>Ga0209480_10003511_pt1 | contig 10216 bp, 10 predicted proteins | sample JI61114C2DNA_FD_187501 | JGI IMG/M metagenome (GOLD analysis project Ga0209480, IMG submission 187501) | Wastewater effluent complex algal communities from Wisconsin, to seasonally profile nutrient transformation and Carbon sequestration -... | ecosystem: Engineered > WWTP > Effluent > Algae...
CGGCCGCCATCTGCTTGGCCGTCAACGCAGCGATTTGCGTTGGGGCCAATGTGGGCACCTGGTCGGTCGTCAGTGCCACAATCGCCGCCGTGCTCAATGCCGCGATCTGAGCTGCGCTCATGGCCAAAACATCATCCACTCCAAACGCAGCGAACTGTTCGGTGTTGAGGGTCGCAATGGATTTGGTGGATAAGGCAGCGATCTGAGTGGAGTGCAGGGCTACGACCATCGCGCTGGAAAGCGCCAGAATGTCGGAAGTCTGTAATGTAGCGATTTGGCCAGTCGTTAAAGCGGCGACTTGGTTAGACGTCATGTTTGCGATGATGGTGGCCATTTTTAACATCCTTGAGTTCAGTATTACATACAACAAAATCTTATATTACGACGCATATTTGCCATTACTTTAGCATTTTGTTTGATTATTGCATGCCATGATTACTGGTGAGTCGGATAAGAGCATTGAAAGTCGTGCAATTCCATATGGATTGGCTTAGGAAGTTGCCATTGGCCCAGCATCCCTGATAATGAAAACTGAAATCGGTTTTCCACTCGACCCTAAAACACCGGAGGCCACCATGACTCTTCACGACGAACTCGCCAACAATCTGCAACATAACCGCGTCACGCGGCGCCAGGTGCTCTGGCTGCTCGGCGCGGGGGCGGCCGGCATGACCGGGCTGTCCGGCTGCGCGACCTCGCCGGTCGGGGGGCAGTCCATTCTCGTCGGGATGACTGAAGAAGAGGAAAAACAGGCCGATCGGCAGGTTTCACCGCAGCAGTTTTCACAGGATCTCGGGCCGGTGCAGGATGTGGCGCTCAACCAGTATTTGAGCGAGATCGGCCAGCGCCTTGATGCCAAAACCCATCGGCCGCAAATGCCGTATTCCTACCGCGTGCTGAACGCCAATTACGTCAATGCCTACACCTTCCCCGGCGGGGCAATGGGCGTGACGCGCGGCATTCTGGTCGAACTGGACGACGAGGCCGAACTGGCAGGACTGCTCGGCCACGAACTGGGCCACGTCAATGCCCGCCACGCCGCGCAACGGCAGGGGCAGGCGATGGTCACGCAGGTTGCGGTGAGTGGCGTCAATCTCATCGGCACCGCTGCCGGTTACGGCGGGTTGACCGATATTGGCACCAAGCTCGGCGCCAGCGTGCTGCTCTCCAGCTATTCCCGAGAAAACGAACGTGAGGCCGATGCGCTCGGCCAGGAATACATGGTGCGCGCCGGCTATCCGGCCAAAGGCATGGTCGGTCTGCAGCAGTTGCTGGTCGAGCAGCAGAAAGAGTCGCCGGGCATGTTGCAAACCATGTTCTCGACCCACCCGATGAGCAGCGAGCGGCGCGATACCGCAAAACAGCTGGCCGAAGGAAAATACGCCGCCAGCAACACGCGTGACCCCGGCCGCGAGCGCTTCATGGACAAAACGGCCTCGCTGCGCCGCATCAAACCGACTATCGACGCCTGCCAGAAAGGCGAAGTGGCGATGTCCGGCAAGGACTACGACAAAGCCGCAGAGCGCTTCCAGACGGCACTGAAAAGCACACCGCGCGACTATGCGGCCAATGTGCTGATGGCGAAATGCCTGGCCGAGCAGGACAAGAACCCGCAGGCGCTGGAGTATGCCCGGACGGCGACGAAAATTTACCCACAGGAAGCCCAGGCGCACAAGCTGGTCGGCGTGCTATCGCTCGGCCAGAAAGACCCGGCGGGAGCCTACGAGCATCTTGATCGTTACGACAAATTGCTGCCCGGCGACGCCGGCATCACCTTCCTCAAGGGCGTTTCGCTGGAAGGCATGGGCAAGCGACAAGAAGCCGCGACGCAATACAGCGCTTACTTGAAACGCACTCAGCAGGGCAAGGCGGCGGAGTATTCGTATAGCCGGCTGAAGAGCTGGGGTTACGCCAAGTAATTCGGGTGGATTTTGGCTGTTTTTTTGCGGTTGACCGCAGCAATGCGGTAGGAGCGGTTTGTGGTGTTGAGTTTTGAAGGCTGGGCTTCCTGCCGCCGTCATATTAACCAGTTGCTCTGCACGGACTTAGTGAACGGGCTTCCTTTTGAGAATACTAGAGTAGATATTTCGAATGATTTTCGATATCTCCCTCGCTTCAGACTCTAAATCTAGGTCAAGGTCTGCAGGCTTTCCACTATGAATTATTTGGCTTCGCAAGGCATATGCATCGTCGACTATTTTTGATGCGCCTGGCTGGTCTGGTAGTACTTCACGAGTTAGACGTCGGAGTGCTTGGCGAATGGACTCTTGACGAAGTTGGAGTAAGCGACCGTTAAGTGAATTGCATATATCACTTGGTATGCTATGAGACTCTTTCAAGAGTGCTACGCATTGCGCAACAAAGGTATCAACAGAGTCACCGAGATGTGCTTCTTGGGCAAGTGGTTCAAGAGCGGAAACTACCGCAAGAAATACTGCTCGCTGACTGGATTCAAGCCGCGCAGCACAAAATATTTCCATAGATAAAAGTAATTTTTCGTCAGGCTCTTTTAGTTGTGCATAAGCTTCCTGAAGCTCCCCCAGAACCATGTTTGGTGAGCGACCAGACTCACAATAAGCTTCGCACGTTATTCCGTTTGATCGATTGCGTTCAAAGACTGCCGCTGGCTCATAACTTAGGTACTCGAGACGCATTGGTGCGTCGGTACTAACAGCCATCCAAAGAAGTGCTTGAACAAGTCGACGACCAGCAGATTCAGCAGATGCCGCTGTTGGAAATCCTTCAAGCGTCACTAGGAACTTTTTGCCTCCTTCCCATGGCGCTTTACTTACTGGAGTGATGGCTAGAAATGCTCCCGAATGAAGGGAGATACAAACTTCTTCTACGCCAATTGCCCCACCTGTCAGGACGTGAACTTTTACTTTCGCTCCGTAGGGGCGTTTGGCTGGCTGTCCTAATATTATGGAGCGTTCTTCTTGAGGAGACTTATGTTTCGCCACGGAGATTCCTTAAAGGCGGGAGTGTACACCAACGTCGGTATGTCAAACGTTTGAGCTTCATGGTCTAAATATAACAAATAGGCATTAATGGCAGCTTTTCGGCCAAATACCCATGTGTCTACCTCTGATCGGGAACTGCCCGATGATAAAGTTTATGGAAACTTGGTGGCGTATTGCGATGACTACGGCCCAGTGCTTTTCAACGCTTGGCCTGAGCCAGAAACGCCCCCATTTTTCGCCCATTTTCTTTCGCCCCGCTACTCAGTTTGTCGCTGGCCGGGGCAATGTCGCTGTCCCAGCTCCATTGCAGCGCCTTGCAGCAGGCGGCAAAGGCTGGTGGGTCGCGGGGGCGCAGCGCCGCCACTGCCGTCAATAGTTCGTCACACTTTTGCGCCTCTTCCAGCAACACGCGGCTATCCCAGTCGGTTGGGCGGGCCAGGCCGTAGCAGGCGTATTTCAGATCCGGGTAGGGCGTTTTGCTGCCTTGCATCCGGAAGGCCATCACGCCTTGCGCGATGCGCGGCAGGGCATGGCGGCCACGTGGCGGGGTGAGGGCCTGACGGGCGGTGGTCAGGCGGCGCAGTAATTCGCTATCGCCAATATCGCGCAGCCCACGGGCAAGAAACTGGCTGTTGAGCAATTGACGAAGGTGGTCGGCGTCTTTCAGCCGGGCTTTTTCGGTGGCCTTGGGCGGTTTGCTCTCCGTCTGCGCGGGGAGGCTGCTGGCTGCCGGACCGGCATCGGTCGGCCAAGGCTGGCCCGGAGGCGTTGTCGTCGGCGAGCTCATCGGCTTCACGCCTTGTCGAGCGGGCAGTGGTTGTCGACCAGGCCATCCGGCAGGGCGGGCGACTGGCGGGCTTCATCGAGTTCAAAAAACTCCAGGCGCAGTTCGATGCGTCGGCTTTCTTCCGGGCTGTTTTTCTGGCTGTTGAATGAGGCGCCGCTGACGATGAACAGTTCTCTGACCTGACGTCGGTCGCTTTCGCTTAGCGGCTCGATGCCGGGTGGTGGGGCGAGCAGCACGCAAAGGACGCGCTCGGAGCGCTGCAGGCTGAGATTGAGGTTGTGCAGGTAATTGCCGCTGGCATCGGCAAAGCCGACGACGCTGATCCGTTTCAGCCAGCGTTGGCCGAGCGGGTCGCGGGCGAGCGCAAGGACTTGCGGTGCGAAGCTGCTGAGCAGGCGGCTCTGTGCTTCGTTGATCCGGTGGCTGTTGTGTTCAAAGCGGGCGCGGTCGCCGAAATCAATGGCGGTGCCGCGCAGGGTGATCCCGGTCTGTGTTTCGGTCAGTTGGCGCAGGCGTTGCAGGAAAGCGGTGATTTCCTGCTGGCGGGCCGCTTTCTGTTGTTCGGCTTCCGAGACTTTTTCGGTGACGGCATACAGTGCCACCGTCAAGGCGATGAGGAAAAGCACCATCAGCGCCGTCATCTGATCGGCGAAGGAAATCCAGAACGGACTTTCAGCGTCGTTATCGCTCTTTTTTCGCCCAATCGCAGCGGATCTGAACAGCGCCATGCCTAGCGCCGCTCGCTGGCCAGCGTGTCGGAAAGCTCCTCGATGGCCCCTTCGAGCGCTTCAACGGCGCTGACCACGCTACGCTGGAACTGGCCGTTGCCACGGGTCAGGGTCTTTTCGATATTGTCGGCAAAAGCGGCGTGGGCCTGGCCGAGCACCTCATTGACTTCCATCAGGTAGTCGCCGGCGCGGGTTTCGGCCAGCACCAGCGCGTCGGCGCCGTTTTCCAGACGGCTGACCAGTTCGCTGGTCAGCGCGGCATCGCGGCGGGCGGTTTCGACCGTGCCGCGCAAGTCGGCCACCATCCGGCCAATTGATTCCTGCAGGCGGCCCTGTTCGATCAGCGATTGGCTGGCCGTTTTGGCGGCTTCCGTCATCGCCGCGGCGGCCTGCGCCATGTCATGGCTGGTCCGGGTGAAAGCCTCGCTGCTCCGTTGCACGCCGCCGCTGGCATGCTGCAACTGGCCGGCGGCCGACTGGAAAGCGCCTTGCCCAGCCGCTTCCAGCCGAGTGCTGACGGTGCCGAGTTGGGTAGCGACGCTGGTCAGCGACTGGCTGGTTTTGGCGAGCAGGTTTTCGAGCTCATTTTGGCGTTGACCGAAGGTTTGATCGAGTTGCTGGCTGAAGCGTTGCAAGGTTTGCGCCAGCGCCTGGCCGAGCGTGGCGCCCTGATTGTTGCCCAGCCGTTCGATGGCCAGCGTCATCCGTTGCAGCGGCTCGTGCAGGGTGGCTGCCATGGTTTGTGCCATGACCTCGCCGAGTTGCTTGGCCAGCGCTTGCTGCTGTTGCACGGCGGCGGCCTGTTGCTGGGCGAGCAGACCTTCCATGCTCTGGCGCAATTCGCCGACGAGGGCTTGATTGAACTGCTTGCCCTGTGCCAGCGCGCCTTCGCTGGCCCGCACCAGCCGCGCCAGATATTCCTCGCCGACACCGCTCTCGAACAGGCTGTCGAGCGCCTGGCAGAGTTCTTCTACCCGCCGGTAAAGCCGGGTGCTGAGGAATTTCTCGATCCAGGTGAACAGCATGGCCAGCGTGATGGCCACGGCAGAAATCTCGAAAGCATGGCCGACGCTGAGGATCAGGTTGTGCAGGCTGCTGCGTACGGCTTCGGTATCGCGCGATACCTGAAAACTGCCGAGGCCGACAATCAGCCCGGAGAAGGTGCCGATGATGCCGATACCGGTCAGGATGCCCGGCAAGTGCTTGTAGAAGCCGGTTTTGAGCGGCGTGTCGACCAGCGCCTGCTCGGTGAAGAACTGGCTGGCCATCGCTGTGGTACGCCATTTCGGTGGCTGGCCGGCTTCGTTGTAGCGGTGCAGGGTTTGAGCAAATTCCCGCCATAGGTGACGCAGATGGGGCGTCGCCATGATGTCGCGCCCGAACTGGGCGTGATCGGTGCTGGCACCTTCCGGCAGGGCGCGCAGTTGGTCGGTGGCAAGGCGCAACGCCCGGTCAAGCTGCCAGGCGGGGAGGACGAAACGCAGCATGAAACCGAGAAAAATGGCGGCGAGTGTTGTGCCAATAATCCAGCCGCCGCTGAGTTGCCAGAATTGGAGCAGGTCAGTCATTAAGTGTATTCAAGAGTTGAGTGTTTTTTTGGGGGCACTGATTAATTCGTCATTACCGCACCGGCGGGAATCCATGAGAAACAAGGTGCTGGATTCCCACCTCGCCCGCCGCGAAGCGGAGTCCCGGGTGTGTCGAGGCCGCGGTAATGACAAAATGGCGACGTTCATTCGCCAAAATGACGCAAGCCTTCCAGATCGAGCACATTGATCCCGCCGTATTCGCTGCGCACCAGCCCGGCATCTTCAAGCACCTTCAGCGCCTGATTGGCCCGCTGCCGGGAAACGCCGGCCAGGTAGCCGAGTTCTTCCTGCGAAATCTGCAGCAGCCGGTTGGTGCCGGGGTAAAGTACGGGGTTGAACAGGGCGGCCAAGCCGCGCGCAATGCGGGCATCGGTGTCGAGCATCCGTTCGTTTTCGATCATGCCGATAAACTGGCCGAGGCGTTCGTTGATCTGGGCGATCAGGTAGCGGTTGAAAGGAATGCTGTGGTCCATCAACCAGTAGAAAGTGCTGCGGTTCATGAAGGCGACGCGGGTTTCGCGGATGGCCATGACGTCGTAGCGGCGCGGCTCTTTCTTCAACAAAGAGCCTTCGCCGAACCAGCCGCCGGAACTGATGCCGGTCAGCGAGGTGGTCTTGCCGGTTGTCCAGTGGCTGGCCATTTTGCCCAGGCCGTTGACGATGCCCATCCAGTAGTCGACCGGCTCGCCCTTCGCGCAGATGAAGGCGCCCGCCGCGAAGCTGCGTTCGCTGGTGCCGGCCAGTGCCTTGAGCATTTCTTCCTCGGTCAGTGACTTGCCCCAGAGGGAGGTGCGCAGCAGTTCCTCAACATTTTTCAATTTATTTCCCGGATTGTCTGCATGGCGACAATTATATGTCGCTCTGCGTTTGGCGCTCCCTGTCCCGGATTGGCGAGACAGGGAGCGCCAACGATGGCAACCGGAAGGCGCTCCGCTTTACATCCAGAACTTGCCGCAGTGGCCGATGAAAGCCCAGGGTTGCGAGGGTGATTTCGGTAGTTCGCCGACGGGTTCGTAGGTGACACCCAGCTGGCCGACCTCAGCGAAAAGGACTTCCGAAGTGGCTGGCAAAGTGAAGCTCCCGGTAGACGTTTTAGGCAGGATGCCCACCGCAATCGGCGCACTGCCATTCTTCGGTAAACCCCAGAGTACGGCTTGTTGACCGGCGGGCGGGATGACGGGTTGCAACTGCTTGATGTCGACCGTGCGTCCATGCCGCAGCGAACTGACCAGCAACCCGGCCTTGCCCTGCGGGTCGGAAAGCACGCCGACATAGCTGGCTGGCAGTTGCGCCACTTGCGCTGTTTGGGGGGGCGGAATAATCGTGTCGACCAGACGGGTCGTTGCGACACCGACAAACAGGCCGGCTGCTACCCAGCCCACGGCGGGCTTGAGTAGCCAGGCAAACCAGCTCTGTTTTTCCGGTTTACCGCGGAAACCGAGTCGGGTTTCGATCCGGGTCAAAAGTTCGGGGGACGGCGCCAGTGAGCTGACCGACCCGGCCAGTGGCATCAACCTGCTTTCCCAGGACAGCACGGCGGCGTCGAGCAGTGCATCCTGACGACGAAGTTTTTCAAAACGCGCTCTGGCTTGGCCATGAAGCGTGCCGAGCACATATTCGCTGGCCAGACGGTCGCGTAGTTCGGGGCGTTGGTAGTTCATGCTTCGGCTCCCTGCAGGCAGGTCTGCAAACGGGCCAAGCCGCGGCGGACCCAGGCTTTTATGGTGCCTAACGGTGTCGCCAGGCGTTCAGCCAGTTCCTGATGGGTCAGGCCGTCGTAGAAAGCCATCAACAGTGCCTGGCGCGGGCTTTCTTCGATGTGTCCGAGGCAGTGGCGCAGGCGTTCGTCGGCGCAGCGTTCGAGCAGGGATTGCAATGGCCCGGGGTTGTGGTCGGCGACATCGTGCGAGCTTTCTTCGCCGTCGTCATTGGTCTGGGTCAGGGGCATTTCCTTCGGTGTGGCACGCAGGCTGTCGATCGCCTTGTTGCGAACGATGGCGGTCATCCAGGTCATTGCCTGGGCTCGATGTGCTGCGTATTTGCCAGCTTGGTTCCAGATGGCGACGAAGGACTCCTGAAGCGCATCTTCGGCCCTTGCCTTGTCGCCGATCAGGCGCATGGCAACGCCGAGCAGTCGGCTGGCACTGGCGGCATACAGGGCACGGAAGGCTGCCTGGTCGCCAAGAGCGACACGGGCAAGTAATTGATCAACGGACTCGGCCATCGCTTATTTTTTCGCAAGCTGGAGCGAAACGCGACCGACTGGCATCTTGGCGACGGCGGAAAGCACCCGGCCAATGTCATCGACGCTTTTCATCGCATTCAGATTCTGGAAATCACCCCAGCGCAACGCCGCCGGCATGTCGATATAGAGCTCCCTCGGTGCGGCAAAACAGGTCACGCTGCGGCCATCGGCGGCCTGGGGCAGCAAGTCGATTGCCTTTCGCGCAGACAGGCGCGCATCACGTTGCTGGCGGTTGGGAAAGATGCGCTGAAATTTGCCATCGCCAGCTTCGCTGTAGCAATAAGCATAGGTCGGCGTGTTGCTGGCGAGGCGGAGGCGAACACCGGTTTCACTCGTGCTGGTGCCAATTTTTTCCAGGCGCAGGGCTATGGCGCTGGCGGGTGCAGCGGCGATGGGGTCGGGTGAAAAGGCGCGGACAGGCGGTGTCGGGAAGGGCTTGTGCAGGAAGTCGGTGAAGAAGGGGAGGTCGACCAGGTCGCTGTTGCCTGCATTGCTCGCCTGGCGGTAGGCCGAGATCGCCTGACGCAGGGCTGGCGTGGCTTGACCATCAATCGGGCCTTCGTAGAAGCCGCGGTTGCGGAGTTGCTCCTGGAAGAAGGGCACCAACTCACCGGCGCGATCCATGCCGATGAACCAGTCCTCGATTTCGCGCTTGACCTGGCTGTTTTCCGGGCCGACGCCCAAACAGGTCCAGTAGGGTTGGCGGGTCAGGCGGCCGAAAATTTCGACAGCCGCCAGTTCCACCATATTGCGCAGGGCCTGCGCCGTGCCATCGGTACGCTGGAAGGATGTGCTGAAATTGACGCCGATCTTGCGGATGGTGGCTTCGCCGTCAAGCGCCTCGCTGTCCTTGGCAATTACCGTGACGTTGCGTGAGGAAATGCCGGGTACCAGGGCGAGTGTGGCGGTATGGGCAACGCTCATATCGAGACCGAGGACGCTGAATTGCCGGCTTTTCGAGCGCCCGATACTGAATAGTGAATCAAGCGAAATGCCGGAATCGCTCTGGCTGCGGATCACGTTTTCGTCGAGCTGGCTGATTGAACCGCGCAGATCGTATTGCGGCACGGTCGCAAACGGTGTGCGTTTTTGCGCCGCGTTCAGGAAGGCGACAATATTATTTGCATCCTGACCAAAAGTGACAAGCTGGATGGCCCGGCTGCGCCGCGTCATGTCTGAGATGGCCGAAATCATCATGTCGCGTGTACCGGCACTGACCTTCTTGGTCGTATCGGCGAAATCCTCGGCGATGATGCTGACGTCGCGGGTGCCATAGCGAACGAAGCTCTCGTCCATGCATCGCAAGGCATCGCTGAAATCGGTGATGTTCTTGCTGGGCACCGCCAGCGGTGGCCGGGTAGCCGTTGCCGGTTCGTTTTGCGCGGAACGTTGTACTGACGAACAGGCAACCAGTTGCAGGCCGATCAGCGTAGTCAAGATGAACTTGGACGTGGTTTTCATGCGGTATCTCCGGGGACGCTGGATTATGCCTGTGAGCTTGAATCAGGTAAGCGCTTTTTTACCGGCAGCGGTTGCCAGCCTGGACAACGTCACCGGTAATGACCACGGTCGTTTCCCGGCGGGCGGAGGTCAAGGCCCCCTTGCCGCTGTCAATCACGTTGCCGATGGCGATGTTGCAGCCGTCGCCGAGGACGCCATTGGCGTCACCGCTACGCTTGTCCTGATCCAGCTTGCCCTGGTTGGACGGGCTGCGAACTGATTTGATCCGTGCAATCTTGGCGTTGATTTCGTCGCCGATTTCCGGGCTGCCTGCCTGTGCGTCGATGCTCAAAAAAGACAGGGAAAGGGTAATGATCAAAATATATTTCATGACAGTCTCGCAAAAAATCGGGAGAGGCTGCGCTCCCCCTTTGTCCATTAACGGTTGCCTTCGACACCGCCCACCA
>Ga0209480_10003512_pt1 | contig 10211 bp, 6 predicted proteins | sample JI61114C2DNA_FD_187501 | JGI IMG/M metagenome (GOLD analysis project Ga0209480, IMG submission 187501) | Wastewater effluent complex algal communities from Wisconsin, to seasonally profile nutrient transformation and Carbon sequestration -... | ecosystem: Engineered > WWTP > Effluent > Algae...
AATTATTCGATAAAAAACCAAGCCGTAAATGAATCAGAAGCAAAGCAATTAAAGGAGACTTTATCAATACTTACGAGATTCAAAGGCATGCCTCAATTTGAGTGGATGGAAGAAATGCTTATAAGGATTGAATCATCTTTTAATCTAAAAGGTAGCACCAATATAATAGTAGGCTTTGAACATAATCAATACTTGAAGGGTCTAAACCACTTTACTGAAATATTTAATTCTATCCAATACAAAAGGGTGCTCAAAATCGAATACAAAGGATTTAAACAAATTAAATCAACACAAGTAATTTTCCATCCTTATTTTCTAAAACAATACAACAGCAGATGGTTCCTTTTTGGCTACAATGAAGACTTTAATTCAATTAGCAATTTAGCCTTAGACCGCATTGTTGGCTTAAAAGCCATCAGCAAGAAATACCAAGAAAATAATGCAATAAATTTTGAAGAGTATTTCGATGATGTAGTTGGTGTAACTGTTTCTGAAACGGCAAAGCCTATAAAAATCCAACTTGAAATTGTAAAATCACTTTGGCCATATATTGAAAGCAAACCAATCCACGGTTCTCAAAGAATCATTTCTAAAAAACAAACCAATGTGATTATTGAACTTGAAGTACAAATTAATTATGAGTTAATAACAACAATTTTTGCTTATGGTGAAGGGGTAAAAGTGTTGCAGCCAGAAGAGTTGAGGGTGGGTATTATGAACAAGGCAAAAGCCTTATTAAACAACTATTTATAACCTATGCACATCCACTGCACACATACTATTCATCTTTGCTTCGTCAATCAAATAATTGAGCTATGATGAGAGAATTGAAATTAGATAATATTATTCCGGTAGAGGCAATCACAAGTAGATTGTGGTCGGTTTTTGATGTGTTAAGAAGTGAACCTGTTTCTTCGGAAGATTATCATCTTATTCTTTTTCTTTTAACAATATACAAAGATGGCTATTTACATGATGCTATCAACGCTACGCCTAATGATGTAAGGTATTCCATTGAAGATTCTATTAGAAAATCTAATGCCGAAAATCATCATCAAATTATTGAGATTTCTGGTGCTTTTGATCATTCATTAAAGCGTTTAAGCAATAGAGCTTTACAAGAAATTATTCACGTACTCTTCAGCATAAATATCGATGAACTGAAACTTCACTTTTCGGATATTTTCGATAACGTATTATATCGGTTAGCAAAATCCCAGGGTCGTCATGGCGGTGAGTTTATACAGCCAATTGAATTGTCAAGGCTGGTTTGCAACTTAGCTGACCTTGAATCAAATTCTACGGTTTTCAATCCCTTTGCCGGGGTTGCATCATTTGGAGTATTTCTTGATGAAGGTCAAAACTATTTTGGGCAGGAAATTAATTATACTACATGGGCGATTGGTGCTCTTCGTATTCTTGCTTATGAAAGACCTGGTGAATCAAGATATGTTAAAGATGATTCAATTCTTCATTGGCCAGACGACAATCAGAAATTTGATCTTGTAGTTTCCAATCCTCCTTATGGGTTAAGGTTGGGCAACAACTACAGGGAAATCTATCCTGAATATAGAACGGCTGAACAACTTCTAATTGAAAAGGGAATTTCTTCATTAACCCATAAAGGAAAACTAATCGCTATTCTTCCTAATGGCTTTTTGTTTAGAGGTGGCTCAGAGCAGCGTTTACGAGAACATTTAGTTGAATCTGATTTAGTTGATTCCATTATTGCACTGCCGGGTGGTTTACTGTTAAATACAGGTATGCCTTTGGTTATTTTGGTACTTAACAAGGCTAAGAGAATGCCGGGAGTTGTTAAGTTTATTGATGCTAAGAATTACGTAGAATCAAAAGGCTCCAGAGAAAAGAGACTAAATGATTACGCATTGCTTTCAGTCCTGAGCAAAGATCAAGAGTCTGATTCTGTTAGGATAGTTTCTATCAATCAAATAAGAGAGCTTGAGTATAACCTAAGTGTTCCAAGATACTTTCAAAAGAATTTTGAAGGTGTAAAATTGTTTGATATTCTGGAGTATGTCCGGGGCAGTAGAATTGCAAATGTTGAAAGTGGCAAGCTTATCAGAATTAGAGATTTAAAAGATGATAAACTTGATTATTTTCTTGATGAAAAGAGTGTTGAGGAATCCGAATTAAGAAGACCAGATATTAGGGTAATCGAAGATTCTGTTTTATTACTTGCTATTAGATGGCGTACGCTAAAGCCAACTTTTTTCAAATATACTGGTACGCCTATTTTGTTACCCAATGATATTATTGCGTTTAAGGTTAATGATTCAGTAGTAAATATTGGGTACTTAGTAAATGAGCTTCATGCTGATTATATACAGGAGCAATTAGAATCATACCGTATTGGAGATACTATTCCTTTTATAAGAAGAGATGATCTACTGGATATAAAAATTAAGCTCCCTTCACTTAATGAGCAAATTGCAAAAGTGCAAGGCATTGAAGAATTATCCAACAAGATAAAGTCGCTTCAACAGGAGAGAAACGCTTTGGCTCATGGCCGTTCAAATTCTCGTTTCAATGAGTTTGCATCATTAAAGCACACCCTGGGCCGTCCAAGACAAAATATTTTGGATTGGTCTGATAACCTGATTCATTTTTTAGGTGATAAGGGTAAAGAAATTGATAAGCTGAATAAATCCTTTGCTGAGTTCTATGATATTGATATGCTTTCTGCTCTTAATGAAATTAAGAGAGATATTAATTTCATGTCCGAGATACTGGAGAAAGGCGAAAATGGACTTGTTGTCAATGACTATCCTTTGAAGTTAGTGCCCTTGTCTGACATTAATGCTTTAGTTAATGAAATTACCCACAATGGTTTCAAGTTTAAAATTAAGAAACTGCCATTGAAGGGTGAAAAATTAAAGGAACGTGGCATAGAGTGTAATCCAACTCTTTTAAGAACACTTATTGATAATGTTTTAACCAATGCAAACAAGCATGGTTATGCAAAGAAAGACATATCGAATGAAGTGGTAATTGAATTAACTGTAGTTGATGAACAGTTGATTCTTGAAATCAAAAATAATGGTAAGCCATTTCCTAAAAATTTCGATAAGGAAAAGTTTATCAGTAAATATTCTACTGCAAATCCTGATGCAGGCAGTGGTCTTGGTGGCTATGACGTTAATCGGATTGCAGAATACTTTAATAATCCAACTTGGGAATTGATACTTAATGAAGATCCTATTTATCCTGTAAAATTCAAGTTTCAGTTTTCATTAAAATTTGTGAAATAATATGGAAGACATTTTTTATAACATACTTTGGATAGATGATGAGCATGAAACATTGTCCGGCACTAAAGGCCGGGCAAAGAGAAATGGCATTAATCTAATCCCTTATAAATCATTAGATGGAGGTATGAGTGAGTTAGAACGCAACTATCCTTATTATGATGGCGTTCTTTTAGATGCCAAATTTTTTGAAAACGAGGATGATGAAGCAGGTTCTGAGGATACCTATGCATCTTTCCGTGCTAAAGAGCGGATACTTCAGCTCCCAAAGAAATTTGAGATTTTTATTTTGACAGGTCAGGCAGAAGCATATGAGGATAGAACCTTTAAGAAAGCTTTTACTAAAGTATACGAAAAAGGTAAAGACGAAGATGTAAATCGCCTCTTTAGTGATATTAAACAAGCGGCAAAGGGTCAACTTGATACACAGCTACGCCATTCATTTAAAAGGGTTTTTGATTTATGTACAGAAAGATACGTTGGTGAATTAGCCGGACAGGATTTACTAAACTTATTAAAGGTTACTGACGAATCTGATATTGATAATGATTTCAATACCATCCGGAAAATAGTTGAAGATCTATTTACGGCATTTCACAAGTACAATTTACTTCCTATTGAATTTGTCAGTCCGGGTGTAGCATTAAACGAAAGCAGTAAATTTTTGGCAGGCAAATCGTCCGATGGATCATTGTTTACTGAAAAGGGTTTTCAGCACTTGGAAGAAACACATTTGCCTCAGCAGGTAGCATCCTATATAAGAAGCATTTTACCAATTACTCAGGCAGGTTCACACCGTTCAAATATTGATAAGTTCGTAAAGCAGGTAAGGACACCTTATCTATTTAAAAGTGTTTTGTATCAATTGATGGATGTGCTGGTTTGGTTTAAAATGTATGTAGATGGAAACCCTAAAACAGAGAATTGGCAAAGAACTGAAGGTGTTATTTCTGAAGTTGGTGCTGAACCGGCTGATTTAACTGAGGGCAAAGTGATTAATATGAATATTGATAAGGGCTTTGCATTTTTTCAACCTGATGCTGGTGGTTCAAACATTTTTATTCCTCCACATTTAGTAACAGCTAATAGCCTTACAAACGGATTACCTATTTCAGTAGAAATTGAAGAGTATGTAGATAACCGGAGTGGTGAAACAAAAAACAGAGTAAAAAGAATTGAACAATTATCGAAATGAATAATAACATATGACAGCAGACCAACTTAAAGAATTAGAGAACACCCTCTGGCAGGCAGCAGACAAGCTTCGTGTGGATAGTGGATTGAAGGCCAGTGAATATGCAACGCCTATTTTGGGTTTAATATTCCTGCGGTTTGCATCTATCCGTTACAATCGTATCAAGCCTGAAATTGAAGCCGAATTAAAAGCCCAGAAAGGCAGCCGTATGCAGCAAAGCGAATCAGAAATTGCGATTGCCAAATGTGGTTTTTATTTGCCAAAGGAAGCTCAATACGAATACTTGCTTGCATTGCCAGAAGAAGAGGACATTGCTAAGGCGATCAAACATGCAATGGAGGAAATAGAGAAGTACAAACCTGAACTACTCGACAGTCTGCCAAAAGATGAATACTTTAAACTGTATTCGCCTGATGACAGAACCTTACCTAAATCGTTATTGAAAATATTTGCGAACATCCCCGAAGATGCAACCGGTGATGTGTTTGGTAAAGTGTATGAATATTTCCTGAGTGAGTTTGCATTGGCAGAAGGACAAGGTGGTGGAGAGTTCTTTACGCCAACTTCGGTGGTAAAGCTGATGGTAGAAGTAATAGAACCTTATAAAGGTACAATCTTCGACCCCGCTTGTGGCAGTGCTGGTATGTTTGTGCAAAGTTCTTATTTCGTAGATAGGAGAAGAGAAGAATTGCATGATACCGATACCAAAGACTTGATGGTGTACGGTGCAGAACGGACACCGGAAACTGTGAAACTGGCACGGATGAACATTGCAGTAAATGGTTTGCGTGGCGAAATAAAACCTGCCAATAGCTATTATGAAGATCCCTATAACAGCTACCAAAAGTTTGATTATGTAATGGCCAATCCTCCCTTCAATGTGGATGATGTAAATCTGGACAGGGTAAAGAACCAAACCCGTTTTAACGAATACGGCATACCGCAAAACAAAACCAAATCTGCCGCCAAAAAAGGTAAGGAGAAAGATGTAAATACCGTACCCAATGCCAATTACCTCTGGATAAATCTATTTGCTACTTCCTTGAAACCCACAGGCAGAGCCGCTTTGGTAATGGCTAACAGTGCAAGTGATGCCCGAAACAGCGAAGCCGATATTAGAAAGAACCTGGTTAAAAGCGGTGTGATAGATGGTATGCTAACGCTACCCAAGAATATGTTTTACACCGTTACACTGCCAGCTACACTTTGGTTTTTTGATAAAAGCAATGCAGGCACAGAGCATAAAATATTGTTTGTAGATGCCCGTAATATTTTCAGGCAGGTTACCCGTGCCTTGCGTGAATTTACCGAAGAGCACATACAAAACATTGCAATCATTTTTCGTTTGTTCCGTGGCGAAACTGAACGCCTCACTGCTTTATTGAATAAGTACAAAGCCCAGGCTGATGATTATGCCAACCAAGCAGCAGCTCAATTAAAAGTAGTGGAGCAACTCAAAAAAGAAAAGCCCGAAAATACAACGGATAGCAAGGCTGAAGAAAGAGACGGTAAGCGTTGGGAAAAACAAGTGGAGGAAGCCGAAAAGCAATACAAAGCTTTACACGATAAGCAACTTTATTTTGAAGCACAAATACAGTGGCTGAACGAACGCTTTCCTAATGGCGTGTATGAAGATGTAACCGGCTTGTGCAAGGCCGCAACTTTTGCTGAAATAGAAGAACAGGACTGGAGCATGAACCCCGGCCGCTATGTTGGTGTGGTGATTGAGGAAGATGGTTTGACGGAGGAAGAGTTTTTGGCTGAGATGAAGGTAAGACATAAAGGATTGAATGAGCTGAGTAAAAAGGCATTTAGTATTGATAAATTAATTAATGAAAACCTAAGCATATTTCAATGAAAGAATGGGTTCCATATAAGTTAAAGGAAATTACCACAAAAATTGGAAGTGGCTCAACTCCAACTGGAGGGAAAGAGGCTTATTATCAAAGTGGAATTACTTTGGTGAGAAGTTTAAATATTTATGATTTTGTATTTGAGCTTCAAAACTTAGCTTTCATAAATAAAGCACAAGCAAAAAAGCTGAATGGTGTAACAATTGAAAAGGATGATATTTTATTAAACATTACAGGTGCTTCGGTTGGAAGATGCACCATTATACCAGAATATCTTTTACCTGCACGGGTAAATCAACACGTTTCAATTATTAGATGTGATAAAGAAAAAGTTGATGCAAAGTTTTTGCTTTATTGTATTAACTCAACTTCTTATAAAGATGCATTGATGTCAATTGCGGACAGTGGGGCAACAAGAGAAGCGTTAACAAAGGATGATATTGAAAAATTTCAAGTATTACTTCCATCCCTACCACTCCAACAACAAATCGCCTCCATCCTTTCTGCTTATGATGATTTAGTTGAAGTAAACAACCAACGCATTAAACTTCTGGAAGAAACTGCCCGTGAGTTGTACAAAGAATGGTTTGTAAGGATGCGATTTCCAGGGTATAAGAAAGCGAAGTTTGTTAAGGGTATCCCGAAAACATGGACTATTGAAAGTTTAAAAGACCATATTACAATTGTCCGTGGCAAGTCCTATACGAGTGAGGAAATTGATGACAATACTGGTGACCATGCATTCATCAATCTAAAAAACATGAAACGCAATGGGGGCTTCAGACTTGACGGGACAAAATTCTTTTCAGGAAAGTTCAAAAAAGAACAAGTTGTTTTGCCTGGAGATATTGTTATGGCGGTAACAGATATGACCCAAGACAGGTTAATTGTTGGGCGTGTTGCAAGAGTGCCATTAACTGAGCATAAGGAGTACGTTATTTCCTTAGATATAGTAAAGATTGTTTCTACCAAATTATCAAACGATTTTATTTATTCTACCCTGCGATTCAATTATTATGGAGAACACATTGCTCAATTCGCTAATGGAACGAATGTACTTCACCTTAATCCGGAATTGCTTAGGAAGGAATCTATTTTAATTCCTGACGAAGATTTAATTAAATCTTTTGTCCAAACAGTTAAACCAATGTTTGAGCTAGTTGATGTATTGGCTATTGAAATCGAACAACTCCGCCAAATCAGAGACAGGCTATTGCCGAGATTGATTAGTGGTAAGTTGGTGGTTAAGGAAATAATTAAAACTAACTAATGCTATGATAAATTTTGATGATTTAAATAAGGCAGAGGATAATATCAACGAATTATTCAAGTTGAGAGATGAACTTATATCTGGTTCCCCTTTTTTGAATGATATGAAATCTAAAATATTATTTTATAAAAAGGCATGTACAGAAATGCCAGATGATGCTAATAATTTTCTCTCATTGATTGATGCTCCTGTCCAAAGTTCACTTTCATTAAATCCGAGTAATTTAAATTATAGTTCTGTAACAGGTGCAACCGGCTCCTTCTATTCTGTAACAGGTGCAACTCGTGAAATAATTAAGTCTTACGGTAGTTCTCATTATAATCTGATAAATGAGTATGAGGCATTAAATAAAACGGAGGAGCTAATTGATGCCATAAAATTAATAATACAAAATTACCGCCCCGAACTTCAGCAATATAATCCAGTGGGTTTATTGATGGATGCAAAATCGGCATTTGCACAATGGAAAGCCGGAGCTATTGATAATTCTGATTTGGCAAAAGACATTCGTGCGTTTCAGGATATTTTCAACGGTTTATTGGGTAAAGCTTGGGTTCAACAAGCATATAACCCTCTGCCCAAAAAGTATCCGGATTTCAATTGGCGTAAAATGTCCGAAACTCTGGGTAAGGTTGGCGGTGGCTGTAAAAAGACACTACAATGCAGTGAGGGGACTGATGATCGGTTGCATTTGGATTTTACCGAAATATTGAAAAAAACAAAAGTAGTGGATGCGGCAGAAATGGAGAGAATCTTTAAAGAATATATAGAGCATGTTTACTCTATAGTTTATCTGATTAATCAAGATTTAATGAAATAAAATATGGCAACAATAGGCTGGATAGACTTTTCAACTAACGACAGAAACCGAGTAGGCTCGGTTTTAGACCTGCTACGTCCTGAAGGCATGGTAGATGAGTTGGGCATGGGTACTATCCGTGATGCCTTGGCTAATCAGTTGTTTCCCGGTATCTCTACAATCCAAACCAGGGCGAAATACTTTTTTATCATTCCATATATCTTATACGATTATCAAGCCACTAAGCCAGTACAACGTAGGGGCAAAACACCTTCTAAATTTCTGGAAGATAAAGAGTACGATATTATGTGGGCATTGGCTGAGCAATATGAGTATCAGGAGGGCAATGGTGTAATAGGTATCAGTAAACGTAAGCCAAACAAAATCGTAAGGCGGCCATCGGCTATTTATTGGAATGGCTTGTACACTTATCAATTCATTAATACTAACGGGTTGGCAGCAGATAGTTTTTTAAGGCAGTCTGTCAATCCTTCAATGGAAACATTACTTTCCTCAGTGCAACAAGGTGATGATACGACAGGCGATGATGCAGATGCGGAACATGAGAATGTATTTAAGATAAGAGTATCACCTAAATTAAACTGGAGTGAAAGTCTAACTCTTGATTTGGATAAAGGGGAGGCTGAATTTTTTCAGGACCGCATACTATCCATTGCCAAAGGCAAATTGATTGCCGAACTCTTGCAACAAGACAAGCTCTGGAAAATATTTATACAAGCTGAAAACTTTATGCAGTTTGCAAAAGCGGCATTGTCACTTCCACTTTCAGATAAACTGAAAGCAATGCTCATTTTAGCCCACGACTTTTCTGAATTAATGTATGGGGCACATTTGGCATACAACTGCCAGTTGCACCACAAGGTTTTTAACAGCAATTACTTTGATGAGGATTTCCAGGAGTGGATAGATGGCATTGAGGATAATATGCTCGACTATTCCAACTTCAATCCTGATATACTATTCAGTTACGCCACCACCACAAAGTCAACAACAGTTCAGTTTGTAAAAGATTGGTGGAAGCAAACACAAAACGGATGCAAGGATGTAAAGAAAAGAGATACCCTGATAGAACAACAGGAAGCAATGGTAAAAGGTGGCAAAGCCCGTTTGCGTTGGAAAAAAACAGATGATGTAAAAGAAAATAATTGGCTTGGGTTAAGGCATTTTGATTATCGCTTTTTCCAGGCACGAACCATTTTAAAAGATATTAGAACAGGAATAAATAACTAAGATGCTGCATCCTAAACACAATAGAATAGATTATGGCGATCAACTCATTCCACCAGATGGGTATGAATTGGCCTATGCTATTGGCACATCTTATTCCTTAGACCTCGAAGCCCTGATGATATTACCTGTGGCTTTGTTTTATGCTCAAAAATTAGATAGTAATGCTGATGAATTGAGGTACGATATGTTAGATGCCATTACTAAAGCAGCAGATAAAATTACGGTGTACTATCAAAACGGGCAGTTGAAAGTACCGCAGAAATACCATCACCTGATGGCATACTGGGAAAAGGGTATTCAGCCTGTTACTATGCCTCACCATGCAAGTTCATTTCATCCAAAAGTTTGGGTAATCAGGTATGAAGGCAAAGGCTTAGCTCCAAAGTATAGGGTATTGGTTACAAGTCGCAACCTAACTTTTGCCCGTGATTGGGATATGGCTTTTGCAACCGATGGTGAAGTGTCGGACAAAGAGCAGCCTAAGAATAAACCATTGGTGCATTTTTTACAATACCTGAATACTACTGGCAAGAAAACCATACCGGAAGCATTTCTGAATGATTTACTAAAAGTAAAA
>Ga0209480_10003513_pt1 | contig 10208 bp, 5 predicted proteins | sample JI61114C2DNA_FD_187501 | JGI IMG/M metagenome (GOLD analysis project Ga0209480, IMG submission 187501) | Wastewater effluent complex algal communities from Wisconsin, to seasonally profile nutrient transformation and Carbon sequestration -... | ecosystem: Engineered > WWTP > Effluent > Algae...
CCTTTTTCAATGGTGTATTCAAAATCCTGCACTTCCCTGTAATGGTTTTCTAATTTATGTCTAAGCGTTTCCAGTTGTTTATATAACTCAGGCATTTCCTTTTCCAGCAAAACCACAGCTTTTGGAGTACGGATTCCGGCGACAACATCTTCGCCCTGCGCATTAACCAGGTATTCCCCAAACATCACATTTTCACCTGTTCCAGGGTCGCGCGTAAAGCCTACACCGGTCGCGCAATCGTTGCCCATATTGCCAAACACCATGGTAACTATGTTTACAGCAGTGCCATTGGCCATTTGAGGGGTAATTTTAAACTCTCTTCGGTAGTCGATAGCTCGGCGACCCATCCATGAGTTAAATACCGCTTTGATGGCGATTTCCAGTTGCTCATAAACATTGGAAGGAAACGGATTACCGGTATGTTCCTTCACCACCATCAGAAAACGGTTGCAAATTTCTTTGAGATCATCAGTGTTCAATCCTATATCGGCTTTAACGCCGGCGCGATGTTTTATTTCCTCGAAATGGGCATCAAATTTTTCATCCGGAACACCTAAAGCAACCTTACCAAACAGCTGGATAAACCTGCGATAGGCATCATAACTGAATCGTTCATTACCTGTTTGGAGTATCAATCCCTGAAGGGTCGATTGGTTTAAACCTAAATTTAAAATGGTATCCATCATTCCGGGCATCGACATAGCAGAACCCGAACGCACTGAAACCAGCAGCGGTTGTTCGCTTCCGCCAAAGGTTTTGCCCGTTTTAGCTTCCATTGCGGCCATTTGTTCACGGACTTGCTCCATAACGCCGGCCGGCAATTGTTTAGTTGTATCTCCAAGGTATTGCAAACAGGCTGCTGTACTAATTACAAAGCCGGGAGGTACGTTTAATCCAATTTGCGTCATTTCGCAGAGATTGGCACCCTTTCCGCCTAAAAGCTGTTTGTTTTTGCCATTGCCTTCTTCAAATGCAAATACATATTTTGTTGAGTTAGCAGCCATAACATCTGCAACTTCCGGTTGAATTTGATCAGTTTCCATATCGTTCATTTTATTACCTCCGAAGGTAGTCAAAGGCTTACGCGATTAAAATGACATCTATCCCTTTAAAAGGAAACGCAAGTCATATTTTGGCGATTTACCTTGAAATAAAAAAACGAAGTGCTAAAGTTTTTTAAATAACAGAGGTGGTTTTTAAAACTAGTTTAAACAAGGCTACAATTCAATTATGCCCACCTACTTTTGCCCAAAATCCACTATTTATGTATTTAAACAGACTACTCAAATCAAGTTTATTGCTGTTAACCTTTTTGACAGCTACAACATTTCGAGTTATGGCACAGACCCCTTCTGATGCTGTGATGATGAAATCAGGTGAAATTTGCTTTGGCTTGAATTACGGTAATTCAGCCTGGAGCGAATATTGGGAGGGAGATTCTCTTCGTGAAAACGGTAATATCGGCACACTTACTACAAAATCTATTACAGGTGGTTTTATGCTGGGTATTTTAGACCGTGTTAATATGATAGCTATGTTGCCTTATGTTATTACTGACCCTTCGGCTGGTGTAGTTGCAGGTGACAAGGGTATTCAGGACGCTGCTATTTTTGTTAAAGGCCTTATTTATGAACATAAGGCTGGTCCGGGTAATATCAAATTTTTAGCAAGTGCAGGATTATTACTACCTGCATCAGATTATGTTCCTGAGCATCCATTTGCAATTGGCCTTGGTTGTCCGGATGGTATTTTCCGCGGTATTATTCATTACGATGCCGACATGGGACTTTACGGTCGCGTTGATGGTGCTTTCCATTTAAGAGGTAATGCAATCCTTGACCGCAATTATTATTATACCACTTCAGGGTATTATTCCGATGAAGTAGATATGCCGGATGCAATGGATTACAATGCTACAATCGGTTACATTTTCCCAAGTAAACATTTTAAAGTTGAAGGTGTGCTAAACGGATTTAACACGTTTGGAGGCTTTGATATTCGCCGTCAGGATGGTGGTTTCCCTTCAAATGATATGGAAGCTATGCGTGTTGGTCTTAATGCCGATTACTATGATTTATTGGTAAAAGGATTAGCTGTTCATTTTAACTCAAACTACACTTTAACCGGTCGCAATGTGGGTAAATCCATGATGTTCGGTGGTGGTATATCATACCAATTTGGCCTTTGGGGCAAAAAAGATAAAGCACAAAGTTCTTCACCAACCCCTCAAGCAAACTAACATGAAAAAACTAACTACAAAAATATTTTTAGGCACTGCAGCAATAACAGGCTTAATGCTTACGCAGTCTTGCGAAAAAGAAATTCCGTCATACAACGGCTTTGAATCATATACCTATGCTTCTTTAGATGAAGATGGCGGTACTTGGGATCCAATTTTATTAACCAGCGGCGCAGATACTGCTATTGCAGCACCTGAGGACGTAACTTCGGATGCTTATTTAGCTGAGTTGGATGAAGTGAAAGGTTATGTTGGTTCACTTAATGCAGACGAACAAGAGGCAGTTGATTATTGGGGAAATAATACCGTAATTCGCTGGCAGGAAATTGCACAGGAATTAGTAGCGAAATACAATCTTGCACCATCGCCAAATGAGGATGGTTCATATGGTGCTCCTAGTTCTGCTAATCCTTCAGTTTATCCATATTTCCCATTTGCGCATCCACCTTATGCGGTGCGTGCATACGCTTATCTGGCTGCAGCGCAGTATGATGCATTAATTACAACATGGAATTATAAATATGCATATAATCGCCCTGCACCTTACAAAGTAGATGGCAGTATTACACCTGCTTATCCGGATAATGATTTACCTTCATATCCTTCTGAAGATGCAGCTATTGCTGAGGTTTCTTCTGAAATGCTGAAATTCTTATTCCCATTGGAAGTTGATTATATCAATGGTCTTGCTCAGGAATGTCGCGAATCACGCAAATGGGCAGGTATGAATGTGGAAAGCGATTTAGTTGCGGGTGATGGCATTGGCGGATATGTTTTCCGTCAGTACAAAGCACGTGCAGCTAACGATAGCATGAAATTCGCGCAAGTAGATGCAGCAACTTATGCCGGTTACGAATCTGCTGCTGATTTGATGTTTGGTGATATGTGGCCACATTGGGAAAATTTAGAAGTTCCACAACGTCCGGTTGGTATCACACCTGCATACGGTAAAGTAAAAACCTGGTGGATTGGCAGCCCTGCTGATGTTCGCCCGGGTCCGCCACCAGCAGTTGGTTCTGCGGAATATGAAGCAGCAAAAGATGAAATGTTGGAATACACTAAAAATGCTACAAGGGAACAAGAGCAATTGGCGTATTTCTGGGGAGATGGTTTCGGAACATATGCACCTCCGGGTCATTGGGACCGAATTGCAGCTGATTATATTGTCCAATATCGGTATAACCCATTACGCACTGCCAGAACTTTTGCTTATCTAAACACCGCCATGATGGATGCAGGAATTAGCTGTTGGGATACCAAATACTATTATATGTATCCTCGCCCTCCTCAAGGCAATGAAGATATTTTATGTTTATTCGGTCTGCCGAATTTCCCATCTTATACATCCGGTCACTCAACCTTCTCTGCAGCTGCTGCTACCGTATTAGGTTATGTATTTCCTGCAGAAGCAAGTTTGTTTGAATCTTATGCTCAAGATGCTGCGGATTCTAGAGTTTATTCCAGAATTCATTGGCGTTTTGACAGCGAGGTTGGCCTAGATGTCGGGCAAACAATTGGCGAAATAGCAACTGCAGTTGCAGCCACCGACGGCGCTGATTAATAATTAAACAAATAATTTAAAAAACGAGGCTGTTGAAGTAAATCAATAGCCTCGTTTTTTTATTTTAATTAAATGTGAGCACTCCAAACAACATTAAATTCCAAAATTTGCGTCCCATGAGGGAGCTCGCTCCCGAATAACACTTGGGTGCTCGCACCCCCGAATAAACTACTTTTTAGCAACAGGAACATCAAAGTATTTCGTAAAAACCTCCGTTTTAATCAACCCTTCAGTATTAAATCGATAAAACCCAGCACTTGAGTACCTATAATCCTCAGCAGTTTTACTTAACTGCCATTTCTCTTGAAGTGGATTATTATGTATGTAATTCAATTTTTGTAAAATCATATCAGCCGTAAACACATGGAAATCATGAAATCCATCTTCCCATACTTTGTAAACTTGATTGTGGTCCTCAAATACAAGCCTCGGAATAATATAAGGGGACGTATGTTGTAATTCATTTCTAATTTTAAATGACGATTGTTTTTTAATGTCCCTCATTAAATTGCTTAGCCGGACTTCCTGTTTAAAGTAGAGCAGCAGATGTAAATGATTAGGCATAATAACATACGATAAAACATCAGTATCATACTTTGTTGTGTAGTTATTTACTGAATTTGCGACATGATTATATCCTTTGCTTAACGCTATCAACGGAATATGTTTGTAACAAGAAGTAGTTACAAAGTAGCATTTTGATTCCGATTTGGAATCACGAAAAGAAACTGCCATTAATTTGAATTTAAGGGTAAAACAATATGCTAATTTATAAATTTTATCAAGAAGTATAAATCATTAAAATTTGTTTTTAGATCTAGAGTTTAAATATTACAACGCAAGCTTCAATCACCTTCATATACCAAGCTGCACGCCCAGTGGCTCGACAAACTAGTTCCCAACGGGGACTCGTAATCTACTTCAAAACATAGCACACATGTCCCATGAGGGAGCTAGCTCCCGAATAACATTTGGGTGCTCGCACCCCCGAATAAAAAATTGGATTAATTAGCTTTTTGAAAACGATAATCCTCGTATTTCAAAATAGTAATTTTTGCATTTTCAATATGATCAATTACACCCGATGCATTTTTCACCGATTTAAATTCCAAAGGATACATCATATATCTCAAAGTTGGATTTACCTTACCACCTGAAAGTGAGAGGTCAGGACCGTAAGTGTTTAGCATGGTTCCAAAATACATCATAACATCATATCCTCTATACGCATAATCGGAAGGTCGTGTAGCATACCGCGCTTCAAAAGCTGCATTAAATTCTTTCACCTGAGGCAATTTTTGATCTACATAATACCCGGTTGGATAATGAAAATGTAAACTCTCAAAATAATCTAGCGAAACAGATTCCAGTGATAAAATATTTTGTAATCCGATTAAAGTAATATCACTACTGCGACCAATTTTAGACAGGTCGCGAATTAAGCCATTAATATATAACTCATCATTGCCGGCAATAAAAACAAAGTTGCCACCACCATTAATATTCGATGAAATACCTGCAAAATTATTTACCTCTTTGAGTGTTGCTGCACTGCTGCCTTTTTGCGCATTAAATGCCGCCTTAAATTCTTCAGCAATTTTCACCTCGGCCGGTTTGTCGCTGCGATAAACAACAATAAAATTCGCTGCAACATGATTATCCAAAACATAATCCACCATTGATGAAAGTTGTGTTGTAATAGCAGGGTTAGCCATCACAAAATATTTATTACTGTCCGTAAACATATTGCTTGGCGATAAAGGTGAAACTAAATATACCTCCTGATTTTTAGCAACAGCTGCTGCTGCTTTTAAACTTTCATTAAATACCGGTCCAATAATGACATCCGATTTTTTTATTTCTTCTTTTTGCAGCAACATCGCTGTGCTCAGACTATCTTTTAAATGATTAAATACATGAATATTGAGTTTAATACCTAAACGTTCTAAAGTATCTAACGCAATTAATGCACCTTCATAAAATTCGAGTGAAGCTAAAGGCTGGTAGCCGGTAATTTTATCTTCACCCATTAATTTTAATAATTCCCCTTCATCAGTAGAAAATGGCAATACAAATGAAATCGTATAGCGGTCTTTTTTTGCCCACGATTTGACAGGGACAGAAGTTGCAACACTGTCTTTTGCTTTTTCATTACCTGTTTTTGTTTCTGTTGTTGTGGTATTTTCATCAACAGGTACAGTTTTAGTTTCGGTAGGTGGTATAGGAGTAGTATGTGGTGGATTAATTACCATACACGCCGAAAATAACATCAGCCCTAAAATCATTACCATATATATTTTATTCCCACTCAATTGTAGCCGGAGGTTTTGAACTTATATCGTAAACTACGCGATTAATACCTTTAACATGATTGATGATATCAGACGAAATCTGTGCCAATAATTCGTGAGGCAAATGACTCCAGTCTGCAGTCATGCCATCACTTGAATTTACACTACGCAAGGCGATAACATTTTCATACGTACGTTCATCGCCCATTACACCAACGGTTTGCACCGGTAATAATATGGCACCTGCCTGCCATACTTTGTCGTACCAACCCGATTGCTTTAAATGATTGATAAAAATAGCATCCGCTTCCTGTGTAATACGCACTTTTTCAGCCGTAATATCACTAATTATGCGAATAGCTAAACCAGGACCAGGGAATGGATGGCGGTGCAGAATTTCATGCTTGAGTTGTAAAGTTTCTCCAACACGGCGAACTTCATCTTTAAATAAATACCGCAAAGGTTCAATTACTTTCAAGTGAAGTTTTTCAGGTAATCCACCAACATTATGATGCGACTTGATAGTTGCTGAAGGTCCATGCACTGAAACCGATTCAATAACATCAGGGTAAATAGTGCCTTGTGCTAACCATTTTACACCTTCCAGTTTTTTTGATTCTCTTTCAAATACATCGATAAATACTTTACCAATTATTTTACGTTTCTTTTCAGGGTCACTTACTCCCGCTAATGCGGTAATAAATTCATCGGCAGCATCAACACCAACCACATTTAAACCCATGTCCTTATAACTATGTAAAACGGAGTCGAATTCGTTTTTGCGCAATAAACCGTTGTTGACAAATATGCTGATGAGGTTACTGCCAATCGCTTTATTTAATAATATAGCGGCCACACTCGAATCAACACCTCCCGATAAGCCTAATACTACCTTATCTTGTTGAATAGATTTTTGCAGGTGAGTTATCGTTTCTTCAACAAACGATTCTGGTGTCCAGGTTTGTTTGCAACCACAAACATTCACAACAAAATTCTCGAGCATTGTTTTGCCTTGTTCTGAATGGGTAACTTCCGGATGAAACTGAATGCAAAACACCGGATGTTCAAATCGATCAGGATCGGAAGCATACGCTGCGACATCGATGCTGGCTGTTTTAGCGGTGATATGAAATCCTTCAGGTAATTGCGTTACAGTATCGCTATGACTCATCCACACCTGGCTTTCATCATCTACACCATAAAATAAAGCGTTATCACGCTCTAAAATATGCAGGAAAGCACGACCATATTCGCGTTTAGATGACGGTTGAACTTTACCTCCAAAATGTTGCGCCATAAACTGAGCGCCATAACATACACCTAATAAAGGGCGTTTATTGAGCACTTTTTCAATATCGAATGCAGGTTTGTCGGCTTGTGATACAGAAAATGGGCTACCTGATAAAATGATACCCTTGATGTCATCCGTAATTTCAGGAATTTTTGTGCAGGGAACAATTTCACTGTAAACGTTTAACTCCCTGATGCGACGTGCAATTAACTGTGTATATTGAGAACCAAAGTCTAGAATCAGAATTTTTTCAGTCATGCCCAAAGTTACGAATTTGGCAATAGCTTAAAATAGTTAAATTGTGGAAAGTGATAGGAGAGGGCGAAAACACTTCATCTAAATACATATGTATCACGATTTGCCCGCAGCAGGAACATAATTAACTGTTTGTCACCGGTTATAGCAGTTTTTCCGCCTTTACACCTGTGTTTTCAGCTAAATATTTAAAAAATGTGACTTTTTTAGCCCTTTACCAATACTTTGATTGGAATTTATAGGTTGGGAATTTCAATACTGTGACTTGTGGGGAAAATTTCCCCAAAGTGTGTAACTAAATTCCACATCTAATTCCCCACTTTGGGAAGATTGCATAAATCTTATTGTATAATTTACAATTACCATCCATTGCTGGAACGGCAAATCTGGGCAGTCCGAATGCCTGCCACAGAGGGCTTTACAGCAATTTGCGCTTTGAAATTAATTGTATATTAAATTGCAATAAATTGAAAATGAATGAGTTAGGGAGTAATTAAAGCAGTCTAACAAAACATTACATAAAAAAAGCAGAGATCACCGTTAAGGTTCCCTCTGCTATCCCCATGAAAACACACACGTGGACTATAATTCAAATTGCGTGCCAGTCGTTGGAATGACTAGTGGGATGGCAGTTTCGGGACGTGAGGGAGAATTTGGGAATTGAAGATTGGGGAATTTAGGGATTCGGAAAATTGCTAAAAACAAAAAAGCAGAGCCAACTATTTAAAGTTTACTCTGCTATCCCCATGAAAACACACACGTGGACTATAATTCAAATTGCGTGCCAATCGTTGGAATGACTAGTGGGATGGCAGTTTCGGGACGTAAGGGAGAATTTGGGAATTGAAGATTGGGGAATTTAGGGATTCGGAAAATTGCTAAAAACAAAAAAGCAGAGCCAACTATTTAAAGTTTACTCTGCTATCCCCATGAAAACACACACGTGGACTTTAATTCAAATTGCGTGCCAGTCGTTGGAATGACTAGTGGGATGGCAGTTTCGGGACGTGAGGGAGAATTTGGGAATTGAAGATTGGGGAATTTAGGGATTCGGAAAATTGCTAAAAACAAAAAAGCAGAGCCAACTATTTAAAGTTTACTCTGCTATCCCCATGAAAACACACACGTGGACTATAATTCAAATTGCGTGCCAATCGTTGGAATGACTAGTGGGATGGCAGTTTCGGGACGTGAGGGAGAATTTGGGAATTGAAGATTGGGGAATTTAGGGATTCGGGAAATTGCTAAAAACAAAAAAGCAGAGCCAACTATTTAAAGTTTACTCTGCTATCCCCATGAAAACACACACGTGGTATATAATTCAAATTGCGTGCCAATCGTTGGAATGACTAGTAGGATGGCAGTTTCGGGACGTGAGGGAGAATTTGGGAATTGCAGATTGGGGAATTTAGGGATTCGGAAAATTGCTAAAAACAAAAAAGCAGAGCCAACTATTTAAAGTTTACTCTGCTATCCCCATGAAAACACACACGTAGTCTATAATTCAAATTGCGTGCCAGTCGTGGGAATGGCTACTGGGATAATGATTTCGGAATGTAATAGCAAATTTGGAAATTGAAGATTGGTGAATTTAGTGATTGCAGTCCGAGGCATTGGGATTTGTGTAAAACAAAAAAGCAGAAGCAACCTTTCAGGCTACCTCTGCTATCCCCATGAAAACACACACATTTATACTATATGCAAACGGTGTGCCAAATCAAATTAATGCAGGAAAAGTACATGAACAGTGCAAAATTTGCAAAAAGTGGCCTCGCATAACGGCATTTATTAAAAAAACGGGTGAAATTTTAACTTTTTCCTAAACCTGTTTTTTATATGTAATTCAAACCCAGTTGATTAAGCGCTATCATATTGGTAAGTCTTAGAGCAAGTGAGCGATTGTGACCGACATTCAATACGTTGAAAACTACTGGGAAAACGAACATAACCAAGTAGGGTTAGTTGAGTTTAGTTTTAATTTATAATTACGCGGCAAAGTTGCACACCACAACATATATATAAATACGTAAAATTTTCGGAAAAACGGGTGCTTGCGGAATTGGGAGATAAGCACTTAATAACAATAAAAAAGCAGAGTGCACGGAAGGACTCCGATTCCTCTGCTATCCCCATGAAAACACAAATCTTTATATGAGAACGGCTTAGCCGATATCAAAATTTCATTTTAAAAAAGAACTACTGAAATAGTGTTACAAATGTAAACTAGACGCTGCGAATTTTCCAAATTTTTTTCGAAAAAATCAAAATTTTGTCTTTTTATAACATGGTATAGAATGTGTAACTTTGAAGTAATAATGAAAAGGATGTTTAAACATAAATTTACCGTGGTATATGCCACACTTTTTTGTCTGTTAGGGGCCTCATTGCTCAATTTTAAAAGTGTTGCGCCTGCTGAAGATTATCAGCCCGATGCATATGTGTATGAAGTGCTGCGTGATTTAGGTGCAACTTTACCTGCATATTACCCCGAAAAACTTAACCCAGATGACGTTCAACGAGGTAAGGATATCGTATTTTTTGGCCGCACCAAAAACCCGAAAGGAGGGAAGT
>Ga0209480_10003517_pt1 | contig 10200 bp, 15 predicted proteins | sample JI61114C2DNA_FD_187501 | JGI IMG/M metagenome (GOLD analysis project Ga0209480, IMG submission 187501) | Wastewater effluent complex algal communities from Wisconsin, to seasonally profile nutrient transformation and Carbon sequestration -... | ecosystem: Engineered > WWTP > Effluent > Algae...
CGGTCGCGGCTTCAAGCATTTCGCTTGCGCCGCCGCTTTCCCGGCAAACCCTTCTAACCCTGCGCTCAACCCGACCGCCCTGACGGGCGTCGGGTTAGCTCCACGTTGGGGGGCACATCGAATGTGCATACCGCACCCCATCACCATTTATTCGCAGGAGAACCTAGATGGACCAAGTATTCGCAGAACACTTTGCCGCCGACTGGATTGAGTCATGGAATGCTCATGACCTAAACCGAATCCTGTCCCATTACACAGACGATTTCGAGATGTCATCTCCCGTAATTATTCAGGTGGCAGGTGAACCTTCCGGCACCTTGAAGGGCAAGGCCGCCGTGGCCGCATACTGGGGCAAGGCACTTGAGCTCATCCCAGACTTGAAATTCGAGTTGCAGTCTGTCTTGGTTGGTGTCGGGAGTATCACGCTTTACTACAAAGGTGCTCGCGGTCGCTTTGCGGCCGAAGTCTTTCATTTTGGCCCCGAACAAAAAGTCGTCAAAGCTTTCGCGCATTATGCTATCTAAGTTGCCCCCCAACCCTGCGCTCAACCCGACCACCCTGACGGGCGTCTGGTTAGCTCCACGTTAGAACTTGCATGAACGCTGACTTGCTCCGCCAACGCCGGAATTTAATTCTCATCAGCGGTGGGTTGCTGTTGTTCGACTTTGCAAACGTCACTGTGGCGAAAGTTAACGTCATGGGGACAGAACTTCTAGTCGGCAATCCCCAGGTTATTGCGTACTTCGCTTGGACCATGTGGTGCTACTTCCTGATCAGGTATTACCAATACTTACGGGCAGAAAACGATCTTGGTATCTCAACAGCCATCCAATCGGGGTTTGAAGGTAGGGCAAGAGCCTACGTCTTTGAAATACTCAAAGCAAAACAGCTTATGGGTTCCATTGAGTTCAGGCTAAATGATGCCCACTGGCGCTACTCGGTGAAGGAATATGACACTAATTTTGGAGAGCTGAGAGAAGTTCAAACGGGATCATTGCCCCGTCTGAGAGCATTTTGGTGGAAGGCCAAATCCATTTATTGCGTAGCGATTCACACACCGAAAGCTACGGACCATGTTCTTCCATTCCTTCTCGCGTCGGCAGCTCCCGTAGTGAGCATACTTAGGGCAGTGCAATGAATTCGCGAGCTTGGTGCCGAGCAAGTTCTAACACTGCGTTCGAGGCGACCTGCGAGAAAAACCGCGCAGGCGCCTCAACTTCACGTTAGAAGCCTTTCGCCATGACCGAACGAGTTCCATGTACTGTTTGCGGGACAAAAATCTTGCTCGATACTGCCCAAAAGAATGGAGGGTTGTGTATGCCCTGCAAGGGTGGGTATCGGAAGAACATTGAGGCCTCAAAGCAACACTATGAGCGCGAAAAGATAGAGCGCGAGAGCGCCCCGCGAAAACATTGGGTTTGGCTCGTTAATCAAGTCCATAAGTCAGAAACAGGGTTCGCCGGCCTCTCTCGCGAAAACCAACGTTTTTTTGCTGCGTGCCTAGTTGAAGGCGAGGTCTACAACGGCGGCTTCGATCAGTATTTCTACAACAGCTCTGCCGATTACTTTCCCTACGCCATCGAAGGGCTCACAGAAATGGGCGCTGTAGAGAGTTGTCGCTTATTGATTCGTGCCAAAGAACTCTATTTCGGTTCCGGGCCCGTACCAGCAACCCAAGCTTCCAGAGCTGATTACCTCCGCGCAACTGCTGCGCAGGAAGAAGAGCGTTCAAATAAAGCGGAAGAAATCGACCGTCTGTTCTGGAAGGACCCCGACGGTTTTCAGGTGCGTGCAGCAAAGTACGCAGAGTTACATGCCTTGTACAGCGGCTTCTAACATTCCGGTCAAGGCCGCTCCCTTCGGTCGCTGGACGCTGCGCGATAAAGCGTCGCGCAGCGCCCCTTACCTAAAACGTTGGGCGTCATCAATACCCACTCGGAGGCCTCAATCATGAGCATGTTGTGCAGCCTGTATCGAATCAACCCCGAACAGTTCACGATGCTGAAAGCCTTCCCTGAAGCAGTCGGCGAATTGGTTGGCTTTACGGCGCCGCCTCCGAAGATCAGCTTCCTGTCAAAACTCTTCGGAAAATCCCCGAAACTGCCTCCTCCTTCAGCGCGGAGGTTCGAGCCTATTGCAGAAGCCGACACGTTCGAACTCAATCAAGCTTGGCACATCTTGCACTTCCTATTTTCTGGCACCAACGCAGAAGGCCCATGGCCTAGTGGGTTTCTCATGTCAGGAGGCGAGGCGGTCGGGCCCGACCAGGGCTATGGGCCAATCCGTCTCCTGGCCCCTGAACTTTCGCGTGCTGTCGCTACTTTTCTCGATGCGCAATCATTAAAGCGGCTGGACTCGGCTTACGTTACCAGCGAAATTGAAGCAGCTGAGATCTATTGGCAAGCCTCCTCCGGTGACACTGAGCGGCAGCGGCAAGTGGAAGAACTGTGGAATATGGTCAAGGAGCTTCAAGTCTTCTTTGAGCGCACGGTACGAGCAGGCAATGCAACTCTCGTCTCGATCTACTGAAGTGACGCCCAACACCTCGCTCCATCGGACGCTGCGCGATGAAGCCGCGCAGCGCCGGTGAATTCAAACGTTAGGCATGGTGGGCAACTCTCTTCCCCCCTGGCGAAACACCGTACCATGGCGACTAAAAATGCTAGTGAATATCTTATGAAATCTATCCAGACGAGCCGACTCTTGCTTAGGAATTTCTCATTAGAGGACGCCGCCGATCTCTTCGATTATCTGCATGAGCCTAGAGCGAGCTGTTTCTTTTCCCTAAGACTTGAGGACATGGCCGCTGCGCATCAGGAGGTCAGTAAGCGTAGTAACAGTGATGACACTGTCGCAGTGTGTCTGAGGAGCACAAATCAGCTTATCGGGGACCTATTCGCAACTCGTGAAAATGACCCGGATACGTTCTCCGTAGGATGGAATTTCAACGCGCGATTTGGTGGAGCGGGGCTAGCCACCGAGGCAGCGCAAGCCTTGTTTGAGTATCTCTTTGCAGGAAAGGACGCCCGTCGCCTCTTTGCCTACGTTGAGGAAGACAACGTAGCATCACAGCGCCTTTGCGAGAAGCTAGGGATGCGCCATGAGGGCACCTTCAAGGAGTTTATTTCATTCGAAAACGACAGTTATGGGCGCCCAGTCTTCGTTAATACAAGACAATACGCAATTCTGCGCAAGGAATGGTTGCAATGAGCGGCACGCCCCAAGATTTCCTGCGGCAGCAAATGCCTAACAATTCCGTCGAGAGGGACCGCCTGCAAGCTGCGCTCGCAGGTTCCCTTCGCGGCTTCGCCGCTGCGGCGCCCCCTAACGTCAAACGTTATGCAGCAGATCACGGAGGTGCCAATTGAGTCCCACTGAAATTCGCGCACTAGTCGACCACTACATCGACGCCTACAACCGCAAGGACATTGACGACATGCTCATTGGCATTCATCCGCATGTGGAATTCAAAAACATTTCTGCTGGTGTGGTGAACGCAAGAACAAATGGAATCGTGGAGCTTAGGGCTCTCGCTCAGCAGTCGTTATCGCTGTTCTCGGAGCGGAATCAGAAAATTGAGTCCTTCGAGCTTCAAGGCTCAGTGGCGGTTGCCACTATTGCTTTTCGCGCTGTCGTTGCGGCCGATCTGCCAAACGGCCTGAAGAAAGGCCAGGTTCTAAACCTCTCTGGCCGCTCTGAGTTCGAGTTCCAAGACGGGACGATCTCAAGAGTCACAGACATTAGTTGAGCAAAACATGCTGCATAACCCGGCGCTCAACCTCGCTCCTTTCAGTCGCTGGACGCTGCGCGATAAAGCCGCGCAGCGCCGGTTGGCTCTACGTTATGCGTAACAATGGCCGCGACCGCTGAACAAACTGCCCTTTGCGCACGCTTCAACTCGGAGGTCGTGCCTGCTGAACCCAATTTAAAACTGGGTATCGCTCTCACCACCTTGGATTTGTTACCGCTCAATGCGTCGCGTCACAAGCAGGAAAATGGTACTTGTGGCTGGTATATCTATGGCGGTGAGTATTCGAGTACCCCCGATTTCTATCAGCCTCTTCATGTTGCGCACCTTTCAGAATACTGTCCCCAATTCCTTCCTTACTTGGCACTCGCCCCAGGTTGGCGCGTTCTCCTTGCGCCAGGCTATGAAGATGTTTGGTTTGATGAAAGATGCCTCAATGTCTAATACGCATAACACTGCAATCCACCGGACCTCCGGCAACCTACGCTTGCCTTCGTCCGGTGATTTTCAACGTTAGACCTCTATGGCAAAACTTGACGACGCATCTTGGCATTTAGGCAGCGATGAATTCCCTGAGGATACGCCCGAAGAAAATGCGGCTACCCACATTGGGATGTTCGTCGCTTGGGCTATTCACAATGACCTATGGGGCCAGTTCCCAGGCGTTGATTGGTCAAGCCCTGTAGTCCAGGTCCGAAACCGAGAGATAACAGGCCGCATGTTCGTCCTCGATCAGTGCGATGGAAAGTTGCTCTCCGAAATGCTCAATGAAAAGGGCGCGCCCTTCGCTGAGTGGTACTACGACCGCTACCTAAAAGACTTCCAGCGCACCTTAGCCAAGAGTCTTGGGTCAGACTATTTTGTCCAAGACACGTGGGAAAACTATGAACGTATAGCGGGTGTACTCACCGAGCAATATAAAAATCCCCAGCCAGTAACCAAGCCATGGTGGGAATTTTGGTGAGAGGTCTAGCCCTGCGGCCGACCTCGCTCCCTTCTGTCGCTGGAGGCTGCGCGATAAAGCCGCGCAGCGCCGGTTAGCTCTACATTAGAAGGTTCCTTCTTTCATGTCACTTCGCCTCCCGTCGCTTGCTCTTGGCTCCGTGCCTGTTTTGGCCCGTCGACTCAGCGTTTTTGGCGTTGCTACGGTCAACCGGAAATTTCAGCCAAATTCAAAATCCTCGGATTCGGCGGCTTTCCCCGCTGCCCGGCGTTTTCCGTTTGCCACCAGCGGTCGCGGCTCCAAGCCGTTCACTTGCCCCGCCACTTTCCCGACAAACCCTTCTAACACTGCGGTCAAGGCCGCTCGCCTCTACGTTAAACCTCGCAACCCCCACTGGCACGACCTTTTCTAGGGATCATTTCAATGGCAGACGTCTTCATTTCGTACAAACGGGCAGAGCGTGACCGCGTTCGCCAGATCGCTAAGCTTCTCAAGGACGAGAACCTCGATGTTTGGTTCGATGCTCGGCTTGAGGTTGGTCGGGGCGAAGGGTTCGACGCTGAAATTGAGCGTGAAGTAACTTCCGCAGCATGCGTCCTGGTGTGCTGGACCCCTGAGGCGGTGAAGTCCATCTACGTCAAAGGCGAATCCAAGAAGGGCCTGGAGCGCGATGTGCTGGTTCCAGCCTTGCTTGCCCAATGTGTCTTACCTGTCCCGTTCAACGCGGTGGACACTGCCGACCTCGTCGGGTGGACCGGGGACGCTCAGAGCGCTAACTGGCTGTCCCTTGTTGCAACCATAAAGCAGACCGTAGCCAGGTCTAAGGCGGACGAGTTGCAGCGCATTGCCCATTCGCAGGCAGCCTACGAACGTGTCGCGGATAAGGTTTATCCAGGAACATTGAAAGCAATCGTCGGCAAAATTGCCGCCAATCGTGACAATGATGCCTGGGCCTATCACGCTGACATTGAGGCCATATTGGAATGGCTCGAATCGATCGCCGAAAAGGAGTCGCAACACAACGCTTATGGCTACGAACTGGCTGACCGCCAATCAGGGGGAAGCGCATGGTATTGGTGGAACGACGGAAAAGCGGCTGAACGCAGCGCACGCCTTTCCGGGATCAGGGACCGATTGAAACGAATTGACAGCGCAATCTCAAAGTCACAGGAAGTTCTCGAGAAGCCCGCCCCATGATTGAAATTCGCGAAACCGTTCTCGTCGCTCAGTGGCTCAACGAACCGCACGACTTTCACCTAGCGGCTCTGGTCCCGTCGCTGACGTTTGGCTCCGTGCCTGTTTTTCCGCGTCGGCTTGGCGTTTTCCTCGTTGCTGCGGTCAACCGGAATTTTTAGCCAAATTTGAAGTCTTCGGACCTGGGGCTTTCCCGGTTGCCCGGAACTTTCCGTTTACTAGCGGCGGTTGCGGCGCCGCTTTCCTGAAAAATTGGTCCAGCCCTGCGCTCAAGCAGACCTGAGCGAAACGCCAGATAGCGCCTGCGAATCAGAATGGCAGGTTCCTTTAGCAAGGAACTTGCCATTGCCATTCGGTGCCGTAACATCAAGCGCGCAAGCTTGGCATGACTACCGGAGGTGCTCTCATGCATCAGTTGGAACTGAGCAAGGCTTTTACGCTGATGGAATCGGGGCCGGTGGTTCTCGTGACCACGCATGATGGGCAGAAAGACAACATCATGACGATCTCCTGGACCATGGTGATGGATTTCACGCCGCTGTTTGCGATCACCACGGGTCAATGGAATCACTCCTTCGCGGCCTTGCGCAAGCATCGGGAGTGCATCATTGCCATTCCCACGGTCGACCTGCTGGATAAGGTGGTTGGCATTGGGATGTGCTCGGGGGCGGACACCGACAAGTTTGCCAAGTTCAAGCTCACGCCTGTGCAGGCCAAGCTCGTCAGGCCGCCCTTGATCAGGGAGTGCCTTGCCAACATGGAGTGCAAGGTGATCGACATCGTCAAAAAGCACAACATTGTTGTGCTGCAGGCGGTTGCCGCTTACGTCGATAGCGAACGCCAGGAGAAGCGCACGGTTCACGCGGTGGGTGACGGAACGTTCATTGTCGACGGGCGCAAGATTGACCGGAAGGCGATGATGGCGGCCAAGCTGCCATCAGGCGTTTAATGTTGATTGGCCTGCCATTTGGAAACCAAAAGCGCCAAAATGAAGCCTGATTTGCGACGTTTCTCGGCCAGCCTGATTTTCGTCATGGGCTGAAGCACACCGCGAATCAGGAAAAGGTGTGAACAACTGGCGCCAGCCGCTGTCAGATAAAAGTTGCATATGATCGCCCCGATGGGCGGCGACTTGAAGATTGGCGGCACATGTACCACGGAGAAAAATTCAACGCCTGGACGCACCTGATCGGCGCCCTGCTCGCCCTGACCGGGGCGGCTTGGCTGCTGACGATTGCGGCATCCAGCGGCGATGCCTGGAAGGTTTTCAGCATTGCCGTTTATGGCGCGACGCTGGTCATGCTTTACAGCATTTCCACCCTGTATCACAGCATCCGCGGACGAGCGAAAGGCGTGCTGCGCAAGCTTGATCATCTTTCCATCTACTTGCTGATTGCCGGCAGCTACACCCCGTTTTGCCTGATTAGTTTGCGTGGACCGTGGGGTTGGTGGCTATTCGGCATTGTCTGGACGCTGGCCATTGTCGGCATGCTGCAGGAGATCAAGCCACGTTCGGAAGCCCGCATCATGTCGCTGGTGATTTACGCGTTGATGGGCTGGATCGTTCTGGTCGCCATCAAACCGCTACTGGCCAGCCTGGGTACGGCAGGTTTTGTCTGGCTGGCGGCAGGCGGGGTGTTTTACACGGTGGGGATTATTTTCTTCGCCTTTGATGAGCGCTTTCGGCACTGGCACGGCATCTGGCATCTTTTCGTCATCGCCGGCAGCCTGATGCATTTCATTGCGATCTTGTTCTACGTGCTGTGAGTTGGCGACACAGGGTTTAGCGACCTGAAGGCCCGTTGATCGAGGCAGTGCGCAAGGCAGGCGGTTATACTGTTTGCATTCTCACCACCCGATATTTCAAGCATGGCCATCTTTCGCTGCAACAAGTGCGCCCTCCTGCAGGAACAAGCGGACAGCCTGATCGGACATAATTACGCCTGCCCCAACTGCGGCAATCTGGCGCCGGTTTACAACGCGATGTTTTTCATCGAAAAGCTGCTGGACAAGTATTTTCAGGCGCAGCGTGAGGTGAATCGTCTGAAATCGCCCGCCCAGAAGGAAGACGCCACGCCAAAACCGGGCGCGGAACCGGCTCAGGCGGCAGACTTTGACGTTTTCAACACCGATCACCTCGCCTCGGAAGTGCAGCACGGCCCGATTGTTGACTGGTTTGGCCGCAAGCAGATCAAGGTGATGGCTAATATGCGCGGTGTCGATACGACCGGATTTTTCGATGAAGTCGCGATGGGCATCGGCCAAAACCTGGCGGTGCTGAAAGAGGTTCTGGAAAAGCTGCGCTGGGCCCAGCAGAAGGAATATTCCAGCGCCACGATCCAGCTCGACAAGAAATCGCCAGAGGATGCGGCGGCAATTTCGACCTTCTGTCAGCAGCTTTATGACTTCTCCTTTGTCGCCAAGTGCTTCCACAATCGGGCGGAAAACAATATCCGGCTGATCCTGCAAACAGCGCCAACGATTCGTGATTTTTTCAATGGCGAATGGCTGGAATGGTTTGCGCTGGTGACTTGCCTCGAATACACCAAGGCGCGCAAAAAGCGGTTCTCCTGCGCCCGCAACCTGAGCATCACGCTGGCCAATAACGAAAGTTACGAACTCGACGTTTTCATGCTGATCGATGGCAACCTGCCGATCTGCATCGAGTGCAAGACTGGGGAATTTCGCCAGAACATCGACAAATATCTCTCCCTGCGCAAGCGCCTGGGCATCGACCGAAAGAATTTCGTCATGTGCATTACCGGCCTCAGTGACGAACATGCCAAGGGCCTGACCGCCATGTACGACCTCACCTTCGTCAACGAGCGGGAACTTGCCGCCCACCTCTCCCGCCTCTTCTGATCCGGCATGCGCTACCAAGGCAGGATCACCAGCTGGAAAGATGATCAGGGTTTCGGCTTCATCACACCCAACATGGGTGGCGAGCCGGTTTTCGTGCACATCAAGGCTTTCGCCAATCGGCAGCGAGATTGTTACTTATGAAATGGCCAGCGATGCCAAGGGGCGGTTTCAGGCGCGCAATGTCGCTTACGTCGGCGAGCGGCGGACTGCACCGCGCAGTTCGTCCGGCCCCAGCAGTTTGCCACTGGTTATTGCGGCACTGTTTCTGGTTTTTGTCGCTTTTATCGGGTTGACCGCAAGAGTGCCGCTGGGCCTGCTCGGGCTATACGCTGGCGCCAGCCTCGTCACTTTTATCGCTTACGCCATCGACAAATCGGCCGCCCAAAGTGGGCGCTGGCGCACCCAGGAAAGCACCCTGCATTTACTGGCGCTGATCGGTGGCTGGCCGGGGGCGCTGATCGCCCAGAACCGCCTGCGTCACAAGTCACGCAAGGGATCGTTCCTGCTGGTTTTCTGGGTAACGGTACTGCTCAACTGCGGCGGCCTGATCTGGCAGCTCAGCACAGCGGGCGGCCAGGTTTTGCGTTCAACCCTCGGCATTGTCTGAGCGCAGTTGGCCAAATACGGCATGGGCTGACCGGGCCAAGGCCAGCCCGTTAAGCCTTATCGGCTCTGGGGATTCCAGGAAAACAAGGCACGCATTGCGTGGTTCACCCGTTCAACGGCTGGCGCGGCGCTGAGCGATAGCGGCTTGGTGCTGGGGTGCGGGTTCCAGGAAAACAATGGACGGAGCGCCTCACTCACGACTTTAGCCGCAACGCCAAGGCTTTCTGCTGCCAGCGATGCCACCAGACGGGCACGCTCGGCGAACAAACCGTTGATGCGCTGAATTTCAGCGGCACGCAGTTTGCGGGCTTGCTCTTCAATTGCGGGGATGTCGATGGGGAACATGATTAACTCCTTTTATTGCACTGCAACATTGCACAGCCGCACTGTAATTGCCTTCAATATTGATAACAATCAGCCACACCGGAATAATATTTGTGAATTTTGGTCCATAATCAGGTCATGGACCGCACCGCCGAGATGACTGCATTCGTTCGCTCCGTTGATACGGGCGGGTTCTCTGCTGCGGCGCGGGAACTGGGCCTGACGCCGTCGGCGCTCTCCAAACTGGTCACCCGGCTGGAGGATCGGCTGGGCGCTCGCCTGCTGCAACGCACCACCCGGCGCCTGCAACTGACGCCCGAAGGCGAAGCGTTTTACGCCCGCTCACGGCGGATTCTGGCCGATATCGACGAAGCTGAAGCCGAAGTGCTGCAAGCGGGCATTTCGCCCAAAGGGCTGCTGCGCCTGCATTGCGGTTCGGCTTTCGGCATGCACCAGCTGGCCCCGGCAATTCCCCTGTTTCTCGCCCGCCACCCCGAGGTCAAGCTCGACATCACGATCAACG
>Ga0209480_10003518_pt1 | contig 10200 bp, 10 predicted proteins | sample JI61114C2DNA_FD_187501 | JGI IMG/M metagenome (GOLD analysis project Ga0209480, IMG submission 187501) | Wastewater effluent complex algal communities from Wisconsin, to seasonally profile nutrient transformation and Carbon sequestration -... | ecosystem: Engineered > WWTP > Effluent > Algae...
CACCTTAAGTTTGAATGGCAATTTGCGCGACCCTTCAAGTTTTGTAAATGCAAAATCTAATTATTATTCTTTGTGGCTGGCTGGCGCAATAGCCGTTAATAAACTCATGCCCTGCAAAGACGACAAACTGAAATTTATTGTTGCCACCAAATTAAATTATATAGATTATAAAACACGACCATTTATCATCAACCGAAATTATAATGAAATTTTCATCAGGCAGCAAAATTACCGGTTTGGGTTTGGTATTGCGCGCTGGGATTTTTATCTCGAGAAAAACGCATTTTATATCGATATAGCCGAATATTTCCCGCGGGGCATCAGCGCGTCAATCTGGGCTGGCCCACAGTTTGACGAAATTTACGGAAGAAGAGCAGCTTTAAATCTGTCCATAAACTATGGTATCTATTTTAAAAAATTCGGCTTCTTATATCCGCAGGTAAATTATAGCGGTTATATCCGAAACAAAAAAGGAGAGCAGATGCAGACCTCCATAAAACTGGATTATGTCTCGAAAAAAGTAGCCTTCGCCAAACACATGTATTTCCGCCAGATACTGAAAGGCGGTACTAATCTCGGTTTCTTTATTCCGGAAGAACGCTACTTTAATATCAACGACATGAATGGCATCCGCGGATTTTACTCACCGTCTTTAAAAGGCTCTAAAAGTATAACACTGAGCGTGGAAAGTGATTTGTTTCTCGATAAAATAGTGGCACTCAGCAAAGGCATGGTGTACGCATTCTGTGATATGGGCTGGCTGAGCGAAAATGGAAAAAAACTGCTTACAGAAAGCAAGTTTCAATATGGTATAGGCACCGGTATTCGCATCAGAAGTGTGGATTTAGGTTTGCCATATCTGGATTTTCAGTTTAGCTTTTATCCGAGAGGAAAAGATTTCGGGGCACAATTTTTTCAGTTCAAGTTGTACGAACAGAATATAAACGCCGTAACACAAAACAATATGTTTGTAGAATAAAAATTACCAGTTACAGCCGCATTTTTCTCCCGCGCTGAAATCCTGCGCAAAGTTGATTTTCGTTTTTCGCTGCTTATCGTAATAGTAAAAATAATCTACCTTAGAACCGGTGATAGCAATAAAATATTTTCCGGTCGTTTTTCCGTTTTTAAATTCATTAAAAGAATACTCTACTTTTGGAGGGAGGCTGTCATTTTTCTCCAACACTTTTTCTACTGCGAAAGAAAGCAGGAAAGCATCCTGCTGGCCTTTGTACTGAACAAAACCATTTGCCCAGTCTTTGTCGATTACATTAAACGACAACTGCATCGGATCTTCTATAAAGGCTGAATCTGTGGAGGTAAAACAAAGATGCAGTTTTTGTGCAAAGCCCATATGGGCGGCAAACAGCAAGGCGCAAAAAATAAGTTTCTTCATAGCTTGATTTAATAAATGTGAGCGCGTTTATTTCTTTTTCACTTTTTTTCCTTTCGTCATCTTCTCATACATCTCGTGAATCATACCGTCACCCAGGCCCACTTTTGGAACGAACAAAGTTTCAATATTCAGGCGTTTCATAATGTGCATGAAAATCTGTGCCGCCGGTACAATCACATCTGCTCTGTCAGGACGGAAACCGTATTTCAAAATACGTTCGTCTAAAGTCAATCCATTTAGTGCATCAAACGTTTTTTGCAAATCGCTGAGATACACCTCCTGTTCTTTGCGTTTTACAAAATGCTTTTGAATGGTGTTGATATTTCCGCCGGAACCGATACCCAACAGTGGTGTGTATTTTCCTTTAAAATGATCCACCCACACGTCGAGTTCTTTCCAGTGTTTTTCTTTCACTTTGCCCAGCGTCATACGCAAGGTACCGATGTTGAACGACCATTTGTCCACCAGTTTTCCTTTCGACAATAAAATCAATTCCGTAGAACCGCCGCCCACGTCGATGTACAAATAATTCTTGGTTTCGTCTAAAGAAAATTTCTCTACGTGATTGGAAAGAATCAGTTCCGCTTCTTTTTGTCCGCTGATGATTTTTATATCGATGCCGGTTTTTTTGAACACCTTGGTCACAATTTCCTTGGCATTTTTTGCATCCCGCATGGCAGACGTTGCGCACGCCATGATTTGCACCGGCTTGTGTACATCAATCAGGTGCTTGAACGCTTTCATAGTGGACAATAACTCTTCTTCTTTTTTAGCAGAGATTTTTCCTTTCAAAAAGGCTTCTTCACCCAAACGCAGCGCCACGCGATACATGGCATCTTTCACAAACTGCGGACCGGCAGGTGTTTCATATACATTAATGAAAATTAAACGGACAGCATTGGAACCAATATCTATAGCAGCGAATTTCATGTGTGTGGTTTACGAAAGCAAGTTACGATTTTATTTAAAAAGATTTTTTATGAAAACACCTACGCTATTTGTCCCCTATTTTCACCTAATGTTTAGTGAGGACACCAACCGATAAAATGGTGTAATTTCAAAAAAGACTAAGTTTTTGATAATTAATTTTATCTAAGAAAGACAGGTTTCATGTATTTTCAAATAACCATAAAGACCAATGCAATACTTTTGGTTATGTAAAATCTAAAACGAAAGTATTTAATTATTAATCAGTTGCTTATGGTTTTTATTAAATGTTATCTCGTCTCATTAATATCGCTTTTTATTAAGAAAACAGGGATGTCCTTTATTGTTAAACCCAAGACGCTTAACATTGTGAACTAAAAAAGAATTGGAATGAACACAAAAAATAAAACACAGAACCACCAACTAATCATGTTTATCATGTTGTGGTTGCTGCTGGCTGCTATTGTTACAGGACTATTGATAAAAGGGCAGCTATTATTGGGTGTTGGGTTAGCACCAATTGGATATCAAATTTCAAAAATTACCATAAAATTGTTAGAGAAATGAACATAAATTTTAAACCCATAGAAATAACAGGTAAGTTGATATTATCTATCTTCTTCGGATTGGGATACCTGATGCTTGTTGTCAAATCATTATTTACTAAGGATAGAAATATGCAGAATAAGATTTTTGAGTTGAGCAATAATATTTCTAACTCATTAAACGGAAACAATCAAAACAGAGAAGTAAAAAGAATAGATTCCGAAACAAGTTCGGAATGACGCGAAGCGTGTATTGCAGTTCGTCTATAGCCGTCCGTCATGCTGTCCCGATGAATATCGGGATTGTTTCAGCATCTTATAATCATAAAAATCCATCAAATCTGTGTTCTATTTCTTCTTCTTTCCAGAACCGAAATCCTGCCAGAAATCATAAATCGCATCCTGGCTACGTACCGTTTTTTCACCGGCAGCTTTTAATTTAAATACATTGGATTGCGTTTCATTAAATACTCTCGCTTTCACATTATCCTTCCATTGCAATTCCATCATCTGCAAGAGTTGTTTTTTTATTTTATCATCCAGAATCGGAAGTACTACTTCAATTCTGTGATCCAGATTTCTTGTCATTAAATCTGCGCTACCTATAAATAAATCAGGCTTTCCCAGATTATGAAAAACAAACACACGGTTGTGCTCCAAAAATTTATCTACTATGCTAATCGCTTCAATATTTTCGCTGATGCCCGGCAAACCCGGAACTAAAGAACAAATACCACGCACGATCATTCTTATTTTAACACCCGCTTTGCTGGCTGCGTATAATTTTTCAATCACGTCTTCATCCACCAGATTATTCAGCTTCAAAAATATTTCCGCTTTTTTTCCTGCTTTTGCATTCCGTATTTCCCGGTTGATTAAGGTCGTAAGCCGGCTTCTCAAATTAAACGGCGCCACCATTAATTGATTGAATTTCGGAACCGAATAATTTTTGTCAAAGAATGAAAATATTTGTCGCGCCTCTCGGGTAATGGTTTGGTTGCACGTAAACAATTGCGCATCCGTATAAATGCGGGCTGTTTTTTCGTGGAGGTTTCCCGTGCCAATACAGCCATAATAAATTTTATGCCCTTTCTCCCTGCGTGTAATTAAACAAACTTTGGAGTGTACTTTCAGTCCGGCGATGCCCGTAATTACTCGTGCTCCCGCATCGCGCAAGATAGTGGCCCAGTCGATGTTGGCTTCCTCATCAAAACGTGCGCGCAATTCAATAAACACGGTTACATCCTTGCCATTATGCAAAGCTGTAATTAGTGATTTTATCACATGTGAGTTGGAGGCCACACGATATAACGTACACCGGATGTGCGAAACATTTGGATCAATAGCCGCTTCGCGCAATAAATCTAAAAAATAATCGAACGAATGATACGGGTAATACAACAGAATATCTTTCGTTTTCATTTTTTCTAAAATGGAACGTGCTTTTTCCAGATCAGGATGCGGAATATGTTGTTGAACAGGATTTAATAAATTTGTTTTTCCCAGTGTCGGGAATTTGATAAAGTCTTTAAAATTGTGATAACGGGCACCGGCGTACAATTGCACCTTATTGTCCAGTTCCATTTTTTTAATCAGGTAATTTTGAAAATCTTTCGGCATCTGCGCATCGTACACAAAACGCAAAGCGTCTGCACTTTTACGTTTTTTCAAACTCATTTCCATCGATTCCATAAAGGTCAGTGAGACATCATTGTCTACATCCAGCTCTGCATCACGTGTGAATTTTATCGTGTACGCTTCAATCTTGTCGAAATCATAAATCTGAAAAATAGATTTTAGATTATAGCGAATAACATCGTCTAAAAATAAAATGTATTGCTTGTCTTTTTTGGAAGGCAGGACCAGAAAACGAGAAACGGAAGCAGTCGGCACTTCTATCAGCGCGTAATGTGTTTCTTTAGTTTTGGTTTTGGAAAAACGAATAGCCAGATAAATGGAAGCATCTAATAAGGTTGGAAATTCTTTCGCCTTATCCAGCATGATGGGAAATATTTCCAATCGTACTTTTTCCTGAAAATAATTTTTTACAAATTCCCCCTGTGCTTTGTCCAGTTGTGTTTCATTCAGAAAAAAAATGTTTTCTTTTTCCAGTTCTTTAATAATATCAACATAAGCTTTAGTGTATTTTTTCTGCAGCACTTTTAATTTAGCCTGTATGGCATCCATCACTTTTGCCGGAGAAAAACCAAGCTCTTGTTTTGCCCGTCTGTCAAAATCCATCATGCGTTTTAAAGTGGCAATACGCACCCGAAAAAACTCGTCTAAATTATTGGAATAAATGCCCAGAAATTTCAATCGTTCCAGCACGGGTACATCCTTGCACTCCGCTTCCTGCAGCACACGCTCATTGAATGAAAGCCAGCTCAGCTCTCGGTTGATAATAGGAACATTAGAAGGCATAAGTAACGCTTATAAAACTGTAAAACGTAAATATAGAGATTTATGTTCCCGAATAAAAAGCAAAGTAAAGCGTTCACATAAAATTCACAAACACGGAAATCAAATACTTTTTGTAACTTTAATTAGAATAAAACCATAAAAAGAGCAGGTAGTAGAAATTCGGTATCGGCTCAATTGAAAAACAATAAATATAAACAAATGAAAAAGCGATTATTCATTGCAATAAGTGTCTTGTTCTTGTTTTCCTGTAAAAAGGAAGAAGTCACACCCAACAACCCGCCAAGCACTGTAACAAACTTTTCCATAGAATATGGAAGTGACGACACCTACAATTGGTCGGATGCTACCGACGCGGATGGTGACGCCGTTACCTATGATTTATATTTATTGAAAGACACCGGAGCCAAACCATTTAAAGTGTCGGAAAATCTAACAATAAGTGAGTATACATCCGGCGTTTCCTATTTTGGTACAATAAGGGCAATGATTGTCGTGGCCAAAGACGGAAAGGGCGGCGAGACAACATCCATTGAATATCCGACAATTATTCTGTAAACTGCTTGGGATAAATAGATAATTCCTTGCTTCCTGTTTTTATGGCAGACCAGCTATCTGTTTTAAAAGCGATACGAAACACGGAACATGTAGGAAATTTCTCAAGATGAGTTCTTGACAACTGAAAAATCAGTGAGGACAAAATAGGTTCGTGTCCGAATAGAAAAACATCATTATACCGGTCGTTTAACCCTTTCAGCATTTCGATAATGGCTGAAGAAGTGCCGAAATAGACAACCGGTTCTACGGAAATCTTTTTCTTATCATAGGCAACAAACTCGCTAATGGCTTTTGCAGTTTCCAGTGCACGGGTGGCCGGCGAGCTGATGATTAAATCCGGTTGCAAGTGTTTTTCCCGCAGGTGCTTCCCGATAATTTTTATAGCATGCTTACCCCGTTCATTCAAGGGACGGGCAATATCATCCAAATCCGGTTGGTCCCAGCTCGATTTTGCGTGACGGATAATAGTAAGATATTTCATGCAGAATAGTTAGGCGATTTTCCCTAAATTTAATCATTCTGAGACACAATGAGTGAGAAAAATGAATTGCATAAACTGATACATTCGTTAACACCCAACGAAAAAGCATATTTTAAAAAGTTTGCCTATAAATCTAAAGACGATAAAGAAAATCCGTACCTGGTTTTGTTTGATGCGATTCTGAAACAGGAAGAATACGATGAAGAGACGGTAAAGCAGAAACTGAAAAACACAAAGCTGGTCAATAATTTCTCAGCTGCAAAAAACTACCTTACCGATTTGATTGTAAGTACGTTTGCTTCCATCCAGGAGAATAATTCTGTTGAAAATAAATTATTGGCCATTATACTGCAGTTTCCATTTCTGATGGAAAGACGGGTAAATAATTTATTACAAAAGAAAATACAACTTGCGAAAAAGATGGCGTACGACTATGAGTTGTATAACTATTATGCAACGATACATAATTATGAATGCCTGATTCTTGAAGTTGATAAAACGTATGAAACCCGAAAAAACAAACTAAATGAGGAATATAAAGCCATTCAGGATAAAATCACCAATATTCACCAATATCAGCAATTGAAAGATGAATGGCTGATGATACGGCAAGATACCAATGCCTATATCCGTGAACAATCGAAAATTGATTTTGTAAAAGAAAAGCTGGCGCGTCAACTTTTAAATGACGAGCATCATGCCATTACTACAGCATCCAAAATTTTATTTTATTACGTGCGTGTCGGATATGCTTTAATGTTGAATGACGTAGCAGCTGCATACGAGGACAGCGTTTCACAATATCTGGTTTTAAAAGAAAATCCGAATTATTGCAAAGCCAATGAAAAGGAAGTCATTGTAACGCTCAGCAATTTTGTATTGCGCATGCTGAATGTCAGCAATTACGAATATTTTGATGAAGTGAAAAACACCTTATTGCAATATCTGGAAAATTCTAAGGACATTGATTTGGTGCAATCTAAAAAACTGAACCTGGCGCTGGTAGAGAAAAATCAATACCTGAAACAAAACCGCTTTGACAAGATATACGAATTGTTGCCAGCCTACATGAATGTCATGGATTTCTATACGAAACGGCAGGATATACAACTTTCCATGTTGTACGATATAGCCATTATTTATTTTTATAACGATCAGTTTGAAGAGTGTTTGGAATTTATATCCAAGGTGCTCAACCATAAAGCCCTGCACACGATGATAGATCTGGAAAGCTATTGTTTACTGCTGCGTCTCTTTGTTTTTATTGAAATGAATCAGGTACACCACTTTGATACCAACATCGAAAACCTGCGCAGAAAATTATATCGCGACGACAAGATGTTTAAAGCAGAAAACGCCATTTTAAAAATGCTGGCGGAGTACAGCCTGGCGAATAGCAATGCAAAGAAGGTAGACATACTTACGGAACATAAAAAAAACATAGAGACCATTTTACAGGATAAACTCGAACAAAACATCATCAACTATTTTCCAATTCATCTCTGGCTGGAGGCAAAACGGGAACATAAAACCATTTATCAGAAATTCAACAATAAACAACCCTGAAGGTTTAATTTTTTAATTAATAAGATGTTGATTATTAGTAAATTATATTTAAATAAGCAACTCCCGAATCTTAATTTCTACCCCATTTTTTTCATTGATTTATGTAAAGAGATAGTCTATTTTTGACTCATCATCATCATCAAATCAATCATTATGAAAAAATTAACCACCTTATGCTATGTATTGGCGCTGTGCAGTTGCATGTCCTGCAATTCACAAAATAATACAAATTCAAAACAAACTTCCTCCTCAAAAAATTCAACTAACGCTGCTACAGAGGGAAATGCACTACACATGCAATTAGCAGCCATTAAAGACAATCAGGTGACTAAAGGCGATGCCGTTCTGTTTCTGTTGCCAAAAGGCTGGCAGCAAAAAAGCCAGCTGGACTGGGACGCACAGAACACTCAATTTCCGGCCAGTGCTTATCTGCACGTCAATAACCCTGAAAATACGGCACAGTTACACATCTACAAAACCTCGTTTTATACCTTGTCCAATCAGTCAATGCAGTATGCTGGCATTGGATTGGGCAGCAAATATATGGGAGGCATAGTGGTAGCCAGCATGCCATCCAGCACCACAGAAGCCACTATGAGAACGCTGAACGAAATGAATGTGTTGCCTGCCGCTGTAAAAATCACCGATACGAAAGTCATCAAAATAGAAAGCACCAATCCGATAGATATTCAGGCGAAGCAACAAAATCCACAGGTGCAGTTTATTTCAGACAACGTCATCAGTAAAGGCACCTTTTCGAAAAATGGTGAAAACTATACCGTGCTGATTAATGCTTATGTAAACGGTACGGTAAACAGGAGTTTGAACTTTTCCAACTGGCAGGTATTACCCATTTTATTTTTCATAAAACAAGATGCAAACGAGAAAATAAACACGGAATTATGTCAGGCGGTTTTAAAATCTATTCGCTATTCGCCGGCATTTTTAAGCGCACAAACACAGGTTATCAAATACCTTACAGACCAGTATTATCAGGGTCTGCGCAACATTGCCGCTATCAGTCAGCAGATCAGCCGCAACAACGACGCCATGATTGCAAGCATTGACAAGAGTTATGAAAAAGCAAATTCTACATACAAGCCGACCAATGACGGATTTTCGCAATACATCAAAGGCGTAGAGAACTATTCAGACGGAAATGGCGCCTCCTACGAGTTGCCGAGTTCCTACAATACTGCCTGGAAAAACGGCAACGGAGAAATTATTTTAACGAATGAAACCAACTACAATCCAAATATCGGCTCTACGCAAAACTGGGAGCAGTTAAACAAATAACATTCATCATCATCCAATAAAAACTAAAACAAATGAAAAAACAAATCATCCTCAAAAGCATTTTTGCAATGCTTGTAATAAGCATTGCATGCAGTACCTCTTCCTGCAAAAAAGAGCAATCAGCAGAAGAAATTCAAACCAAACGTATCAGCGATATTATTCCGCAGAAGTACCTGGATTCATTGATCCGTTTAGGTGTCACCATTCACGAAGGTACCACGCCGCCCATTGTAAACGGCATCTATGTAGCCAATCCAACCGTGTTGCTGGCTTCTACCGTTGCAGGCGATATTATTGGAAATACATTCGCAGATGTTAAAGTGAAACTGACAGACCAGAACAATTCAAATTTCGGAATAACATTATTTGGGAAAAAGCTGTTAGGCGACAATGATACATCCATTGTTACCGCCATTTCAGGCAGCGGCAATGATTTTACGGTGTACGGAAAAGTAAAAGCCTCTGCCAACAGTTCAAATTATGCCATATTCGCCATTATTATATCCGGCACCCTGAGTGCTGATGGTATTGTAAATTATCAGGATGCGCTGATCAATATTGATAATTCCAACGGCGGCATCTACTTTATTCCGGAAGGAAGCGGTCGCCTGGTTAAAGACGGCAACAACCTTGCTTCCACGACCAGCTTTTTCAGAACAGCCAAAACGAATACAGAAAAAGATAAAACGGCAGGCCAGCGGCCATAAAAAAAAAGAAAGCCATTAACGAATGAAGACCAAAAAACTATGCAAAAATTCCATGTTTCATAATGGAAGTTGATGATGACACGAATCGCAAAAAATAGTGTATTTCTTTGGAAAATTAAAAAAAATGCCTATATTTGCATCACGATTTGGGAAGAGGACTTGACAAAGTCCTCTTTTTTATTCTTAGACATGGATAAGCTAACACAACTAAAGGAAGTCATTGAGAAAGAAATAAACACTTATTTTGAGCATTCCGATTTGTTTTTAGTAGATATAAAAGTGTTGACGAACGGCAAAGTAGAAATT
>Ga0209480_10003519_pt1 | contig 10200 bp, 10 predicted proteins | sample JI61114C2DNA_FD_187501 | JGI IMG/M metagenome (GOLD analysis project Ga0209480, IMG submission 187501) | Wastewater effluent complex algal communities from Wisconsin, to seasonally profile nutrient transformation and Carbon sequestration -... | ecosystem: Engineered > WWTP > Effluent > Algae...
TGGCGGTGAGCCTCGGCCGCGCCGAGGAATTCGCGGTGCTGAAAGCGGCCTTTGGCGCCGGCGTGAAGGTGCCCGAGCCCCTCTGGCTGCACCGGGATGCCGGCGAGCTGGGCAAGGATTTCTACCTCATGCGCAAAGCCGGCGGTTCGGCCGCGGCCCGGCCGCTGGTGCGCGGCGATCTCACCACTGACGAGCGGGATGCCCTGCTTTTCGAGCTGGGCGGCGAGCTGGCCAAGCTGCACACGGTGCGGCCGCCGGTCGCGTCCCTCGACTTTCTGCCCCTGCCCGACGGCACGCCGGCGCAATCCCGGGTGGCCGAATACCGGCGCCTGATCGACGCCATCGGCCGCCCCCAGCCGACCCTCGAATGGGCCTTGCGTTGGCTGGAACTCAACGCCCCGGCCAGCACCGAAACGACGCTGACCCACGGCGATTTTCGCACCGGCAATTACATGGTCGAGAACAAGCACCTGTCGGCCGTGCTCGACTGGGAGTTCGCCGGCTGGAGCGACCCGATGGAAGACCTGGGCTGGCTGTGCGCCCGCTGCTGGCGCTTTGGCGCCTGGGAACATGAAGTCGGCGGCGTTGGCGGCACGGCGGCCCTGGCCCGCGGCTACGCGTCCATTTCGGGCAAGCCGGTGGATCTGTCGCTGCTGCCCTACTGGGAAGTGATGGGCATCATGCGCTGGGCGGTGATCGCCCTGATGCAGGCCGAGCGCCATTTGTCCGGCGAGCAGCCCTCGCTGGAGCTGGCCCTCACCGGCCGCATGCTGCCGGAAATCGAACTGGACTTGATCCAGGAAATCCAGACCATCGAAAAGGAGCGTGCCCGCCATGCGTAGCCTGCCCACCGCCGCCGAACTCTTGAAGATCGCCCGTGAGGGCCTGCTCAACGAGCTGCTGCCCCATTTGCCCAAGGAACACCATTACACCGCGTTGATGGCCGCCAATGCGCTGGCCATTTCGATGCGCGAAATCCAGGCCGACGACGGCCAGCACAAGGCCGAGGCCGCGCTGCTGCACGAGCTTTACGGCAGCGCCGCACCGGACGAAGGCATGGACGCCCTGGCCGGGCACCTGGCCCATGACCTGCGCGCCGGGCGCTTCGACGCGCGCCTTGACGCGGTCGGCGAACTGCTGCTGGCCGAAGTGACGGCCCGCCTGCGGGTGTCGAACCCGAAATACCTCAAGCAAGCCGGCCTGAACTGAGCCACAGGAGACAGAACGTGAATTTCGACATCCCGGCCGAACTCAAGGCCTTGCAGGAGAAAACCCGGCGCTTCATCGCCGAGGAGATCATTCCCTTCGAGAAAGACCCCCGCGTCACGCCCCACGGCCCCACGGAAGAACTCCGCAACGAGCTGGTCGCGCGGGCCAAGGCCGCGGGCCTCCTGACGCCCCATGCGTCGGTGGAACTGGGCGGCCTTGGGCTGGATCACTTTGCCAAGGCCATTGTTTTCGAGGAAGCCGGCTATTCCACCCTCGGCCCGACCGCGCTCAATATTGCCGCGCCGGACGAAGGCAACATCCACCTGATGGAAGCGGTGGCCACCGCGGCCCAGAAGGATCGCTGGCTCAAGCCCCAGGTTGAGGGAAAAATCCGCTCGTGCTTTTGCATGACCGAACCCGATCCGGGCGCCGGCGCCGATCCGTCGATGCTGCAGACCCTCGCCGTCAAGGACGGTGACGACTACGTGATCAACGGCCGCAAATGGTTCATCACCGGCGCCACCGGGGCCAGCTACGCCATCATCATGGCCAAGATGGAAGACGGCACGGCCACGATGTTCCTGTCCGACATGGACCGGCCCGGCATCACCGTCGAGCGCAGCATGGACGCGCTGGATGCCTGCTTCACCGGCGGCCACGGCGTGGTCCGCTTCGACAACCTGCGCGTGCCGGCCAGCGACGTGCTGGGCAAGCTAGGGGAGGGCTTTCGCTACGCCCAGGTGCGCCTCGCGCCCGCGCGGCTGACCCACTGCATGCGCTGGCTCGGCCAGGCCCGGCGGGCCCATGACGCGGCCAGCGCCTACGCGCGCCGTCGCCAGGCCTTTGGCAAAGCCCTGGGCGAACACGAGGGCGTCGGCTTCATGCTGGCCGATAACGAGATGGACCTGCACACCAGCCGCCTGGCCATCTGGCACTGTGCGTGGGTGCTCGACCAGGGCGGCAAGGGCAAGAACGAATCGAGCATGACCAAGGTGATCTGCTCCGAGGCCGAATGGCGGGTGGTGGACCGCTGCGTGCAGGTTCTGGGTGGCCAGGGCGTCACCGCCGAAACCATCGTGGCCCGCATCTGGTCCGACATGCGCGCCTTCCGCATCTACGACGGCCCCTCCGAAGTGCACCGCTGGAGCCTGGCACGCAACATTCTCAAGGAACCCAAGGCCCCACACGGCGCGTAAGCGCATCGCCCGGCCCATGCGCCGGGCGGCGCTGGCCCAAGTGCCGCGATTTTGCGTGGGGGCGACTGAAGTCGCCCCCACAGTCGTCTGCCGCGCCGCCGCTGCAAAAGGGACGGCTATCAACCGGCTCTGCCTTTCGACAAGATAATTAGTGGCCGGGTCAATAATTGTCGGCGCCAGCCGCCACGTCACGAAACCGGCGGCTCAAAAATTCGGCCATGTAGTTGTTGGCCGTGCTGTCGTCGTTGAGCAGCATTTGCTCGACGCTCGCGGTGGCGGGGGTTTCGGCCGGCGCAGACAGCGCCGCGGCAGTGATGCCGCCATCACTGTCAGCCTGGATACGCCAGGCCATGGCCGCACGGGATTCCTGCTTCAGCGGTGACGAATACTGGCGGCCTTCGATCACCAGAAAACCGTCGCGCCCCTCGAGCCAGCTCCGGGTGTCGAGTTCCCACTGGGTGCCGGTCGGCCCGGCTACCCGCTGCGCGCCCTCGGGCCGTGCCAGGCCGAGCGCATCGCGCATGTCGGTGATGACCTGGCGTGCGGCATTCATGTAGTTTTCCCATTTCTTGCGCATTCTTTTGCTGTCCTTGTGTCGTTGAGGCGTGTTCACACCGGCTGAAGCGGCAGGCGCTGTGCGGCTTTCACTATCGCACCTTGCGGCGGGCATCTCGCCGCCGTCAATGTTTACTCAGTATGGGGCAAGCAGATCACGCGGAATCATGCGGAACTCGCTCAGCTGCCGGGAGGCGCTTGTCCGGGCCATTTCCTTCCCGCGGCAGCTTAAAATGGCGGATTCCATCAAGCGGAGTGTCGATATGCGAGCAATACCTCTGGCCATCCTGGCGACCATGCTGGTTGCCTCAAACGCGGCTCACGCGGCCCCGAGCATTGAAACGCTGCCTTCCGGCGTCAAGATCGAGCACGTCAAGATTGGTGAAGGCAGCACGCCGACTGCAACCAGCCAGGTGACGGTGCACTACCGCGGCACGCTGCTGAATGGCGAGGAGTTCGACAGCTCCTTCAAACGAGGCCAGCCGGCGAGCTTTGGCCTCAATCAGGTGATTCCGTGCTGGACCCAGGGCGTCCAGAAGATGAAGGTCGGTGGCACGGCCAAGTTGATCTGCCCGCCCGAAACGGCATATGGCACCCGCGATCTGGGCAAGATTCCGCCCAACAGCACCCTCAACTTCGAAATCCAGTTGCTGGGCAGCAAGTAATAACGATCCGGCACGCAGGCGTAAAAAAACCCGGCAGTCGATGCCGGGTTTTTGACGTTTTATCAGACTGCGATCAGGGCTTGGCCGGTGCCGGCTTGCCACGCATGCCCCGACGGGGTGCCGCGTGGTGCTCGTCAAAAGTGGCTTGCTGTGCGGGTGTCAGCGTGGCGTAAAACGTCTTGAGGGCCGCGACGTGTTCGGTCATCTGCGCCTGCCTGCCCTTCATGAGCTCAAGCATTTTTTCGGCACGTTCCGGCGCCTTGAGCTTGGCCCAGTCTTCGGGCTGACCACCGCTGAGGGCAGGGCGGGCCTGCTCGGATTCCATCAGCTTGGCCCAGGCGGGCTCCTGTTCCGGCGTCAGCTTCAGCGCACCATGCAGCTGCTTGTGATGCTGCTCTTTCATGTGCGCATGACGTTCCTGGTGGGAGCCCATCGGGCCACAGCCCGGATCTGCCATGACCGGGCCGGCTGCCACGGCACCCAGACCGGCAACCAGAAGAAGTGATTGGGCGAGTTTGCGATATGAGTTCATGGTGCTCCTTTGGGTTTCGGTCGTGACGGTTGAAGCGGTGGTTTGTCGTTCAGCGGCAGTTCGACTATCGTTGAGCGCGAGATAGCGTCGCGATTCGGCAAGAAAAGCTTTGATATTCATCGCTTCAAGGCTGCTTTCAATATAGTTCATGGCGTCTGTCGGCGGTTTATTCTGGCAGGCCCATATTGGCCTCAAAGGCCCGTCCCAAACGTAGGCGTATTGAAACGCTTTGTATCCGGATGTGTCGGGCGGCAAAGCCGATAACAGGTCGACGCAACATCCCGCTAAGGAAAGTAAATGAGAGTGAATTTGAAAGTGCCCTTCGCGGAAAAAGACGAGGCCAAGAAGCTGGGGGCCCGCTGGGATGCGGCCCGCAAGATCTGGTACGTCGAGAACAAGCCCGATATGGCTCCGTTCGCGAGGTGGGCGCCCAGCCCGCACGACAACTCGGCGGGCGACGCGCCGGTGCAAAAGAGCGCCGCGCCCGTCAAAAACCAGCAGGCCGCCAGCATGGTCATCGTGGGCAGCGCGTATGTCGAGCAGGCGCGTGTTTGCGATTGCCTGCCGTGGGACGTGTGCGCGCGCTGCGCGCCCACCGCGCTGTCCAGGTAGCCGGAACACACCGGCCTTTTACTTTGGTGTTGCATGAACAAACTGATAAACGAACTGCAGCGGCTTTATTTTCTCCGCGACCCGCGATGCCCCGGCCAGGCCGCGGATGACGACTGCCTTGCCGGCGAAACGGCCACGGCTCTGAACATGATCGGCGCCGACGGCAAGGTTCGGGCAATGGTCATGAGTTTTGAACGGGCCAGCGACTGGGACCAGGTGGCGCATGTCTATCAGGCCGTGCAAAGCGAGCTGAATCTGCCGGCCCCGGCCGTTTCGGTTTCGGGCGGCAAAGCTTACGGGCTGTGGTTTTCGCTTGCCGACGCCGTGCCGGTGGCCGAGGCGCAGGCGTTTCTCGAAGCGCTCCAGCTCACCTACCTGGCCGATCTTCCGGCGATCCATCTCGATCTGCGGCCGCAAGCCGCCACGCCTGTCGTGGAACTGCCGCCGGCGCTGCAGGCGGGCACCGCAAAATGGTCAGCCTTCATCGATCCGACCCTGGGCAGCATGTTTGTCGATGAGCCCTGGCTGGACATGTCCCCCAACATGGACAAGCAGGCCGATATTCTGGCGAGCCTCGACAGCATCAAGGCCGATGACTTTCAGCAGGCGCTGCTTGCGCTGCGGATCTCGGCCGCCGCTAACGCCGACCCGGCGCCACAAGCCGCGAGCCCGCAGGCAAGGCCGGCCAGCAGCGAGGCCCATGGCGATCCGCAAAGCTTTCTGCTGGCGGTGATGAACGACCCGCTGCAAAAAACGCGCCTGAGAATCGCGGCGGCCAAGGCGCTGATGCCTTACTTTCACCCGAAAATCGGCGGGCAGCAGAATGTGCCCGTCTCCGTCAGAAGCCCGGCACAGTGAGGCAGCGGCCCTTGGCCTCCAGCCAATAGACGACCTCGCCCACGGCGACAACGCTGCCCGATACCACCAGGCTGGCTGCCGACACGGCGCCGGCCAGCACCAGCAGCTCGGCACATCCTTCATTCCGGCATCCGCCAAAAGCGGCAATCTGATAGGCCTCGAGCGTCATATGGCGCTGGGTGATGCCGCAGGCCGGGTCGTATCGGGTGGTGGTGCGGGGAAGAAAAATGCAGCTGCAGAGCAGCATGCAGGCAATCAGCAGGGTGCCCGGAAGCGCTATCAACCGGCGGAAAGAACGAGTTTTCTTCACGTAAACGGGCCGGATGATGGGGCGCTGTAAAAAACAGCCGCCGTGTTTTGAATGCCTTTCATGGCTTGATACTTTACTACCACTTGCCCCGGCGACCTGCCGGTTGCCGACGCCTGCCGCACTCGATGAATATACCCAATAGGATTGATATGGACGCTCCGGCAACGGACCTGCGCTTTACGCGAACGCTGTGTGGCAGCACGATGTGGCTGACGGCGGGCCGCAGGGTGAGTTTTTCGGTTGGCAGCCTGAGAATCTTCGGCCACATCCCCGAGTCCAGCCTGGGCCCGCAGTCGCAATGGCGCAGGTTCACCGGCGAGCAGCGCGACGCGGCCGAGCACGCGGTGCTTCAAACCCACGGGGCGAAGCTGGAGCAGGCCCTGGAAGCCGCCGTGGCCGAGATTGCCGCCTACCTGCAAGCCTGCGAGGCCGACGCGCTGCAGCCCGATATCGCGCAGCTCCGCGACCACTGGGCGAGCGGCGAAATGGACCTGGGCAGGGTCGGCAGCGTGCTGCGCCAGTCGCTGCTGGACATGCAGTCGAACCGGCGCCACCGCAACCTGGCAGAACAGATCGGCCAGTCGGTGAAGCTGTCCGACTACCCCGATACCTTTCCGGCACGCCGCCGGGCCCGCAAGCTGATTGCCGTGCTGGGGCCGACCAACTCGGGCAAAACCCACGACGCGCTGGAGCGTCTTGTAACCGCGTCGTCCGGCGTGTATCTGGGCCCGCTGCGCCTTCTGGCCCTGGAAGCCTACACGCGCCTCAACGACGAGTTCGGCGTCAGGGCTTCGCTGGTGACCGGCGAGGAGCGGCGCATCATCGAAGGCAGCCGGGTGACCGCCTCCACCATCGAAATGCTCGACGCCAGCCGGGAGGTGGACGTGGCGGTGATCGATGAAATCCAGATGCTGAGCGACCCCGACCGAGGCTGGGCGTGGACCCAGGCCGTGGTGGGTGCCAACGCCCGCGAGCTGTGGCTGCTGGGCGCACTGTCCGCCGAGCCGGCCGTCACGGCCCTGGCGGCCCGGCTGGGCTTGCCGCTGGAGATTCGGCGCAAGACCCGCAAGCATCCGCTGGTGGTGGGCAAGGCGCTCGGCAATCATCCTGCAAGTGCCCTGCGCCAGGCCCGGCCGGGGGATGCCTTTATTGTTTTTTCGCGCCGCGATGCGCTTAACCTGCGGGACGACCTGCTGGGCCTGGGAAAGTCGGTGGCCTGCATTTACGGCGCGCTGTCGCCCGAAGTGCGCGAGCGGGAGGCACGGCGCTTTGCCGAGGGGCAGGCCGATGTGCTGGTGGCCACCGACGCCATCGGAATGGGCCTGAACCTGCCCATCCAGCGCGTGGTGTTCACGGCGGTTCAGAAATACGACGGGGTTCGGCGGGGTGATCTGCCGGTGTCGCTCCTGCAGCAGATCGGCGGCCGGGCAGGGCGCTTTGGGCACCAGGAAGAAGAGGGGCTGGTGGCCGGGCTCACGCCCAACGAGCACCGCCTGGTGGTTGCCCACATGAAGGCCACGCAGCCGTCGGTCGAATCCAGCGGATTCCAGATCACGGCCGGCGCCGCCTATCTCGAGCAGATCGCCGGAATGTCGGGCGACAACCGGCTCGAAGCGCTGTTGTCGCTTTTTTTGCTGCATGCCGACTGCGGTGACGGATTCTTCACGCCCCACGTGCCGGAGGAGCAACTGGCCAGGGCGGCCCAGCTCGACCGGCTCAAAAAGCTGTCGCTGCCCTTGAAGCACGTGTTTTCCATGGCGCCGATGGCTGCGCAGAATGAAACCATCGATGGCACCTGGCGTAGCTGGGCCTATGCCGCCAACCAGGGAAAGCGCATCAGGCTGGATTTTTTGCCCAGATCGGCAAAAAATGCATCGCTCGAGGATGCCGAAACGACGGTGCGACTGCTGGCCGCGTACCGCTGGTTCGGCTACCGCCTGCCAGAGCTGTTTGTGGATTACGCGCTTGCGGACGAGCAACTGGCGCCGTGGATCAGCGCCGTTGACGGGCATTTGCGCAGCCGCTTCAAGCAGGGCGCCGGCGGTGGCCGGGCCGGGGTTCCAAGTTGGTACTGGCCGCGCAAAAGCTGAGCAGGTGTCCGTCGCCCCGATTCACCGGCAACGCCGCGTTGCCGGTGAATGACGGAGACTCCCTTAAACCGCGACGCCGCCGGTGCTGAAGATTTCGGCGTGAATCCGCGCGGATTCGACGCCGAGTTCGTGCAGGCGGGCGATGTGCGTTTCGAGGAAGCCGGTCGGGCCGCACAGGTAGTAGTCGGCCCCCGGAGCCAGCACGGCGGCGCCAAGCTCGCCGAGGTCGAGGCTGCCGATGACGCCGAATTCGGCTACCGGAGCGGCGTCGTGGTAGATGTGCACCGTCAGCTGCGGGTTGTCGCCGGCGGCCTTGTGCAGCCGGGCGCCGAAGGCGAGCACGTCGGCGTTGCGACAGGTGTGGATGAACTGCACCGGGCGGTTTTTGGCGGTGGCGATCAGGTGCTTGAGCATCGAGATCATCGGCGTGATGCCGACGCCGCCGCTGATCAGCACGACCGGCGTGTCGCGGTCTTCGTGCAGGTAGAAATCACCGAAGGGCGGGGCCAGGTCGATGATGTCGCCCTTGTTGTAGTCGGCGTGCAGGCGGTTGGAGACGCGGCCGGCGGGCGTGCCGTCGCTGCCCGGCTCACGCTTCACCGAAATGCGGAATGCGGCGCTGCCGGGAGCATCCGACAGGGAATACTGGCGCGGCTGCATCACGTTCCATTCGGGCACGAACACGCGCACCGTCGTGTATTGGCCGGGGAGGAAGGCGGGCAGCGCGCCGCCGTCGGTCGGGGTGAGGTAAAAAGAAGTGATTTCCTCGCTCTCCGCGACCTTGTCGGTGATGCGGAAGGGGCGCCAGCCGGACCAGCCGCCGTCCCGGGTGGCGGCTTCGGCGTAGAGCTTGCCTTCGGCCTCGATCAGCACATCGGCCAGCACGCCGTAGGCGACGCCCCAGGCGTTGATCAGCTCGTCGTTGGCGGCATCGCCCAGCACTTCCTTGATCGAGGCGAGCAGATGCTTGCCGACGATGGGGTAGTGCTCGGCACGGATGCCCAGGCTGGCGTGCTTGTGGGCGATCAGCGTGATCACCGGCGCCAGCACGGAAGGATCGTCGATGTTCTCGGCGTAGGCCAGCACCGCGCCGGCGAGCGCCATGGCCTGCTTGCCGGTGTCGCTGTGGCTGCGGTTGAAGATTTGATGAAGCTCCGGGTTGTGGCGGAACATGCGCTGATAGAAGTAGGAGGTCAGCGCAACGCCGTGCTCCTTGAGCACGGGGATGGTGGCTTTGACGAGATTGCGTACTTGGGCGTCCATGGCGTCTTTCTTAAGAGTTATTTTTAATACATCTTTTGGGGTAGAAAAAAGGCCGTTCGCACGTGGCCGGCCTTTCTGACGGGTCAGCCCGGATGGGCGCCCGACAAAATCGATTGTGTCAGAAAGAAATGCGCAGCAGCAGCAGGGTTTACGGCAGGTATCGGCGCGCGTCTGCTTCGTCGGCTACGGCCTGATCAGGGGCGCCGGGCCAGCCCGGTAAAGACGCGGATCATCTCGTGCAGCGCCGCGAGCTCGTGGCTTTGCACGAGGCGTCGGTCGGCGGTGTCGACGGCGTCGCGATGTGCCGCGTCCGGCTGGGTGTCGAGCAGCGCGCGATAGGCGCTGATCTCCTCGCCCAGATACCAGAACTCGTCGTTGCGCTCCTTGAGCCGGCTGGCGTCGTCCGCCACCAGCCGGGCGCAATCGATGTTGCGCAGGCGGCGCACGATCTTGAAGGCTTGCTCCCGCAGCGCGCCGGGCTGGGGTTGCGGGTCAAGATCGAGGTCGCGCACCCAGGCGCCCACGGCGCGGGGCAGGGTGGCGCCGATGTCGGTGATGTCGAAGCCCTCGCGCAGGGTCCCGATGACGTCGGCGCGCAGGTTGTGGAAACCCGTGTCGGCCAGGAGCAGCACGGGTTTGTCGAGGGCGCGCATGAAGCCGTATTCGAGGGCCACGTTGGGGTTGAACTCGTCCTTGAGACGGTCTTCGAGCACCGCCACGCCGTATTTGCAGCACAGCATGTAAACGCAGACGTTCTTCCAGAGCTGGCGGTCGAGGGGATACATCCGGTCGTCGGCCCGCAGACCGACGAGGCCGTGGCCGCACAGGGCCTTGCGCAGCGCCTCGTCGAGCTGGGTGAGCAGGCGGTTGCCCGGCTCGAAGCGGGTCATGATGAAAACGTTGCGTGCGT
>Ga0209480_10003520_pt1 | contig 10198 bp, 9 predicted proteins | sample JI61114C2DNA_FD_187501 | JGI IMG/M metagenome (GOLD analysis project Ga0209480, IMG submission 187501) | Wastewater effluent complex algal communities from Wisconsin, to seasonally profile nutrient transformation and Carbon sequestration -... | ecosystem: Engineered > WWTP > Effluent > Algae...
TTCCCGTTATGCCAAGCTAATATACAGCCTGATTTTTTATCAATGGCATACCATGTCCATCTTTGATTCGTTTTGTTTTGCACATAACTCCAAAATTCATCCATTTCACTAGTGCACTTTATTTCTATTTCCAAGTTTTGTATTTTGCTTTTTTCTTCGGTAGTAAGAAAGTAAGGGTTCGCTTTTTGAGTTTTTTTTTAAGACACTTGTTACCGTATCCTTACTAATTCCTAAAACTCTACCAGTATCCCTTACTCCGCTACTGTTGAGTGTCTGTTCTATTATTTTTTCTTTTATCCCTTGTTTTCGAGCTATATACTTATAAGCTAACTGAAAGTATTTTTTACATCTATTGCACTGCCAGCGTTGCACTCCCTTGCTGGTTTTACCATTTTTTGCCAAATCATTTTGGCTACAATAAGGACAGCTTAGCGAAGTAGTATGTAGCATAGTTTTTTTGTAAAGATAATATAATCAGTTAATTTATGACACTACCCTAATAACATATAGTGTGGGGCAAAGCAATCTGCACTAAAAACTATAACGAGTCTACGATACTGCATCAGACTGCTTCGTACCTCGCAGTGGACGTCGAACTTAGGTTATAAATATTTTTTAACGAACCAAACAAAAACAAATATGAAAAAGATTATTGTAGCAGTAGCATTTTTTAGCTTGATGGCTTGTGGTGTTAAGAAAGATTTAGGCTTAGATTTTGTTTCACTTGAGTTCAGGTTTGGGCAACATTATAACTCCCCCATACCTGTAAACATTTTTATATATAATACCTTATCTGATTATGGAACAAATAAAAATGCTGTTGTATCTGGAAGAACTGATGCCAATGGACAATTTAAACTATCTTACTCTAAGTTAGAAAAGAGTAAAAAATATTATATTGATTGGTATAGTGATGATTTCAGTTATAATAACTGGACGGGAAAAACTGAAGATAATACTCTAATATTTCGCCAATTTGATGGAATAAGCCGCACTCTGGATTCGCCCAATGATGGCGATGGGTTTAGAAGAATGTATGTTAATGACCCAGACACCGAAACTAATTGGAAGGCTATTGATTTTTTGGCTGAGGGTCAAAGCAACTGGAGTAAACTTTCAGAAAATGATCAGTTCAAAAGAATTAAATTCAAAAAAGATTTTACTGGTGTGTTTACCGAAAAAAATGATAGTGGAGAACTTGTACTACATAATTTCACTTTTACACCTCAATATCATCAGATAACTCCATCTTTTAGTAACTGGAATGAGATTGTTACCATAGATAAATTATCAGATAATCCTGCTACTTTGTCTGTTGTAATTTTTAGTCATACTTTACAGAAGTGGAAATTTATTAGAGAGTAGCCAATAAGGCGTGTAAAATAATAATATTTTTATTTGATAAAAACTGTGAACCTTTACCTTTAAATCAAACAACATGAAAAAACTTTGCCTTATCTTTTCCATACTTATATCCACCATTGCCAGTGGGCAGTATTGTTTTAAATATGATGTTGATTTTGCTTTTAGCCCGGGAAGATATAGATATTCCAACACGATGTATTACACCACTCAAAATAATACTACTCCAAGAACAGTATCGGATTTTACGATGTTTGAGCAAGAATTGCCTAAAACTGTAAAAGGACAATTAAATATTCCTGCAGCAGAAGGACCCATAACAAAATTGTGGATTGAAACAAATAGAGAAGTTAATCTTGGCCTTCCGTATAGGTGGGTTGCTAATTGTGGCTCAGAGTTTGACCCAGGAAGAGCCGTTGTCTTATACGAAAATATATCAGGCCTAGCAAAAGTTTTAGATTGGGGCTGCCTTGCTTTTCCTAATGCAGTTAACCAAAAATTATTTCAATGCAGCATGGAGGTTTGCCCTTAGCAGTTTTTAATTACGCAACAATAAAACCATCAACAAATTCATCACTCGTAAAAACAACAAAACATGAAAACTACATTTACTATAATTACAGTAGTATTATTTGCAAGTATTATATTGGCCTGTAGCAAAAAAGATACTCCCACCCCTACAATGATTGATTTACTAACTTCCAAAGAGTGGGTTTACGATACTTTATTAGTGAATCCTCCGGTAAAATTTAGTGCCCTTGATGATGAACAAAAGGATGCATATTTTCGTACAAATGATTCCTATAAAGGAAGCAGTTTTAAATTTGAAAAAAATGGGAAGCTCTCATATAGAGAGGGAGGCAGTAATCCTGTAACTTCTACATGGAAGTTTATCAATAGTAATAAAGATATTGAAATAGTTGTTGATCCACTAACCACCTCAAAAGATACTTTTCTTTTATTTACCGCTCAAAAAGATAGATTTTCGTATGTGCAATTTACTAATGGAGATTATTATGCAACTTATACATATAAATAATTCTTCCTACTCCTAATCTGTGTAATAGTTCATATCAAAATATTCAACAATGAGAAAAATATATTTTTTAATAGCTGTTTTCTTTATTATAGTAGGCTATACTAATGCACAAACAGGAAGATATAGAGTGAATTATTTATTTAAAGTAGATAAAAATTATGAAATATCTATATGTAAAGGAGCGTCAGATGAAGAATTTTTCTATCGCTTTAGATTATATAGTGGGACAGCTATAAAAAAAGAGATATATCAAAAACTTAATTGCAGGGAAGAATTTCACGATAGATATGAAAATTATATAGATGTTCCTATCAATGCACCTATAGATCAAATTTCGTGGGATACTTATGCTTCTAGAAGGGCAGATGGACACTGCGATGTTTGGATTGGTTCTGGATGGTGTGGGGGACATACGGACGTTTCTGGGGCAATAGATTTACTTAATTTATTTTCTTCCGCTTGTCCTAAAAGTGTTACAGAAAGGTATAATTTTCATAATACAAGCAAACATGTTTTTACTGGAACTTACTATAAAGTAGAGATACTGCCTATTATAGAATCTATTGTTTCCAGCTATAATATGCTTCCTACAGATGACGCCATAACACTTAGAGCTCCTGCTGGATTTCCAGCCAATGTATATAAATGGCAGTATGGTATAAGAGATTTTAAATTTGGAACTGTAACTTGGAAAGATTTGCCCATAAAATTTCAAGGGCAAAGTTCAGTTCCTATTAGTGCTAAAGATGTGTTAGGTGCTGATGCAGAGAATTATATTAAACAAAATATCTATTTTAGAATAGATTTAGGCTGTGGCCGGTACTCCAATAATACACTCATGCTACCTGTTCATCTTTCTGCTCCACATATAACATCACTTACCCTTACTCAGCCCAAATGTTATGGAGAAAATACAGGAGCAGTAAAAATACTTTTCGACAGGGCGCTTAAATCAAACGAGCTTCTGAATATTTTTATTAGAGATGCTATTGATACTACAAAAGTAATCGCTAATAGGCTTAATTTAACAGAATTAGAGCCCAGCAATACAATAGCCTTTGAACCAAAGTTAGCATCAGCTATATATGATATTAAGCTTATAGGTAAATACCCTGACTCTCCTACAGCAACTTATACAGAAGATATAAGACATAAAGCTATTTTTCAAGTCAAATCCCCCGCCCAAATAATCTTCACCGCCACCAAACAAAACGATGTACGCTGCTTTGGCGGCAACGATGGTGCTGCACGTATAAACATCTCTGGCGGAACCAAAAGTTACCGAATAGCTTACAGCAAAAATACAGCAGACACCTTCACCACCAAAACATTCCTTTTCGCTTCGCCAGGTGTTATAACTGGATTAAGCGCTGGCACATACACCTTTCGCATATCAGATGCCAACGATTGCTTTCCTAAAGATGGCTCAGGCATTGAAATAAAACCAACCGTACAAATTAACCAACCCGCAGAAGCTACAGCCATAGATCTTTCCGAAGTAACCCCTCCACTTGCCTTTGGCAGAAAAGATGGTAACATAAAAGTGATTATAAAAGGAGGCACGCCCAAAAAAGACGGCAGTTACAATGTTATTTGGAAAAAATTAGATGGCACAATCCTGGCCAACGTAAACAATACAACCGTTGCCACTGGCTACCAAACCGAACTGCAAAATATAGGCGCTGGCAAATACATTTTCAACACAACCGACAGCAACTTTACCACCGCAGCCAATGGCACCACACAAGGCTGTATGCTTATAGACACCTTTACGGTAACCGAACCACCTCTATTAGTAGTTAATCTACAAGAAGAAAAATACATTTCTTGCAAAAACGATGCGGATGGACAGTTAGTAGCCCATGCAACGGGAGGAGTAACATATCGTGATAGACCCTTGCCCTATAAATACCAATGGTTTAAAAAAGAAGCCACTGATATTGATTTAAACAAAACAGATAGTATTGCTACAGGCCTCAAAACAGGAGACTATTATGTAGTTATTGAAGATAGAAATCTTATAAAACAAACCAGTCCAATATTTGTTCTAAGCGAACCCGATATTTTATCCTTACAATTCAGCACCAAAGCCAACAGCTGCCAAGGCGATGGCAGCATAACCGCTATAACTACCGGCGGCACAACCCCTTACCATGTTGAGTGGACAACCAACGAAACCAGCGACACCACTGCCACCATCAACAACCAAAAAGAAGGCGACTATTACGCAAAAATTACCGACGCCCATGGCTGCGTTATAGGCAGCAGCGTACACCTAGCCATACCCCAAGGCATAAAAATAGACAGCGCCATCACCCAAACTCCAAGCTACTACAATAGCCAAGATGGAGCAATACAATTAACCATAAGCGGTGGTAACCCGCCCTACACCTACCGTTGGGGCAATGGTGCCACCACCAAAGACCTTCAAAACATAACAGCAGGCATATACCCCATAACCATTACCGATGCCAGTGGTTGCACCCAAACACAAACCTATACGCTGCAAAATCCAATCCGTATTATACAAACAGATGGAACACCGTTACCCAATGGCGTTACCACCAAAACCCTATGCAATGGTCAACACATAGACATAGACGCTACCATACCCGACAACGCAGCAGTGTACAACTGGCGTAGCAATAACAGCTTTAGCGCCAACACTGCAAAAGTTACCTTAACCAATGCAGGCAAATACTGGGTAACCATAACCGATAGCAAAGGCATAACCGCTAGTGATACCCTCATCATCAAACAAAATAATACAGAGATTGATGCAAGTTTTGTGGTAACCACCCAAGCCTTTAAAGGAGAAAAAGTAACTTTTGTCAATATCAGTTACCCTGCACCTGAGCGTATCAGTTGGTTAATACCCAACAATCCAAAAATTGAAACGATACAAAACAATCAAAACGTAGCCGAACTTATTTTTAAAGACACGGGCACCTACACCATTAGCATGAAAGCCTTTGTAGGAGCATGCGAAAAAATGATTACCAAAAAAGTTATTGTAATAGAAGGACAGCAATTTGATGATATTGGTGCCGTGCAAAACCCATACATCAAAGAATTTAGCCTTGCTCCCAACCCTAATACAGGGCAGTTTAACGTAAAAATTTTACTACAAGAGCAAGGTAAAATAAGAGTACGTATGATGAATGTATCCAACAGCGCTGTAGTCAACAATAAAGAACTATCTGGCAGCAGTCAATACACCATACCTTACAACATAACATTAGCGCCAGGTGTATACATTTTATTATTAGAAACTGCTAAAGGAAATCAAATGCTGAAAATGATTGTTAATTGAGCATTGACAAAGAACGATCCATTTCTAAATCATTTACACATGGGTAATGATTTTATGATGCTCTCTCCAAGGTCAGGCCTAAGCCCAACTAATCCTCGTTGCAAACGAGGACTAGTAAAGGTGTCATATTCATAGATTTATTGCAATGATTATTAGTTTAATTTCCTTTATATCTTTACCTCTTAATAATTCCAGTAATTTAATGCTGATGCAAGTTGAATAGCTTCTATATCATCTTCTTCATTTTCCCAATGATATCTGAAAAGAAAAATACCTAAATCATGAAAAATATACCCATAATGATCTTTAGTGATATTTTTTGAAAATTTTGAGAAAAATTCATATCCCTGTTTCATCGAAAATGCTGTTATATTCTGCCCTTGAAAATAAATTTCTGTTTTTGAATCCAGAGGTCTAAGATAAATTTCAATGTGCTTTACTAAACCTTCATCATTATAATGAGAAATGATTCCTACAACTTCATTATCATCAGAACGATATTTATTTTCAGAAGTTTTAAAGAAAGAACGATAAACACAAGTAAAAGCATGTGCCACATCTTGTTTATGCATTCCAAAGCGAATCGGTCCAACTCCTTTAAAAGGCTCAATTTCAAATACAAATTGATTTTGTATGGCCATATTTTATAAATTAGAAATTCAAAAATACATCTTTGGTTACTTTTTTTTATTTTCCTCCCAACTAGTCCTCTTTTGCAACGAGGACTAGAGCACTTGCAAAGCGACAATGTTATTATATCATGCGTGGTGACAAATATACCATACAAGATCAACAAGGTTGTTACGTTGTAACCTTCACGGTTATACATTGGATAGACATTTTTTCCTAGAGTGCTTACAAAGTACTAAAGTGATTATATAATAAGGAGCAAATAGATATGCCATAAAAAATTAACAAGCTAAAAAGGATTAGTGAATATTAATTTTTCTTTTTCAGCAGATTGCAAGTCCTCGTTGCAAACGATTACCAGTAAAAGAAATTGATAAGATGAATGAAGTTTTGCCTGTAATGAAATCGTTTATTTTACCTGGAGGGCATGTAGCTGTATCAACCACTCATATTGCCCGCTGCGTGTGCCGACGAGCTGAACGTTTATGTGTACATATACAAGAAGAAAAACTATTTGTAGAATCTTTAGTAATTAAATATCTTAATCGGCTAAGCGATTATTTATTTATACTGGCAAGATATATTGCTTACGAAGTGAACGTGCCTGAAATTCCGTGGAAGCCGAGAACGGATTAATCATTAACGTTGTACGAAAGATTTATGTTTAATTAGATGCACTACAGTATTAGCTCTGCGTATTCTTTGCGACCTTTGCGAAAAATATTATCACAGAGATACGCTAAGAGCGCAAAGCAAATGCAGATAAAGAATCAAAAGCCTTATTTGAAAAGAGTTTGGCTATTGTAAAATCTTTCGTACACGACTAACTATCCATTAAACCTATACCCTCTTAAAAAATCTTCAATCAACATTCTTTTCTTGCCTTCTAACTGGATATCAGTTAAGTATAGATATCCATCTACACAAGCAAAACGCAAGTAAGTTTTTTTGTCAGTTTCGTATTGCCCTGGTTTAATTTTTAGAGTAGCATTTTCTGTTTTGGACGCATATACTTTTAATACCTTTCCATCTAAATCTCCTATAGCACCAGGATGTGGCGATAATCCCCGTATCAAATTAAATATTTCTTGTGCAGGTTTATTCCAATCAATGATGCAATGCTCAGTAAAAATTTTGGGAGCATGCTTTAAAGTTGAGAGTTGAGAATTGAGAATTGATAATTGGGATTGTTCTTCTAAAATTCCTGTTTCTAATTGTTGTATAGTTTTTATAAGTAACTCAGCGCCTAATATTTTTAATCGTTCATATACTGATCCGGTAGTTTCATCATCACCTATGTTTATTTTTTCTTGTAATAGAATATTCCCTGTATCTATTTCGTGTTGCAATTTAAATGTAGTTACACCGGTTTCTTTTTCACCATTAATAACTGCCCAGTGTATGGGTGCAGCGCCTCTATATTGTGGCAGTAAGGAAGCATGTACATTGATAGTGCCCAATGGGGGCATATTCCAAACTATTTCTGGCAACATTCGGAAAGCCACTACAATTTGCGCATCTGCTTGATAAAATTTAAGTTGTTCAATAAAGCTTGGGCTTTTCAATTTTTCAGGTTGAAGAATAGGTAAATTTCTGGTCGTTGCATATTTTTTTACAGGGCTTTCATTTAATTGTAGACCTCTGCCTGCAGGCTTATCTGGAGCCGTTACTACAGCTACTACATTAAAACCATTATTACATAAGGCCTCTAGCGAAGCGACAGCAAAATCTGCTGTACCCATAAATACGAGGCGTAAAAGTCTGGGTATATGTTCTGTAATATTACTCATGATTTACTTTTAATATTCGATACTTAACGAAAGTAAAATTTTCATCGTTCATTTTTATTTTTTTATCACTTAATAAGCATTTTATTCTTATTTTGAGCTCTTTACAATTAATCACATCTAACGAAATTAATGCTATGAATGAAGCTGTTACAAAAAATAAACATCCTAAAGGGTTAGGCGTATTGTTTGCCACTGAAATGTGGGAACGATTTAATTTTTATGGAATGCGCACTTTGCTAACACTCTTTTTAGCCAATGCTCTATTAATGGGCGAAAGAGAATCTTCCATTATTTATGGTGGTTTTTTAGGATTATCTTATTTAACACCAATGTTAGGAGGGTACGTAGCAGATAGATTTTTAGGTAATAGCAATTGTATTTTATTGGGTGGGCTTACCATGGCTATTGGTCAGCTATTATTATTCACAAGTGCCAATACATTTAATTCCAATTTAGATTTATCTAAAACTATTATGTGGGCTGCACTATGTGTATTAATATTAGGTAATGGCTTTTTTAAGCCTAATATTTCCTCCATGGTTGGGCAGTTATATCCTAAAGAAGAAAAAAGCAAGTTAGATTCTGCATTTACCATTTTTTATATGGGCATTAATGTAGGTGCTTTATTAGGACAAACTATTTGCCCATTATTAGGTGATGTAAAACATGATGGCATAAGAGATCTTACTGCATTTAAATGGGGATTTTTAGCAGCAGGTGCGGCTATGTTAATAGGTTGTATTGTCTTTTTTATATTAAAAAATAAATATATAGTTACGCCAGAAGGTAAACCTATTGGCGCAAAACCAAATAAACATGAGGTGTTGGAAGATGAGTCTAGCAAAGCTAAATTTAGCCAACGATCTATATTATTAGCATTATGTTTTTTAACAGGATGTATTTTATTATTTTATTATGTATTTGGACAAAATGTTATTTATTCTATTATATATGCCAGTGGGTTAACGTTGGCAGGCTTTATACTTAGCGATCAAACACTTACAAAAATAGAGCGTCAACGAATTATTGTGTTGTATATAGTAGCATTTTTTGTAATATTTTTCTGGGCTGCTTTTGAGCAAGCCGGATCATCCTTAACTTTTATAGCAGATAACCAAACGGATACTCGATTATTTGGTTGGACAATGCCTCCTAGCATGGTGCAAAATTTTAACGGTTTTTTTGTCGTTATTTTCGCCTTACCATTTAGTGCATTATGGTTATGGTTACAAAAGCGAAAAATGGAGCCTATCTCACCTATAAAACAGGCTATAGGACTAGCGTTGATTGCTGTAGGTTATTTCATTATTGCTTGGCAAGTAAAAGATTTAGGAACAGCAGGTAAATTGGGTGTAATTTGGTTAATCATACTTTATTTGCTGCATACTTTTGGTGAACTCTGCTTATCTCCCATAGGATTATCACTTGTTGCTAAACTGGCTCCTAAACGTTTCTCATCGTTATTAATGGGAGTATGGTTTTTAAGCAATGCCTCAGGATATGCATTGGCAGGAACTTTGGGCGCATTACTACCTCCAACGAACGATAAATTTGTGAAAGCTGCAGAGCATAATATTGATTTACAAAGCATTTTAAGTGAAAAAATAAAACCAACCTTAGCGCAATTAAAAATATTAGCTCAAGAAAAAATAAGCACGACCTATCCAAAGTTTGCAGGCTTTACTATTCATAACTTGTATGAATTTTTTATGGTGTTTGTAATACTATCAGGAGCAGCAGCTTTATTATTACTTTCTCTTTCTAAGCTACTGAGAAGAATGATGCATGGAGTTAAATAGGTTTCCCTTAAAAAGTAATATGGTTCAGTGCAGTCAATACTTCATATTAACCTGAGTTCGATATTAAAATCATTTCTCGTGTGTAAATGATTTAGAAATAGCGCTTCTTTTGCGAGCCTCACCGCAGGTTTTGCAAACTAAAATATATAATGTGGGGCGAAGCAATCTGCACTACAAAACCTAACGAACCTATCATGCTGCATCAGACTGCTTCGTACCTCGCAGTAGACGTCGAACTAGGGTTATTAAAAACAATAAAAAATCT
>Ga0209480_10003521_pt1 | contig 10198 bp, 3 predicted proteins | sample JI61114C2DNA_FD_187501 | JGI IMG/M metagenome (GOLD analysis project Ga0209480, IMG submission 187501) | Wastewater effluent complex algal communities from Wisconsin, to seasonally profile nutrient transformation and Carbon sequestration -... | ecosystem: Engineered > WWTP > Effluent > Algae...
TCACGGCAGGATGACCGCCGGGGTGGCTTCGAGGTTCATGCGGTAGAACTTTGGCGCGCCGGTGGCGGGTGTTGGATCTTCGATCTCGGCGCTGCCTGCTACGCTGAACGTGAACGTGCCGAGGCGCGTCCAGACATCGAGGTCGCTGCTGGTTTCCAGGTGGTAGTTCACTCCGGGACGAACGTGGGTGAGCTGGAGCTTGATGCTGCCATTCACGGCGCCTGCTCCGGCCACGCTCGGCGCGGTGGCGAGCCGTTCGTTGGGGTCGAGCGGGCTGGTGCCGGCGAGGAATTCGAAGTAGTTGCTCTGCCCGTCGAGGTCGGCGTCGCCATCGGCGGCGATGCCGGTTTTGCCAAAGGTGGTTAGCTCGTAGCTGTCGGCGATGCCGTTGCCATCACTGTCGGCGGGGTGGGTGCTGACGGTGATGATGAGGGTGCGCACGGGGCTTTCGCCGCCGTAGTTGTCGTTGGCTTTGAACTGGAAGGCGGCGAGTCCGGTGAAGCCCATGGCGGGGACGTAGGTCCAGGTGCCGTTGGCGTTTAAGGTCAGTGTGCCCTGGCTGAGGATGCTGCTGCTGGCGGTGCTGAAGAGGAGTTTGTCGCCATCGGGATCGCTGCCGTTGAGCTGGCCGCTGATGGGGACGTAGGCCATGGTGCCGGCGGTGGCGTCGCTGGTGTTGGGGTCGGCGTTGACGATGAACTCATCCGGGAAGGGCGCGGGGATGGCTTCGTCCCAGGGGGCTCCGGGTGGGTTGGGGATGCCGTAGGTCCACAGGTCGCTGAGGCGGCCGGTGTTGCCGAAGCCGTCGGCGCCGCCGCCGCCGAAGATCCACAGGCTGCCATTGAGGGTGACCCAGGTGCTGGGGGTGAAGCGGCCACCGGGGCTGTTGCTGGGGCTGGCTTCGCCGAGGGTGCCGTGGCTGCCGGGGGCGTTGAGGCTGTTGCTGCCTAGCTTCCAGGTCCAGACGCCTGTGCCGATGTCGTAGATCCAGACGTCGTTGTAGCTTTGGTTGCTGTCTTTGAAGCCGCCAACGAGCCAGAGGTCGCCATCCACCGTGACCCAGCCGCTGCCTGCGCTGCGGGCGGCGGGGGTGCCTGCGGCATTCAGCGCGGTGTAGGTGCCTGCATCACCCTGGGTGGTGGGGCCGCTGATGTGGGTCCAGTTGCCGGTGACGGGGTCGAAGCTCCAGAGGTCGCTCATGTCGCCGAGGGTGGTGCCGGTGGCGGCGAGACCGCTGCCGCCAAAGAGCCACAATTTGTTATCTTTGGCGACCCAGCCGGTGGCGTCGCGGCGTGCGCCGGGGGTGTTGGCGGCGGGTGCTCCGGCATAGGTGCCGTTGAGGTTGGTGGTGGCGCTGCCTTTGATGACAGTCCAGTTCCCGCTGGCGATGCTGTATCGCCACAGGTCGTTATGATGCGTGGTGCCGCCATCGGTGGTGCCGCCGAAGAGCCAGAGGAAGCCGGGGGTGGCCCAGCCGGTGGCACCCTGGCGTGCGCCGGGGGTGTTGGCGGGGTCATTGGCGGGGCCATAGACGCCTGCGGCTCCGGTGACGTTGCCGCCTTTCATGTGGGTCCAGAGGAGGGTGCCAGTGTCGAAGCGCCAGAGGTCGTTCAGACGGCCGAGGCCGGGGGTGGTGCCGATGCCGTGGCCGCCGAAGAGCCAGAGGGAGCCCTCACTGTCGGTCCAGGTGGTGCCGCTGTGGCGGGAGCCGGGGGTGCGGTTGGCGAGGATGGCGTCTGTGTAGTTGCCGAACTGGTTGTGCACGTTGGCACCGCTCTGCCAGATCCACTGGCCGTTTTCGCGGTCATACTGCCAGAGGTCGTTGAGGTAGCGGGGCGGGTTGGTGACGCTCTGGGCATAACCATAACCGCCGAACATCCAGAGGCTGCCGTCCTGGCCACGCCAGTTCATGGCACCCTGGCGGGCACCGGGGTTGCTGGCGTCTGCTCCCGTGCCCTTGGTGCCGAAGATGCCGATGCCATTGCGCGCCTTCGGCCCGGCAGTCCACTTCCATGCGGGTGGGCCAGAGGGGGTGAAAGGAGTGAGAGTGATGTCATTGGAGCCGTAATCGACCTGGAAGTAATAGATGACGCCATTGATGGCCATGGCGACGACTCCGCCGTTGGGAAGGTCATTAAACTCCCCCGTGACGCCTCCGTCAGCCTGGACCAGCGTCAGTGGAACATCGGGGACAGGAACAAACCCGAGATCGATATCAAAGGTCAGGCCGGTGGCATCAAAAGCACCAGGGGTGTCCACCACAGGGTCTGTACCGTTCCATTCAGTGCCGATGAAGATGGTGGCATTGCCACTGAGGCGGATGTCGAAGGGGTCCTCGTCGGCATCACCATTGGTGATGCGCATCCAGGTGGTGCGCTCACCATCATCCAAAGGTGTGAAGCTGACCACGAAGGTGGCATCTGCACCCTGGGCAAGGGTGACTGGAGGAGGTGTGGTGACTTCAAATTCGGAAGCCTGGGCGGTGTCGAAAAGAATGGTGCCGATGCTCAACGGGCCGGTGCCGGTGTTTTTGAGGGTGAAGGTCAGGGAGGAGGTCTCGGCGATGTTGGTGTCAGGGAAAGTCACCGCCACGAGGCTGCCATCTGGGCGATCTGTGGCTGCAGGCTGCTCCACGGCGATCTCGGGGACATAGGTCAAGATGACGTCATTGGCACCGGGACCACCGGCGTAGGTGAGAGTGACGTTGATGCCGTTGACGTTGAGAAGCGCTCCCTCCGGCAAACCGGAGAAGATGCCCGCCACAGCATCCATGAGATCATTGCTGATGAGTGTGAAGGACTGATTCGGCACTGGGACATGGCTGCCCAGCAGGCTCAGCGCGGCCCCGCCGAGCGTGGCTGTGCCATTGACCTGCCACTGATCGTAACCTGTGCCTGGCAGAGGTCCGTTGATGTCAAAAACGAGAGAATCATTGGCATCCAGGGTGAGGCTGCCATTGAGGATGATCTGGCTGGTGAGCAGCGCGGGAGACAGAAGCACGGAGTTTCCGCTGGTGCTGACGGATTCGCCATAGGTCCCGGCCAGCACACGAATCGTGGAGCCAGAGGCGGCAGAATTGACGATGTTCTGGATGCTGACAGCGACCGTGGTCGAACCATTGATGAAAGCGCCTTTGTCGAAAGTGTTGGCCGCCACGATGTCCTGGAGCGTCGTCGTGTTGTTCTGCACGAAAAGCTGGCTGGTGTTCAACCCCAGCCCGGTGCTCACAAAGCTGTTGCCGCTGATCGTCGTGTTTGGACGACGCACCCTCAACGAGCCCGCGAACCTCGTCGTGGTGCCTTGGAAGGTGTTGCCGGTGATCGTCGAGCCTGCCACATCCAGAGTGACGAGTTGGTTGCCCTGCTCCTGGCTGGAGATGTTCAGACCGCCAGCCGTTCCGGTGATCTGGTTGTTGGTGAAGGTGATGTTCGTCGCCGCCGCCGTGGCCAGATTGCCGCCGCCGTTGCCGAGGACGACAAGCTGACGCGGCACGTTGGGCGTGGTGAACTGGTTGGCAAAGCCGTTGTCCGCCGGATTCGGCCCGACGAAGGTCTGGCCGGAGAAGATGTTGCCGTCGATGAGCCAACCGCTGATGGTGGCCCCGAATTCAGCGACCAGTGCATGATCTCCATTCGCCTGGATTTCGTTGTCCAAAACTTGCAGGCCGGAGTGGACTCCCAGCACATAAACGGCGGCGTTTTCGAGACCCGGGCTGCCGTTGTCGATGCCAATGATCTTGAAGCCTTTGTCGTCACCGCCAAGGGTGACCGCCGTAGTGGTTCCCGAGATACGGACTGCACCAGGGACACCGGCACCGCTGATGCCGGTGATGGTGGTGACGGCACGCCCCCCGGTGGACTCCAGCGTGAGGTTTTTATTAATCAGTACGTTCTCCGTGTAGTTACCGGGAGACACGCGGACGACGTTTCCAGATGAGGCGAAGTTCACACCAGCCTGGATGGCGTTGAAGTATCCCGTGGGAGTTCCTGAGGCCAGCACCAAGACTGGAGGATAGGCGAACGGAACGAAGCCAGCTAGGTTGGCGGTGACTGCGGCCAGTTGGTTCGCATTCATGCCCAGCACATCCACCGTGACAGTGGCACCTGTGGCCCTTGTCATGAAACTTGTCAGCACATCCGTGGCGCTGCCGTCCAGCGGCAGGCTGGCCGAGTTCACATGATAGCTGCCAGTAAAGGCGACACTTTTGGTGATCTCCGAGTTCAGCAGTAAAGTGTGAATACCAGGTGTGGTGATGCTTCCGCCAGAACTGGCGACCTCAATGGCTTCATAGAACCGGCTTAAAGCGCCTGTCTGAGCCAGAACGCCGGTGAAAAGCAGTGAACCGAAGTTTCCCTGGAATCCGTGCGTGCCCCTACCGAGTGTTGTCTCGACATTGGTGTCAGAGCCTGAGGTCAGCAGCGGCGTGATGTCCAGATTGGCGGAGGCAGCACCGAGAAGATCAGGCTCAGGCATGGCTGGAGGAGTGGCGCCGCCACCGAAGGCCACCGGGATCTGAGCCGCGTAACCGGGTTCGACAGAATTGGAGGTTGTGAAAGTGGGTGAGGTGCTGCCAAACCAGTTGCCGCTGAAGTTTTTCAGGTTCGTGGTTCCCGGCGCGGGCAGTGCACCTCCGGCTTGGCGGTCCACGACCTGTCCATACCAGTTGCCACTGATGTTGTTGTTGAAGAAAAAGCTGCTGAGCGCGGACTGCGGCGGACTGTTGGTGCCTCCACTGCCATCCAGGAAAACGATGCCGACGGTCCAGTTCCCCGTGACCGTATTTTCGACGAAGGTCAGACTGTCGGTCTGATTGCGGAAGATCACGCCCGTGCGGTTGTTGCTGATGACGTTGTTGTGAATCTGATGCCCGGAGCAGTTGTTGATGTCGATGCCGCTACGGTTGCCTTCGATCGTGTTGTTCCGGATGATCACACCGTTTACCGACTGCGCGGCGACGCCTGCCGAATTCAGCCCAGGATCGTTCCAATCTGTCGTGTTGTTTCCCTCACGAGTGATGCTGAATCCCTCGATCACAGCTCCCGTGGCACTCATTCTTACCGTAGCGCCATCCCCTCCAGTCTGCCCCACCAGGATCGAGCTTCCCGCACCTGCTCCTCTGACGGTGACGAGCTTGTTCAGCAGAATGTCCGACTCATAAGTTCCGGCAAGCACACGCAGGACAGAGCCCGCGGTCACGGAGTCAATACCGGATTGGATACCCACCCAGACGGTGGTGCCGCCATCGACAAAGGCACCTTTGTCAAAAGTGTTGGCCGCCACGATGTCCTGAAGCGTCGTCGTGTTGTTCTGCACGAAAAGCTGGCTGGTGTTCAACCCCAACCCGGTGCTCACAAAGCTGTTGCCGCTGATCGTCGTGATTGGACGACGCACCCTCAACGAGCCCGCGAACCTCGTCGTGGTACCCTGGAAAGTATTTCCGGTGATCGTCGAGTTCGCCACATCCAAGGTCACGAGTTGGTTGCCCTGCTCCTGGCTGGAGATGTTCAGTCCGCCCGCTGTGCCGGTGATCTGGTTGTTGGTGAAGGTGATGTTTGTCGCTGTCGCCGTGGCCAGATTGCCGCCACCGTTGCCCATCAGCACGAGCTGACGCGGCACGTTGGGCGTGGTGAACTGGTTGGCAAAGCCGTTGTCCGCCGGATTCGGCCCGGTGAAGGTCTGGCCGGAGAAAATGTTGCCATCAATGAGCCAGCCGCTCACGGTCGCCCCGTATTCGGAGATGAGCCCGCCATCTCCATTCGCCACGATTTCGTTGTCGATGACCTGCACGCCGGTGTGACCGCCCTGGAAATAGAGCGCAGCGTTTTCCAGGCCTGGGCTGCCGTTGTCGATGCCGATGATCTTGAAGCCTTTGTCGTCACCACCGAGGGTGACAGCGGTGGTGTTGTTGGTCACCATGACCGCCCCGAGAGAGCCCACCCCGCTGACCCCCGTGATGGTGGTCACCGCACGGCCTCCGGTGGACTCCAGCATGAGGTTTTTGTCGATCAGCACATTTCCGGTGTAATTGCCAGGCGGCACCTGGATGACATCCCCGGCAACCGCGTTGGTCACGCCTGACTGAATGGTGGCGTGTCTCCAGCCACGCGTGGCATTCACGATTGCGGGAGAAGCAGCGCTGTCGGCAAATTCCAGGCCCGTCTGGTCCATGGCGAGGGTGGTGAATTCATTGCTGGTCAGCCAGCCGTAGCGATTGCCGCCCACGTTGGAGCCAATAACATCGCTAGGATCAGACAGCGCCCAGGTTCCGACCACGGCATTGGACGAGTCCCGGATGGTCATCACCACCTGGAGAACACCGCCGCCATTGTCCTGGAAGCTGTGCTCGAAAGTGTACCAGCCTGATGCCGTGATGGCAATGGGACTGCGGGCCGGGTTTTTGGGGTAGGCGTTGGCTCTCCCGGCACTGTTCGAGGCCGACACGATGAAGCGGTCGCTCCCGGCTCCGGGGCTACCCATGTCGGAGGCGTTGTAAAAGCCGACATTGAACACGAAATCGCGACGATGGCTGTTCACTGTCTGGTTCGAGGCCACGGTCCAGTCAAAACGCACGTCATTGGCCCAGCCGCCGGAGGTGTTGAGGTATATTTTTGCCGTTGCTGTGTAGCCTCCTGTTGGAAAAACAGTCCTGTATTCTGCCCAACGCGTGAACACCCCTCCGCCAGATGACACTGTCGCATGATGCCCACCGTTCGCTGAAGGAATCCCCCCCGTGCCCGAGGTGACCCGGGTGATGGTGCTGCCGTTGGGCACCCAGCCTGCTGTGTCAGCCTCAAATCCGTTGCTGAACACTGAAACTGGAGCGGCTTGGCACATGCCAGCAACCAGCAGAACGCCAGCCGCCGCAGTTCTCGTGAAGCATTTACCTCCATGTTTCAACAAGCGGCTGGCCCAAGTCGCGGAATGAATCAGTTTTTGCTGAACCAGCGGACCAACATCTGACTTCGAACTGAATCTTGGAACATAGGTCAAAAGACGCCGGGCAAGGGGCGGGCGAACCGATTTAGGCACAGGTGTGTTTTTTTTCATAGGGGGGAGGGTAATGGGGGGAGTGGGGAGGGGCGTGAGATGCCGAACTCAAACCCGGGGCGCGTTGCAACTGATTGAAAATCAAATAATTCCGTCACTAGATTGAATTTTAACTAAAAGGTGTCTCCATTGAATACAGGATTAGATCAAACCCATTAGCTAAATAATAAAAAATCAGCATTCGGCGTGCCAAAGACCCATCAATATCGTGGCAACTTGGTAACATATTAAATGTAATACCCATAAAATCACTTTCATAACCCCTTGAAAACCAAATGATTACCAAATGGTAATGTTCCATCAAAAATAAAGCCCGTCTGCTCCTCAGAAAACCTGAACCGGCCAAATGGTGACCTAATCGATAAATATGCCTCGCAAGGGTCTCAAGAGCGCTTCTGGCTTGTTTTTTGATGAGCTTCAGACTGTAAGCCTGCGGCGGGGGAGGCCACTCCAGTTCCTGCTGCATTGCTTTGGGAACTGCTGTTTGCCAGCAAGTGGCTGCGGGGACAGCGCCAATGAAGCTGGCGCTCTGCTAAAGCCCTTCGATTAGGCAGGTGCCTCCAAAGGGATGGCGAGGTGCCCAGGCTTGCCGCAGATGCCGGGGTAAGAGGGGCTGGGCGCTTGATTGTGAGCGCCTGCCTTTTGACCACGCGGGGAGTCGCATCCAGAGTCACCCATCATGCCTGACTCACTGCGCCAAATTCTTGCCTCGGATTCGCCTCTTTCCTCCATCACTGTGCGCGGGTGGGTGCGGACGCGGCGTGACTCGAAGGCCTGCTCGTTTATCGAACTGATGGATGGGTCGTGCTTTAAGGGTCTGCAAGTGGTGGTGGATGCGTCCCTGCCCTGCTCGGTGCTGATGCCGGGGATCCTGACGGGGGCGAGTGTGGAGATCGATGGGGATTTGGTGGCTTCGCCGGCGCAGGGTCAAAGATGGGAGCTGCAGGCGAGGGATGTGCGTGTGCTGGGGGAGGCGGATGGGAGCTATCCGCTGCAAAAGAAGGGCCATACGCCGGAGTTTTTGCGGACGATCGCGCATCTGCGGCCGCGGACGAATCTGTATGGGAGTGTGTTTCGGGTGCGGAGTAAGATGGCGTTTGCGGTGCATCGCTTTTTCCAGGAGCGGGGGTTCTTTTATGTGCACACGCCGATCGTGACTTCGAGCGACTGTGAGGGTGCGGGGGAGATGTTTCGCGTGACCACTTTGAAGCAGGGCGCGCCCGCGAAGCCGGAGGAGGATTTTTTTGGCAGGCCGACGTATCTGACGGTGAGCGGTCAACTGCAGGGGGAGGCGTTTGCGTGTGCGATGGGGAATGTTTATACTTTTGGTCCGACTTTCCGGGCGGAGAACAGCAATACGGCGCGCCATGCGGCGGAGTTTTGGATGATCGAGCCGGAGATGGCCTTTCACGACCTGACGGATGATATGACGCTGGCGGAGGAGAATGTGCGCTATCTGGTGCGGGTGATGATGGAGGAGTGCCCGGAGGAGCTGGAGTTCTTCAATAAGTTTGTGGACAAGGGGCTGGTGGAGCGGCTGCAACAGACGCTGGAGAAGCCTTTCGAGAGGATGAGCTACTCGGAGGCGGTGGAGCTGCTGCTGAGGACGGGGCGGAGTTTTGAGCACCCGGTGGTGTGGGGTGAGGGGCTGCAAACGGAGCACGAGCGCTACATCGCGGAGGAGCATGTGAAGGGACCGGTGACGATCTATAATTACCCGAAGTGCATCAAGCCTTTCTACATGCGGCAGAATGACGATGGGAAGACGGTGGCGGCGATGGATCTGCTGGTGCCGGGCATCGGGGAGATCATCGGCGGAAGTCAGCGTGAGGAGCGGCTGGAGCTGCTGACGGCGGCGATGGAGGCGCAGGGGCTGGATGAGGAGACGTATCGCTGGTATGTGGATCTGCGCCGCTACGGGAGTGTGCCGCACGCGGGGTATGGGATGGGCTTTGAGCGGCTGCTGATGTTTGTGACCGGGGTGAGCAATATCCGGGATGTGATTCCCTTTGCGCGGACGCCGGGACATGCGCCGTATTAAGAGGCAATGACGAATTCCCGAATGACGAATGACGAATGGATGGCCCTCCGGGGGCATCGCACCCTCGTTTGGCCGTGGCTGTGCCTTCTGACTTCGTCATTCGTCTTTTGTCATTCGTCATTGGCCCAGACGGGCCTGAAGCTGCAGCTCGTGCCGGAGACGACGGCGATGGTGCCGGGGGAGAGCTTCCGCGTGGGGCTTTTCATCCAGCATGAGAAGGGCTGGCACACTTACTGGCGGCAGCCTGGGATCGTGGGGGTGCCGACGAGTGTGAAGTGGACTTTGCCGGAGGGGTTTGAAGCCGGGGCGCTGGAGTATCCCGAGCCGGAGGCGACGAAGATGTTTCAGATCAAAGCCCAGGGCTATGAGCGGGATGTGCTGCTGCAGACGCTGATGAAGGCTCCATCAAGTATGAAGCCGGGGACGAAGGTCACGCTGAAGGCCCGGGCCGCCTGGATGTGCTGCGGGGATACCTGCCACCCCGGCACGATGGAGCTGGCGCTGACCCTGCCTATGGCTGAAAAGAGCGCGCCGCATCCGCATTGGCAGCCCCTTTTTGCCAAAGAACGCGCGGCGTATGCCCAGCCAAGTGAGGCCTGGACCGCGAGCGCCGAGGAGAAGGGTCTGAACGTGACTCTGACCCTGCGCCCCGCCACGGAGAAGGCGCGTCGGCTTGACCCGACGGAGGTGCCGAGGGTGATTTTCTTCACGGAGGATGGCTGGATCAACAGTGATCAGGACCAGAAGGTGAGCCTGGCCGCCGATGGCACGCTGACGATGCGCTTGGTGCGCGCGGAGGTGTTTCTCGGCAAAGGCAGACCGGAAAGATTGCATGGCATCGTGCAGCGTGAGGGAGGTTGGCACGAGGACGGCTCCCTGCGCAGCTTGACGATTCAGCCCTTGTTGAGTCGCTAAGCCCAAGATTCGTCCTTGATACACGTTCCTTTCCCAGAGTTGAATTCAGTTTAGAATCCATTACACCTCCCCCCTACCATGAAAGGCATTCTCGTTCTCATCCTCGCCGCCGCCCTCGGCTATCTCTCCTATGAGTATGGCTATCCCGTGCTCACCAACTATGTGAAATTCGAGAAGCACAAAAAGCCCGTCGTT
>Ga0209480_10003522_pt1 | contig 10198 bp, 10 predicted proteins | sample JI61114C2DNA_FD_187501 | JGI IMG/M metagenome (GOLD analysis project Ga0209480, IMG submission 187501) | Wastewater effluent complex algal communities from Wisconsin, to seasonally profile nutrient transformation and Carbon sequestration -... | ecosystem: Engineered > WWTP > Effluent > Algae...
GAAAAAACTTTCTTCGTGTTTATGACGCTCTCTTCGATGAATTTTTTCTTAATTTCGATGCTTTTATGTTTAGAGTTGCTTATGGAAGCAACTACATTTACTTATACATCAAAACGTATTGAAAAGTAAAGACTTTAATTATCGAAGTTTCTTTGTAATAAAACTGTAAAATTAGAATCTTCGCATCGGCTTAGATACCAAAAAGCGTTAAAATAGGTTATATTCTAATATTTCGTAAATGAATGAATGATTATTCATTGTAAATTAAAACGGTTAATTAGCGCAATTTAATGAGCAAAAACGGACAATCGGCGGCATTTTATGATTTAGAAGGCACACTTGTAAGCACGAATTTGGTGCATACTCTGGCTTTCTATTCGCGCCGCCAGCAAGGATTTTTTACAACCATCAAAAAAAGCGTCGGAACGCTGGCAAAACTGCCGCTTTTCGGCGTAACGGATCTGTATTCGCGCAATGTTTTCAACGAATTTTTCTTTCAAAGTTACAAAGGCGAATCCGAAGATCGTCTGCGATATTTCAGCGAAGAATTGTTTGAAGACGTTTTGAAACCAGCAATTTTTGACGGAACGCCCGAATTAATTGCCCAATCCAAAAAAATCGGACAAAAACAGATCGTCATCACAGGCGCGTTAGATTTTACGGTTGATCGTCTTTGTGAATATTTGGGCATTGACGAATTCGTTTCAAATCGTCTGGAATTCGTCAACGGTTACGCGACGGGAAGAATTTTGCCGCCCGTAATGGCTTCGGCAACGAAAGCGAAATGGATGCGCGAATATGCCGAGAAAAACGATATAAACTTAAGCGAATCTTACGCTTACAGCGATTCGATTTCTGATTTGCCGATGCTTTCGATTGTCGGTCATCCGGTTGCGGTCAATCCCGATTTTCGTCTGAAACAAACGGCGACACAGCACGATTGGGCGATTTTGGATTTAAAGTAACGCTTTACGATTTGAGGCTATGAACAATAAGACTTTAGGAAAAGCGATTTTTTGGATCGGCTCTGTTTTATTTGCCATAGGTTTTGTTGTATTTATCGGCGCAACACCGAGATTTATGCCTTCAAGACCGATTGGCGAAAGTTGGTTTATCGCACTACCGTTCGTCGTCGTCGGAATTATCTGTTGTATTGTCGGATTTAATATGTTCAAGCGAAAACGCCGTTAGTTTAGAAGTATCAGTAATTTTATGAAGATTATTTTATCCTTTTTTATTTTGATTTTTGCGCTATCGCCCGTTTTGATGCAAAAGTCGCAAATTGCGCCGAAATCAAAAATTATTAAAGCGGACGAACTTCTCGCGGACATTAAATTTCTTTCGTCCGACGCAATGAAAGGACGCGGCGCAGGAACGGAAGAAAGCGCAAAAACGCGTGAATATATTGCCGAAAAATTTAAAAAATCGAATTTGAAAATGTTCGGAAATTCTTTCATTCAAGAAGTTCCGCTCAAATTTCGCGGCGGCAAAACTGTCAAAGGCGCAAACGTCGTCGGTTACATCGAAGGCGCAAAAAATAAAGAAAAATACATCGTTATCACCGCGCATTACGATCACGTCGGTATCGAAGACGGCGAAATTTACAACGGCGCGGACGATAATGCTTCGGGAACTGCGGCGTTAATCGCGATGGCGCAATATTTTACGAAGCACAAACCGTCGCATTCGCTGATTTTTGCGGCATTCGACGGCGAAGAAATCGGTTTGCAGGGAAGCCGTTATTTTGTCGCAAATTTGCCCGTCAAAAAAGAACAGATCGCGCTAAATATCAATATGGATATGATTTCGCGCAACGACAAAAACGAACTTTACGCCGTCGGAACTTTTCATTATCCGCAACTTAAAACAACGCTCGAAAAGGTGCAAAAAGACGCAAAAGTAAAATTATTGCTCGGACACGACGACCCGAAACTCGGACGCGACGATTGGACATTTCAATCCGACCAAGGCGCATTTCAACGCGAAAAAATCCCGTTCATCTATTTCGGAGTCGAAGACCACAAAGATTATCATCAACCGACGGACGATTTTGAAAACATCAACCAAGAATTCTACGTCCACGCCGTCGAAACAATAATCGAAGCGGTGAAAGGTTTTGATAAGGATTTGAAATGATCCAGAGCCGATGGAGAATCTTTTCAAATGTGTAGAAAACGCAAAATATTTTATATAATGGCTATGTAGCCAAGTGTGGCTGCAAATCGAATTTTGCGAGGTGAAAAATTATGTCGCATACAGTAAAAGACGCGAAAAATAATTTGAGTGGATTAATTCGTTTAGCGGAAAAAGGTGAACCGCAGATAATTCGCCGAAACGAACGCGAAGTTGCGGTCGTGGTTTCGATCGAAGATTGGAAAAAATTAAACGGCAAGCGATTATCTTTGGTCGAAGTTTTACGGACGAGTCCGCTGATCGGCGAAGAAATTGATTTGTCCAGACCGCAGGATTTTCCGAGAGATTTCGAGTTTGGAGAATAATAATGTCTTATTTACTCGATACTTGCACAATTTCCGAGATGGTTTCGGTTGAGCCGAATGCCAATGTTTTGAAATGGTTTGAATCGCAGACGGAGAAATCGCTTTACTTGAGCATTATCACGATCGGAGAAATCGAAAAGGGAATTTACCAACTAATTCAAAGCAAAAAAAGGTTGCGATTGGAAACGTGGTTGTTTGACGAATTAGTGCCGAGTTTTCAAAATCGTCTGCTCGGAATTGACGGAAAATGAATGACGACTTGGGCGAAAATGAATGCGGATTTAAAAACAAAAGGAATGAACCGCCAATCATTCGATTCTCTGATCGAAGCCACTGCTTTGCATAATCAGATGATTTTAGTAACGCGAAACGTCAAAAATTTCCAAAATTCGCAAGTTACGATTTTGAATCCTTGGGAAGATCAAAGGGAAATATGGAGTGATTGATTACGAAGGCAAACTGTTTTTGAGTGGTTATAGCGAATAGGAGAAATTTTATGCAAGTTAATTTTGAGCAGGCAATCGAGATAATTAAAACTTTGCCGCCCGAAGATTTTCGGCGGCTTGATGAATGGATTGAAGAAAAAAAGCGTCAAGATAATCAAGCACAAGATAAAGAGCAAAAACTGAAAGCCGAAATTGAACAATATAAAAATGCGCGAAAATGGATAAATGAGAACAGCGAAAAGTATATGAATCAATGGGTTTGTTTGGAAGGCGACGAGTTGATTGCACACGGCGCGGACGGTTTGGAAGTTCACAAAGAAGCGATTGCCAAAGGAATCGAAGCACCTTTTTTGCATCACATCGTTGACGAAGGTTTGCCGTTCGGAGGTTGGTAAATGAGCGAAGTTTTGAGTTTTTCGGAAAGCTACGATTACGACACTCTGAAAATCGGCATCACCGTTCCGACAAAGCTGTTTTTCGGCGAAAAGAGTGTGCGGCTCGAAGCAAAAGTTGATACGGGCGCGGAAAACTGCATTTTTGAAAGAACTCACGCAGAAAGGCTCGGCATAGATGTCGAAAGCGGCGATTTATTAATTTTCAATACCGCTGCTGGAAACTTCGCGGCTTACGGACACGAATTAACGATTTCGGTTTTGAATATCGAAACTTACGCGAAGGTTTATTTTGCCAAAGAATCATCTTTTAACCGAAATGTCTTAGGCAGAATCGGCTGGCTCGACCGCGTTAAATTTGGGTTGATCGATTACGAAGGCAAAATGCTTTTGAGTGCTTACGGTGAATGAAAATGATTGAAGTTCGATATTCGCTTGATGAGGCGATAGATATTTTAGGAACGCAAAATGATGTGGAAACTTTTAGACAGGAAGTTCTTAATTTCTTAAAAACTGATTTGGAAAGCATTCATATAGAAATTGATAAAAATATAAGATCTGAACCTTGGGATTTTGTCACGAGTGATTTACAAATAATTCAAAACGATAGTCCTGTTAAAGTTTTAATAGCGGAAGAAAAAGTTATAAAAATCGAAGGTTCAAAAGAAAATTTGGAAAAATTCACTTCATTTTTAGAGTTTGATGAAAATGCTGTAAGCGGTCATCACTCGCATTTTGAATATTATGATTATGATGGAAATATTTATGTTCATCCTGATTCATTTCCTTTAATAATCGGAATTAAATAAGCAATTATAAAATTTATGGCATTGCAATTACGCAGAAAAACACACGAATCAATAATTTACATTGATAAAGACAGCGCGCCGCGCATTATGCCGTTTGGCGAGGATTTTATTATTAACGATCTGCCGGTCGGGACGCGGGTGATTTATCCGAATCCGCCGATTAAAGGTTTGCCGAATCGGGAGGCGGCGATTCGTTATGCGGTGAATCATCCGATCGACGCGAAACCGCTTTATGCACAGCTCGAACCGGGAATGCGCGTAACGATTGCGATGGACGATATTTCGCTGCCGTTGCCGCCGATGCAAACGCCGGATTTGCGCCAGACGATGCTCGAAGTCGTGCTTGATATGTGCGCGGCGAACGGCGTGGACGACGTGCATTTGATTATCGCCAACAGCCTGCACCGCAAAATGACGGCGTGGGAAATGGAGCGAATGGTCGGTTCGACGATTTTCAACGAATTTTATCCGGACCGTTATTACAACCACGACGCGGAAGACGACGAAAATCTCGTAACCATCGGACAGACGCGCCACGACGAACCTTTGCGAGTCAACAAACGCGCTATCGAGAGCGATATTTTGATTTATTTGAACTTAAATCTCGTGCCGATGGACGGCGGACATAAATCGGTCGCGGTCGGTCTTTGCGATTACGAAAGTTTGCGCCAGCACCACGAACCGCAGACGATCCGCGATTCGGATTCGTATATGGATCCGCCGAAATCTGCGCTCAATCATAAGGTTATCAAGCTCGGAAAATTGGTTGACGAACATTGCAACGTCTTTCACATCGAAACGGCGATCAACAACAAAATGTTTCCCGAAGGCTACGACATTTTGACGCGCAACGAAGACGAATTTTCGTTTGCGGACAGAATGAAATGGGAAGTGATGAAGCGCACATTTTCAAAAATGCCGCGAATGGCGCGTCGAAAAATGCTGCACGCGATTCCGGCGCAATACGAATTAATCGGCTGTTTTGCGGGCGAAACGGAAAAAGTTCACGAAAAAATTCTCGAACTGAATTACCGTCAATACGAAATTCCGGTCAAAGGTCAGTGCGATATTTTGATCTCGGGAATTCCCGATATTTCGCCGTATAACGTCTATTCCGCACTGAATCCGATTCTCGTGCAAGTGATGGCACTTGGCTATCATTTCAATATGTATCGCAATAAACCGCTTTTGCGAAAAGGCGGCGTGATGATCATTACGCATCCGTGTTTCGACGAATTCGACCCGAAATTTCATCCGAGCTACATCGAATTTTTCCATAGATTATTGCCCGAATCGCGCGACGCATTTTATCTGCGCGAAAAATACGAACGCGAATTTGCCGAAAATCCCGCATACATCGAAATGTATCGGCGCGGCAACGCCTATCACGGCGCACACGCATTTTTTATGTGGTATTGGGGCGAAAACGGTCGCCAACACGTCGGCAAAGTAATCGTCGCCGGCGCAGAAAACGCCCACGTCCCTGCAATGCTCGGCTGGGAACGCGCCGATAATTTAACCGAAGCAATCGCCATGGCAAAAAGTTACACCAACCGAAACGCGGAAATTACGATGTTGCATCAGCCGATCATTGGGCTTTGTAATGTGAGCGATTAAAATTAAAAATAGCCGTTGAAAACGGCGAGATATTTGTAGCCCACAATGAAATTGTGGGAAAACGTGAAAATAAAAATTGAGCCGTTGAAAACGGCGGCATACAAAACGAATGTCACACACATACACAAATTTGATAACGCATAATGTTTTCAGCACGAAAGAGCGCGAAGGATTGATAAACGATGAAATCAAATCCGAATTGCATAAATATCTCGGTGGTTTGGTGAAAGAATTAAAAGGCAAACCGTTGAAAATAAATGGAATGAACGATCACGTTCATATTTTAGCGACTTTGCCGCCGACCGTCAGCACATCGGACGCAATGCGTTTTATCAAGGCGAATTCGTCAAAATGGGTGAGCGAAAAATTTAACCGTCCGTTTGAATGGCAAAAAGGTTACGGCGCGTTTAGTGTTAGCCGTTCGGGAATGGACACGGTTGTAAATTACATCGAAAACCAAGTTGAACATCATCAAAAGCGCGATTTTAGAAGTGAATTTTTATCGTTGTTGAGAAAATACGAAGTTGATTTTGACGAGAATTATTTGTGGAAATAGTTTGAATCAACAATTTTTTTTAGCGGTCGAAGACCGCAACATATTTGTAGCCCATATCTCCAGATATGGGAATGAATGATTAAACAATCGAAGTTATCGAAGATAACGGCATAAATTTCTAGCGATTTTGTATGCCGCCGTTTTCAACGGCTCAAACATCGCGTAAATCATTTCCCACAGTTTGCACTGTGGGCTACAAATATTTCGCCGTTTTCAACGGCTAATTTGCAAATTACATTTTAATTTGCATTTGCAAAGTGCATTTATATTGGTATGAAATTATCACCAACCGAAATTTTTGAAGGTAAGAAGATTTTCTTTATCGGCGGCACGGGCTTTGTCGGTAAGGTTACGCTTTCGATGTTGCTTAATAATTTTCCGAATATCGGGAAAGTTTATGCGACTGTGCGGGCGCGGAATTTGGAGGAATCGAATAATCGTTTTTGGGCGAGCATCGTTACTTCGCCGACTTTTGATCCGTTGCGCGAGAAATACGGCGATGGATTTGAGGCGTTTATTCGTGAAAAAGTCGTTCCCGTGAACGGCGATGTCGGGAATGAATATCTCGGAATGTCGGAAGACGAAGCGCAAGCGATTTTGAAAGATTGCGATGTAATTATTAACGGCGCGGGAAATGTGACGTTTAATCCGCCGCTCGAATCAGCACTTCGGACGAATGTTGTCGGCTCGAATAATATTTTGAAATTGGCACGGATGATGAAGCGTCCGACTCTGGTTCACGTTTCGACTTGTTTTGTTGCCGGAAAACGTTCGGGCGCGATTTGGGAAAACGAGCCGGTTGTCGGTTATTTTCCGCGCAAAAATGAATTGATCGGCACGACTTTTGATGTCAACAAAGAAATCGAAGATTGCGCGAGATTGTCGGAACAAGCGCGTCAGGAAGCGGACGACGCAGTGCAAATCGCGAAATTTCGTGAGCAGGCGCGGAATCGTTTTGAAGAAGAAGGACGCGATCCCGACGATGAATCCGAATTGAAATCGGCGATTTTCCGCGAGCGTAAAATGTGGATTCGCGAGCGCACGACCGAACTCGGAGCCGAACGCGCCGAATATTGGGGTTGGACGAATATTTACACTTATTCAAAATCGCTTGCCGAGCAAATCATTGCGAAACAAGACGATATTGTGAAAACTCTCGTGCGTCCTTCGATCGTCGAATCGTCAAATCAATATCCGTTCGCAGGTTGGAACGAAGGTTTTACGACGACTGCGCCTTTGATTTTGATTGCTTTGCGCGGTCAGCCGATTATTCCCGTCAATGAAAAATTGGTTTTGGACGTGATTCCGGTTGATATGGTCGCGGGCGCGATTTTGGGCGCGGCGATGAATGTTTTGATCGACAATAATCCGCCGCTCGTTTTTCAGGCTTCAAGCGGCGATTCAAATCCGAACGATATGAAGCGCATTGTCGGGCTTGTCGGTTTGTATAAACGCGATTATTTCAAGGAAAAAGACACGGGCAATAAATTGGTTAATACGTTTGCTTCGATGATTGAAACTTCGCCGACGACGCAGAAAAAATACGAACGATATTCTGCGCCGATGCTCAATAAATTGGCGAAATCGGCGAATAATTTGCTCGACAAAGCCGCACCGACTTGGGCGGGCGGACGTTTTTCGAATATCGTTTCGGATTTGAAAAAATCGGTTATTGAATTTGAGCAAACGACGCAGGTTACGATGGACGCTTTTGAGATGTTCAAGCCGTTTATGATCGATAACGCTTACGAATATCGTTCGGATAACGTCCGCGCTTTGATGTCGCTAGTTGCCGAAGACGAAAAAGATCTGCTGCCGTGGTATCCCGAAAAACTCGATTGGTATGATTATTGGCTGAAAGTTCATTTTCCCGGAATGCGAAAATGGGTTTTGCCGCAGCTCGAAGAAGATTTGAAGAAAATCGAAAAACGTTCTTACACATACAAAGATCTGCTCGATCTGTTCGATACTTCGGTCAAAAGATTTCCGACTCGCGTGGCGATGAAGATCGAACGCAACGGGCGCAAAGAGCAATACACGTTTGAAGATGTCAAAGAATTAACGTATCGCGCCGCAGGATTTTTGGCGGAAAAAGGCATCAAACAGAACGACCGCGTAATTTTATTTTCAAACAATATGCCCGAATGGGGAATTTCGTATTTCGGGATTTTGAAAGCCGGCGCAACGGCGATTCCGATCGATCCGGCGAGTTCGGTTGACGAAATTATCGCGTTCGCAAGCGCAGGCGAAGCATCGGCGATTATGATCTCGCCGAAACTTGCGGACGAAAATCCCGATCTAGCCGAACGATTAAAAGACGCGAATTTGAATTTGAATGTTTTCAATTTTGAAGAAGTTTTCGAGATTCAAGATGAGATCGAAGAAGCGCGAAGAAATGCGCTGTTGCCGAATAAGATTTTGTCGGGTTCGGTTGCGTCGCTGATTTTTACATCGGGAACGACGGGAACGCCGAAAGCCGTGATGTTGTCGCACAAAAATTTCGTCAATATGATCTCGATGTTGTCGAGCGTTTTGGATATGGACATTTCGGACGGCGTTTTGTCAGTCTTGCCGATGCATCATACTTTTGAATTTTCGGCAGGTTTTCTAACGCCTTTTTCAAACGGCACGCAGATCACATATCTCAACGAATTGAGCGGCGAAGAACTTTCACGCGCTATTGAAAACAATCACGTTACGGGAATGGTCGGCGTTCCGGCGTTGTGGGAAATGCTTCATCGCCGAATCAAAACTCGTATGCGCGAACGCGGCGATTGGTTCGCGGATCTCGCCGATAACGTCATCGAATTTAACGCTTGGGTGCGCGACAACACGCCGTTTAATCTCGGTCCGATCATCTTTTTCCCGATTCATCAAGGAATGGGCGGACGAATGCGTTATCTGATTTCCGGCGGTTCGGCGTTGAGCGAAAAAGTTCAAAAAGATTTGCACGGACTTGGTTTCACCGTTCTCGAAGGTTACGGCTTGACCGAATCTTCGCCGGTTTTGACGGTTACGAGACCTGAAAATAAATTGATTCGCGGAAGCGTCGGCAAACCACTTCCGGGCGTTGAAGTCAAAATCGACAATCCGGATGAAAACGGTGTCGGCGAAGTTCTCGCTCGCGGTCAAAACGTGATGCTCGGATATTACAATAACGAAGCCGCGACCGAGACGGTTTTGCAAGATCGTTGGCTGAAAACGGGCGATTTGGGCAAACTCGACGACGACGGAAATCTTTACATCGTCGGACGCTCGAAAGATGTGATTATTGACTCGAACGGCAAAAATATTTATCCCGACGAGATCGAAGATCATTACGGAAAGTCCGCGTTTATTAAGGAATTATCAATTGTCGGTTTGCCTGATGAAGACGGCGGCGAGAAGATCGCGGCTTTGGTCGTGCCGGATTATGAACACGATATTTCGCTTTCACGCGCTGAAACGAATAAAAAAATCGAAAATTCTTTCCGCGAAGTTTCCGCCGGATTGCCGTTTTTCAAGCGCGTTAAAATCTTACATTTAACGCCGTTTGAATTGCCGCGCACAGCGACGCGCAAAGTTAAACGTCCCGAAGTCGTCGAAATGCTTCAAAATTTGGAAGCGAAATCGAAAAATAAAACGCGCATTACTGCCGATTCAAAAGGCGACGACACGGCTTTGTGGATTCGCAAAATTGTCGCAAGCGTTTCAAATCGTCCGCTTTCCGACATCGCTCTGGAAGATAAATTGGCGGATTTAGGTTTTGATTCGCTGATGTTCGTCGAACTTCAAGGCGCGGTCGAAGACGCTGGTGGACGAGTTCCGTCGCCCGACACTTTGAACGAAGTCCAATCTGTGCGCGAACTTTTGACGGCAGTTCAGCGCGTCGATAAATCGA
>Ga0209480_10003526_pt1 | contig 10196 bp, 12 predicted proteins | sample JI61114C2DNA_FD_187501 | JGI IMG/M metagenome (GOLD analysis project Ga0209480, IMG submission 187501) | Wastewater effluent complex algal communities from Wisconsin, to seasonally profile nutrient transformation and Carbon sequestration -... | ecosystem: Engineered > WWTP > Effluent > Algae...
CTGGGCCGGGACGCGCTGGGCGAGGGGGCGTCCGCCGATCTCGTCGTCTTCGCCTCCGACCCGAGGAAGAATCTCGCCGTCGTCCGCGAGCCGCTCTTCGTCATCCTCCGCGGTCGCGTGGTCCGCGGCTGAGGCGGCGCCCGGGGCCCGGTTGGGCGTCGGCGTCCCGGATGTGGAAGAATGGCCGCCGCATCTGCGTCCACATGGTGCCCTCTCTAGCCCTGCGGACGCGGTTCACCCGAGGACGACGCGCGGTAAACCCACGCCGAGGCGTCTTTCTCACCCGTCTGCCCGGGCACGTGTCCGGGCTTTCCAACAGGAGTAACCACAAACGTGGCTGTCAAGATTCGCCTGAAGCGGATGGGCAAGATCCGCTCCCCGCACTACCGCATCGTCGTCATGGACTCGCGCACCAAGCGCGACGGCCGGGCGATCGAGGAGATCGGCATCTACCACCCGAAGAACGACCCGTCGGTCATCCGGGTCAACTCCGAGCGAGTGCAGTACTGGCTCGGCGTCGGCGCCCAGCCGACCGACACCGTCATCTCGCTGCTCAAGGCGTCCGGTGACTGGCAGAAGTTCAGCGGCGACAAGTCCCCGTCCGGGATCAAGCCGCAGCCGGAGCCCGTCGACAAGGTGGCGCGGTTCAACGCGGCCCTCGCCGAGTCCGACGACGAGCCGGCCTCCGGCGCGATCGCGGGCAAGAAGAAGAAGGCGTCCGCCGAGGCCGCGGTGGAGTCCACCGAGTCCGTCGAGGCCTGACATGTTGGCCGACGCGCTGGAGCACCTCGTCCAGGGACTCGTCAGCCGCCCGGACGACGTCACCATCGCCGATCTCGATCGGCGCCGGGTGCGCACCCTCGAGGTGCGCGTCCACCCGGACGACATCGGCAAGGTCATCGGACGCCAGGGTCGCACGGCCTCGGCGCTGCGGACCGTGATCGCGGCCCTCGCGGGTCGCGACCAGGTCCGCGTCGACTTCGTCGACGTCGACCGTCCGCCGCGACGCCGGCACAGCTGACGCAACGATCAAGGCGCCCCGCGCCCGGACGCCCCGGGTGCGGGGCGTCTGCCGTTCGGGGGCACTGACAAAGGGAAGGGACGCCCATGGCGGGCACCGAACGAGTCCTGGTGGGCACGCTGGGCAAGCCGCACGGCCTGCGCGGGGAGTTCACCGTGTTCCTGCATACGGACGAGCCGGAGCGCCGGTTCGCGCCGGGGGCGTCCGTGGAGGTCGGCAAGGGCGGGCGTCCGATGACGGTCGTCAGTGGGCGCTCGCACTCCGGCGTCTGGCTGCTGGCGCTCGACGGCGTCACCGACCGCACCGGCGCCGAGGCGCTGCGCGGCAGTGAGGTCTGGGCCCGCGTCCCTGCGGACGAGGTGCCGGACGCCGACGGCGAGTACTACGACCGCCAGCTCATCGGCCTCGACGTGCGGGACGCCTCCGGCGACCGGGTCGGGCGGGTGGCGTCCATGCTGCACCACACCGGCCAGGACCTCCTCGTGGTGGACGCCGACGGCACCGAGCGGCTGGTGCCGTTCGTGGCCGCGCTCGTCCCGGTCGTCGACCTCGACGCCGGCTACGTGCAGTTGGCCGAGGTCGGCGGGCTGCTGGACGACGAACCGGACGCCTGATGACGGCGGAACGCGTGCCGCGCCTGGCGCTGGACATCGTCACCATCTTCCCCGACTACTTCGCCCCGCTCGGCCTGTCGCTGATCGGCAAGGCCCGGGACGCCGGCCTGCTCACCTGGACCGTCCACGATCTGCGTGACTGGACCCATGACCGGCACCGCACCGTCGACGACACCCCCTACGGCGGCGGCGCCGGCATGGTGATGAAGCCCGAGCCGTGGGGGGACGCCCTGGACGCCATCGCGGATGCCCACCCCGGGACCCGGCCGACACTGGTCGTCCCGTCCCCGGCGGGGGAGCCCTTCCGGCAGTCGGTCGCGCACGAACTGGCGGGCGCCGGACGCCTCGTCTTCGCCTGCGGGCGCTACGAGGGCATCGACGCCCGGGTGGTGGAGTACGCGCGGACCCGGATGGACGTCCGCGAGCTCTCGCTCGGGGACTACGTGCTCAACGGCGGCGAGGTGGCCGTCCTCGCGATCGTGGAGGCCGTCGCCCGCCTGATCCCAGGGGTGGTCGGCAACCCCGACTCGCTGGTCGAGGAGTCGCACGCCGTCGACGGCGAGGGGCTGCTGGAGTACCCGGTGTACACGAAGCCGGCGTCCTGGCACAGGCTTGACGTCCCCGGCGTCCTGCTGTCGGGCAACCACGGCGCGATCGCGGCCTGGCGGCGGGCGCGCGCCCTGGAGCGGACGACCGCCACGCGGCCCGACCTCGTGCCCGAGGCGCACGCGCCATTGCACCTGGCCGCGGACTGAGAAAGCGACGTCCCACGTCGCGGTGTCCTGGCCGCGCGGGCGGCGAACTTTGTCTAGGGTGTCACTCGTGGCGACAACTACTCTGACCCCTCACCAAAGAGCGGTGCGATCCACGGTCGCGATGAAGGCCCTCATGGCCATCACCGGGCTCGTGTTGATCCTCTTCCTGCTCATGCACATGGTCGGCAACCTCAAGATGTTCATGGGTGCCGAATCCTTCAACCACTACGCCGAATGGCTCAAGGGTGAGATCTTCTACCCGATCTTCCCCAAGGGCTCGTTCATCTGGCTGTTCCGGCTCGTCCTGGTGGCCTGCATCGTGGCCCACATGTACTCGGCCTGGGTGCTGACGGTGCGCGATCGCGCCGCCCGCGGGTCGAACTACGTGGTGACCAAGCGGCGCGCTCAGACCTACTCGGCGCGCACGATGCGCTGGGGCGGGGTCATCCTGGCCGGCTTCCTGGTCTTCCACCTGCTGCAGTTCACGGTCAAGGCGATCACCACCGGCTTCTCGGCCTCCGACGACCCCTACACGATGTTCGTGAAGAGCTTCAGCGGGCCGATGAGCTTCATGGTCGTGGTCTACGGTCTGTGGCTCGTCTCGGTGTGCATGCACGTCCGGCACGCCGTGTGGAGTTCCCTGACCACCCTGGGGTTGAACACGTCCAAGAGCGCGGCCGGCATCCTGAACGGGATCGCCATGGTCGTCGCCGTGCTGCTCTTCCTCGGCTTCATCGCCGCCCCCCTGGCGTGCCTGTTCGGATGGATCCACTGATGACCGACACCGTGAACACAACCGACTTCTGGGCCGTCGGCGACGACATCGCCGACACCAAGGCGCCCGCCGGCGTCCGTGTGCAGGACAAGTGGTCCGAGCACAAGGCGCACGTCCGGCTCGTCAACCCGGCCAACCGCCGCAAGATGACGGTGATCATCGTGGGCACCGGCCTCGCTGGCGGCGCCGCCGCGGCGACGCTGGGCGAGGCCGGCTACAACGTGGAGAACTTCTGCTACCAGGACTCCCCGCGTCGGGCCCACTCGATCGCCGCCCAGGGCGGCATCAACGCGGCCAAGAACTACAAGAACGACAACGACTCGACGTTCCGCCTGTTCTACGACACGGTCAAGGGCGGCGACTACCGCGCTCGTGAGACCAACGTGTACCGGCTCGCCGAGGTCAGCGCGAACATCATCGACCAGTGCGTCGCCCAGGGCGTCCCGTTCGCCCGCGAGTACGGCGGCCTGCTGGACAACCGCTCCTTCGGCGGCGTCCAGGTGCAGCGCACCTTCTACGCGCGCGGCCAGACCGGCCAGCAGTTGCTGATCGGCGCCTACCAGTCCCTGGAGCGCCAGGTGGCGGCCGGCACGGTCAACATGCACACCCGGCACGAGATGCTCGAAGTCATCGTGAAGGACGGCAAGGCCCGCGGCATCGTGACGCGTGACATGGTCACCGGCGCGATCGAGGCCTGGACGGGCGACGCGGTCGTGCTGGCCACCGGCGGCTACGGCAACGTGTTCTTCCTGTCGACCAACGCGATGGGCTGCAACAACACGGCCGCCTGGCGTGCGCACCGCAAGGGTGCCTACTTCGGCAACCCCTGCTACACGCAGATCCACCCGACCTGCATCCCGGTGCACGGCAAGGACCAGTCCAAGCTGACCCTGATGTCGGAGTCCCTCCGCAACGACGGACGCATCTGGGTGCCCAAGAAGGCCGAGGACTGCACCAAGGATCCCCGCCAGATCGCCGAGGAGGACCGCGACTACTACCTGGAGCGGATCTACCCGGCGTTCGGCAACCTGGTGCCCCGCGACATCGCGTCGCGGCAGGCGAAGAACATGTGCGACGAGGGACGCGGCGTCGGCCCGGAGGTCGAGGAGACCGACCACCACACCGGCCAGGTCGTCAAGCGTCGTCGCGGCGTCTACCTCGACTTCTCGTCGGCCATCGCCCGACTGGGACAGAAGGCGGTCGCCGACCGGTACGGCAACCTCTTCGACATGTACGCCCAGATCACCGGCGAGAACCCGTACGAGACGCCGATGCGCATCTACCCGGCCGTGCACTACACCATGGGCGGCATCTGGGTCGACTACGACCTGATGACGACCATCCCGGGCCTGTACGCGACGGGCGAGGCGAACTTCTCCGACCACGGCGCGAACCGCCTGGGGGCGTCCGCGCTCATGCAGGGCCTCGCGGACGGCTACTTCGTCCTGCCGAACACGATCAACGACTACCTGGCCGACGCTCCGTTCGGCAAGCTGGCCGCTGACGATCCGGCGGTCGTGGAGGCGCTCGATTCCGTGAAGGCGCGCGTCGACAAGCTGCTCTCCATCGACGGCACCCGCACCGTGGACGACTTCCACAAGGATCTCGGCCACATCATGTGGGAGTACTGCGGCATGGAGCGCACGGAGGCGGGCCTCAAATTCGCCATCGGGGCGATCCGGAAGCTGCGCGACGAGTTCTGGACGAACGTCAAGGTGACCGGCGTCAACGAGGACTTCAACCAGACCCTCGAGCGGGCCGGCCGCGTGGCCGACTTCCTCGAACTGGGCGAACTCATGTGCATCGACGCCCTGCACCGGGCCGAATCGTGCGGCGGGCACTTCCGGGCCGAGTCCCAGACCGAGGACGGCGAGGCGCTGCGTCACGACGACCAGTTCCTCTACGTCGGGGCCTGGGAGTTCACCGGCACCGGCGAGGCGCCGATCCTGCACAAGGAGCCGCTGGTGTACGAGGCAATCGAGCTGAAGCAGAGGAGCTACAAGTGATCATCAACCTGCGCGTTTGGCGCCAGCCAAGTGGTGAGAGCACGGGCAAGATGGTCTCGTACCGGGTCGAGAACGTCTCGCCGGACATGTCCTTCCTTGAGATGCTCGACCTCCTGAACGAGGACCTGACCCTTCAGGGCATCGAGCCGGTGGCCTTCGACTCCGACTGCCGCGAGGGCATCTGCGGCATGTGCGGCGTCGTCATCAACGGCTCGGCGCACGGTCGTGCGTCGTCCCACGGCGACGTGCCGACCACCACCTGCCAGCTGCACATGCGCAGCTTCGCCGACGGGGCGACGATCGACGTCGAGCCGTGGCGGGCGGGCGGCTTCCCGGTCATCAAGGACCTCGTCGTCGACCGGACGGCCTTCGACCGGATCATCGCGGCCGGTGGCTTCATCTCCATCAACGCCGGCTCCGCGCCCGAGGCGCACTCGGTGCCGGTGCCCAAGCTGCAGGCCGACCGCGCGTTCGACGCGGCCACCTGCATCGGCTGCGGTGCGTGCGTGGCCGCCTGCCCGAACGGGTCGGCGATGCTGTTCACGTCCGCGAAGATCACCCACCTCGCGATGCTGCCGCAGGGCCAGCCCGAGCGTTACCTGCGCGTCAAGAACATGGTCGCGCAGCACGACGCCGAGGGCTTCGGTGGCTGCACCAACATCGGCGAGTGCGCGGACGTCTGCCCCAAGCAGATCCCGCTCGACGCCATCTCACAGCTGAACCGTGACCTGATCAGGTCGCTGTTCAAGGGCGACGGCAAGACCCTGTAGGAAACAGTTGGACGCCGACGGCGCCGGTCCCCTCGGGGGCCGGCGCCGTCGGCCGTGTGGGGGCGTCGCGGCGGGTGGTCGATTCGTCGGGGGTCGGGCCGGTGTGGCAGACTTGGCCCTCGTTGCGCGCTGACTCCTGCCACAGGGGGGTACCCGGCGGGCGGCACACCATCTGAACCTATCGAGGTGTCCTGTGGCACCGGCGAGGACGTAAACCCATGAACAAGCTGGTCTCCGAGATCGCGCAGGCGGCCCTGCGCACCGACATCCCCGAGTTCCGCCCCGGCGACTCGGTGAAGGTGCACGTGAAGGTCGTCGAGGGCAACCGCTCCCGCATCCAGGTCTTCGCCGGCAACGTCATCGCCCGCACCGGCTCCGGCATCGGCGAGGCCTTCACGGTCCGCAAGGTGAGCTTCGGCACCGGCGTCGAGCGCACGTTCCCGCTGCACTCCCCGATCATCGACAAGATCGAGGTCGAGCGCCGTGGCGACGTCCGCCGCGCGAAGCTGTACTACCTCCGTGGCCTGCGCGGCAAGGCCGCCAAGATCAAGGAAAAGCGCTGAGCTGAGGCCAGACCGGCGACGCCATGGCTGCACCGAAGCGTGAGAAGAACAAGGGCGGCGGCGTCCTCGGTTTCCTGCGCGAGTCGGCGATCGTCATCGTCGGGGCCCTGATCGCCTCGACCCTCCTGCGGCTGTTCCTGATCCAGGTCTTCGTCATCCCGTCGGGGTCGATGGAGAACACGATGCTCATCGGCGACCGCATCGCCGTCGAGAAGGTCGTTCCGGTGCAGCGCGGCGACATCGTCGTCTTCCGGGACGACCTGGGGTGGCTGCCGCCTGTCGCCGAGGGCCACGTCGCGGCCTGGCAGACCGCGCTGATGTTCGTCGGCCTGCTGCCGGACGAGAGTCAGAACTACCTGATCAAGCGGGCAATCGGCATGCCGGGCGATCACGTGAAGTGCTGCGACGCCCAGGGCCGACTGACCGTGAACGGCCAACCGCTCGACGAGGCGTCCTACCTCTTCGCGGACGCGGCGGGCCGGCAGGTGAAGCCGTCCGAGATGGCGTTCGACCTGGTCGTGCCACAGGGGAGACTCTTCGTGATGGGCGACCACCGCAATGAGTCGGCGGACTCGCGCTGCCACCTCTCCGTGTCGAACAACGGCGTCCTGGGCGGACTCGCGTTCGTCAGCCAGAGCTCGGTGGTCGGCGCGGGCGTCGTCACGGTCTTCCCGTTCAACCGCATCTCCACCCACGCCCGCCCGGCGACCTTCGCGAGTGTCCCGGCGGCCTCCGGGACGCCGCCCGCCGCGCCGGTGATCAACGGCGAGCCGCCGCCGGCCTGCTGAGGCCGATCGTCCATGTCGTTCGTGATCCGCCGCGACTCGGGGCTCTACGGCTACGAGCGCGCCCTGGGACGCGCCGGCTTCGCCCGGGTCGCCGGGGCCGACGAGGCCGGCCGCGGCGCCTGCGCCGGGCCGCTGGTCGCGGCGGCCTGCATCCTGGGGCCTCGGACGATCCCGGGACTGGACGACTCCAAGAAGCTGACTCCGCTCGCCCGCGAGCGCCTGTACGCCGCCATCACCACCCGCGCCGAGGCCTGGGCCGTCGTCCGGGTCGAGCCCGCCGAGTGCGACGCGCTAGGGATGCACGTCGCCAACCTGGAGGCGCTGCGGCGGGCGGTCTGGCGGCTGGCAGTCGAGCCCGACTTCGTGATCACCGACGGCTTCCCGGTGGACGGGTTCGGACGCCCGAGCCTGGCCATGTGGAAGGGGGACGCCATGGTGGCGTCCGTCGCGGCGGCGTCCGTCATCGCGAAGGTGACGCGGGACCGCATCATGGACGCCTACCACGCCGACTACCCGGACTACGGTTTCGACGTGCACAAGGGCTACTGCACGCGGGCACACCAGGGCGCCCTGGACGAGCGGGGGCCCTGCGGCATCCACCGCCTGAAGTGGGACAACGTCGCCCGGACGATTAGGCTGGAGGGGCTATGAGCGCAGAGGATCTAGAGCAGTACGAGAGCGAGCTGGAACTCCAGCTGTACCGCGAGTACAAGGATGTCGTGGGCATCTTCACCTACGCGGTGGAGACCGAGCGCCGCTTCTACCTCTGCAACACCGTGGATCTCAAGGTGCGCACCGAGGGCGGCGACGTCTACTACGAGGTGTCCATGGGCGACGCCTGGGTGTGGGACATGTACCGTCCGGCCCGGTTCGTGAAGTCGGCGAAGGTACTGACCTTCCGGGACGTCTCCATCGAGGAGATCGCGCACGCCGACCTGAAGATCCCCGACGACCTGGCCCGGTGACGCGGGGCCGGTTTCCGGCGGAAGTTTTCCACAGATCTTCGCGAGGCTGACAAATTCCGGCCTCCGTTGCCTATTTGTGTAGGCCGGAGGTGCGAGATGAGCGAACGGGTTCATGATCGCCGCGACACCGGTGTGCGCGGCGAGGAGTTGGCGGCGACCTATCTGACGGCGCGCGGGTGGACGCTGCTGGCGCGCAACTGGCGCTGCCGCAGCGGCGAGATCGACATCATCGCGCGGGATCCCGACGGGGTCCTCGTGGTGTGCGAGTTGAGACCGCGGCGGGGCCTGGGCTACGGCGACCCGCTGGAGGCGATCACCTACGCGAAGGTGAAGCGGCTGCGGGGCCTGGCGATGGAGTGGGTCCGGTCCCAGGAGTTCCGGGTGGGTCCGGTGCGGTTGGACGCCGTCGGCGTCCTCGTGGGGCCCGACGGGCTCTGCCGCGTCCGGCACGTGGTGAACCTGGAAGTCCGATGAAGAACGCGCGGGCGTGGTCCGTGGCGCTCGTCGGGCTTGACGCCACCCTGGTCGAGGTCGAGGTGTCGTTCGGCGCCGGACTGCCGCACACGGTGATCGTGGGGCTGGGGGACACCGCCGTGAAAGAGGCCCGGGAGCGCTGCCGGGCGGCGGTCTCGGCGACCGGCTTCGGCTGGCCGCCGTCGGCGGTGACGATCAACCTCACCCCGGCGACGCTCCCGAAGGCCGGCTCGCATTACGACCTTCCCATGGTCATCGCCGTGCTGGCCGCGGCGGCGTCCGTGCCGCGCCCGCCCCTGGAGGGCACGGTCTTCCTCGGCGAATTGGGGCTGGACGGGCGCGTGCGCGCGGTGCGCGGCGTCCTCCCTGCCCTGCTGGCGGCCCGGCAGGCGGGCTTTGACCGGGCGGTGGTGCCGGCGTCCCAGCTGCGGGAGGCCCGGCTCGTCGAGGGGCTCACGATCGCGGGCGTCGGCTGCCTCGCAGACGCCGTGAGCCTGCTGCGCGGCGAGCCCTACCCGGAGCCCGAGCTCGCGCCCGTCGAGGCGACGGAGCGCCGCGACCGCCTGGACCTCGCCGACGTGGTCGGCCAGACCGAGGGCCGGTGGGCACTCGAGGTGGCCGCTGCGGGCGGGCACCACCTGGCGATGACCGGCCCGCCGGGGGTCGGCAAGACGCTCCTGGCCGAGCGGCTGCCCGGCCTGCTCCCCGACCTCACGCCGGACGAGGCGCTGGAGGTCTCGGCCATCCACTCCCTGTCGGGCCGGTCGCTGGAGGGCGGGCTGATCATGCGTCCCCCCTACGCCGACCCGCACCACTCGGCCTCGCTCGCCGCCCTGGTGGGCGGTGGCTCGTTGATCGCCAAGCCTGGGGCGGTCTCCCGGGCCCACCTCGGCATCCTGTTCCTGGACGAGGCGCCCGAGTTCAACAGCGCGGCGCTGGAGGCCCTGCGGACGCCGCTGGAGTCCGGTCGGGTGGTGCTGGCGCGGTCGAAGGAGCAGACGACCTACCCGGCGCGGTTCCAGCTCGTGCTGGCGTCGAACCCGTGCCCGTGCGGCTGGTACAACGTCGAGGGCAACGGCGCCCGCTGCGGCTGTCGGCCGCAGTCGATCAAGCGGTACCTGGACCGGCTGTCGGGGCCGGTCCTCGACCGCATCGACATCCAGCTGCGGCTGCGGCCCTCGAAGGGGGGCCCGCTGACCTCCGTGAAGGCGGACGGCGAGTCGTCCCGGTCGGTCGCGGAGCGGGTCCTGTCGGCGCGGCAGCGGCAGCGCGCGCGGTGGTCCGAGCACGGCTACACGCGGAACGCCGACGTGGCCGGGCCCCTGATCCGGCGCAGCGTGCGCGGGATCGACGGGCTCGCCGTGATCGATGACGCCGTCCGGCGGGGGCAGCTCAGCGCGCGAGGCGTCGACAAGGTGCTGCGGTTGGCGTGGACGGTCGCCGACCTGATGGAGCACGCCCGCCC
>Ga0209480_10003527_pt1 | contig 10195 bp, 7 predicted proteins | sample JI61114C2DNA_FD_187501 | JGI IMG/M metagenome (GOLD analysis project Ga0209480, IMG submission 187501) | Wastewater effluent complex algal communities from Wisconsin, to seasonally profile nutrient transformation and Carbon sequestration -... | ecosystem: Engineered > WWTP > Effluent > Algae...
CATTCAACAGTGCAATTATATTCAGCGGGGCGGGCAGTTCCAAGGGCGGGGTTTGCGGCACGGGCACGATCAATTCGGCCTTGGCCAGCGCGCGGTAAGGCGTGTTGGCATAGTCGGCAAGGTTTGGGAACCGCACTTCGGTGCGCAGGCCACCAAGTGCTTGTACATAGGTTTCGGTCTGGCCCAAGGTGCTGTCCGCCAAAGCCTGTGGAAGCATGCCCGTGGTGGCCGCACCATGGTCGAACAAAGCGGTGGTGTAGCGCACGCCTTCGGTGCCGATAGTGAAGTCGAATTTGGAAGTGTCCGTGGCACTGTGGTAATAGAGTGTCAACTTCGATGCGCCGTTCAACAGGTTCATGCGCCAAGCCCCGCCATGCATGGGCGCCGGGGCGTCGGTTCCGGGTACCACGTACAAGCCCTTCATGTAGGCCAGGAAGGAGGCGTTGTCCACCAAGGTGGCTTGGCCCCATTGTGCCAACAGTTCATTGCCGAAGTCCGTGCTGAGGGGGATGCGGACCTGAGGCTCCAGGCTGTCCCCTCCAATGATCGGCCCGGAACCGGTAACCGGGGTGAACATGCGCGGCGCGCCCTGCACCAGGTCCGTGGCATCCGTTTGTGGCAAACGGTCGTTGTTGTAAACGGAATCAATGGAAAGATCTTCCGCCATGCGGAAAACGGAGATCACCTGCGGGTCGGAGTAGCCGTACAGCGGGTCGGTGGACGTGAACGCGAGTGCGAGCACGAGTGAATCGCATGTCAAAGTGGGATCTGCCGGACCCACGTTGTTCACACTGAGGCGCACTTGGGTAGCAATGCCCGCGGTCAAAAGGCCGAAGGCGTCGTCGTTGATACGCCCAAGGATGTTCGCGCTGAGCAACTGGCTGGAGCTCAACGCACTGGTTTGCGTCGGAGTTTCGGTGACGGGCCAGCACACGATCGAGCAGGTATCCGTCTGCACGGTGCCCAGTGTATCAGCCGGGTTAAGCACGGAAAGACCAAGGTCGTCCTCGGGCTTTTTACAGCCGGTGGAAGCGAACAACCCAAAAAGCACGGATGCCGCGGCAGTAAGCCGGGCCGCACGGGATAGCGTCATGTTCAGCACAGGGATCAAACCAAGGCTTCCTCCATCACGCTTTGGAAGAACTCCAAGTGGCCATTGAGGCGCTCATCGGCATCCTTCGCATAGGCCAATATCGGCTTCTCAGAAGCCTTGATCGCTGTATCCATGCCGCGGGACAGCTTGGGGCTGCCTTTCACAACGGCATCGCTCATACCGATGGCCCACTTCACCAGATCTTCCGTGGTACCCTTGCCCATGCCTTTCAGCACTTCCTTATCGAAACCTTCCAGTGCTAATTTCTTAGCCAGGTTTTTGTCCAGTGCTTCCGGAGCTTCGTCGTATGCGGAGAAGATGATCTTGGCATCCTCAAAATGCGGGTCGTCGTTGAAGAAATGGCGCACGTACAAGGGGATGAAGCCGGCCATCCAGCCGTGGCAATGGATGATGTCGGGGCTCCAGCCGAGCTTCCGCACGGTCTCCAGTACACCGCGGCAGAAGAAGAGCGCGCGTTCATCGTTGTCCGCGTAGAATTTCTCGTTCGCGTCTTCGGTCACCGCTTTGCGCTTGAAGTATTCCTCGTTGTCGATGAAGTACACCTGCATGCGTGCGCTGGGCACGCTGGCCACCTTGATCAGCAGGGCGTGGTCGGTATCGTTGATGATGAGGTTCATCCCGCTAAGGCGGATCACCTCGTGCAGTTGGTGGCGACGTTCGTTGATGCAGCCGAACTTGGGCATGAACACCCGGATCTCATTTCCCTGCTCCAGAAAGCCCTGGGGCAGTTGGCGGGCGGCCTTCGCCATTCCTGTGCCATCGATAAAGGGATGGATGCATTGGGAAATGGTGAGGACCTTCGCGTTCTTTAAGCTCATGTTTGGGGGATGGGATTAAGGATGCAAAAGTATAGACAAATTTCCCGGATTTCAAGGCCCAACGTAGTTTGGCCCCCTTCAACCTCTTGATTTGGACCATATTTCAGACCCGCTCCAAGCCACCCGGTGGAGCGCAGAACAACGCCACAAGTCCCTGTCCGTGGGCTTTGTGCCCACCATGGGCGCGTTGCACGAAGGGCACCTCGCGCTGGTGCGGCAGGCCAAGGCTGAATGCGACGTGGTGGCGGCCAGTGTTTACGTGAATCCGCTCCAATTCAACGACAAGAAGGACTTGGAGCGGTACCCGCGGCACCCGCAAAAGGATGCCCAAATGCTGGCAGCCGCCGGTTGCGACATGCTGCTGATGCCTGAAGGAAACGAGCTGCTTCAGCACTTACCCTCATTGAAATTCGAACTTGGCGCATTGGGCCATGTGCTCGAAGGCGCGCACCGGCCGGGGCACTTCATGGGCATGGTGCAAGTGGTGGAGCGCTTGTTCCATTTCGTGCGCCCCGATGTGGCCTATTTCGGAGAGAAAGACCGGCAGCAGCTCGCCGTGGTGCGCAGCGCGGCCAAGCAGCTGCACTGGCCGTTGCAGATCATCGGCTGCCCCACCGTGCGCGCTGCGGACGGCCTGGCATTAAGCTCCCGCAACGCCCGCTTGAACGAACGCGAACGGCAGGAGGCACCTGTACTGTACCGCGCCTTGCAAGCCATTTCGAAAGCCGCGTTCAAGCTTTCCGTGGAAGACGCCTTGGCAGCAGGAAACGCCGTATTGGCGCAGGTTGAAGCCGTGAAACCGGACTACCTCACCATCGCCCATCCGGAAACGCTGCAACCGTTGAAACATTGGAACGGATTGGACGAGGCCGTGGCCTTGGTGGCCGCACGGCTTGGACAAGTGAGGCTGATAGACAACATTACGTTAACAAAATAACTGCAAAGATGTTTGTTAGCCACATTAAATTTTCAATCCGGTCACTTTTTTCTGCATGAAACAGGGATTGATAAACGTGCTGAAAGTGGGCGTGCCGTTGGCGATCGGCGTGTGGCTCATCTTCTTTTTCTACGACCAGCTCGGGGAGGAGCAGCGCCAGCAATTGTTCGCGGCGTTCCGTTCCGCCAACATGTGGTGGATGGCCTTGGCCACGCTGGTGGGCTGGCTGGCGCACGTATCCCGGGCTTGGCGCTGGCGCTACATCTTGGAGCCATTGGGCTACAAACCCGGCTTCTGGGACTGCTACCACGCTGTGATGGCGGGCTATTTCATGAACCTCTTCCTGCCCCGCGCGGGTGAAGCATCGCGGGCACTTTCACTCTACCGCACGGAAAAAGTGCCCTTCGAGCAGGGCTTCGGCACCATCCTCGCGGAGCGCGCGGTGGACCTCATTTTCCTGGCGGGGATCGCAGGTGTCACCGTGCTGCTTCAACTGGAAAAACTGGACCTGTTCAAGGCACGCATCGCTGCGTTCCGCGCTGGGCAGGGGCCTGCGGAAGAAGCATCGTCGCCCGTGTGGCCATGGGTGCTGGCCGCTGTTGCGATCATCGCCGTTGCCGGGATCGTTTTAGTGCTTTCCAAACCCGCGTTGCGCGCCCGTGTCATGGACTTGCTGCGGGGCTTTGGGCAAGGCTTGCAGGCCGTGCTCCGCACGAAGCATAAGGTTGGCTTCGCGCTGCACACCCTGTTCATTTGGGCGGCCTACGTCGGCATGTTCTGGTTAGGCTTCTTCGCGCTGCCCACCATGGCCAACGTGCCGTTCGCGGGCGTATTGGCCGGCTTTGTGGCGGGTGCCATCGGCATTGTGCTGGTGCAAGGCGGCGTGGGCGTTTACCCGGCATTCGTGGCGTTGATCGTCTCCGTGTATTTGCCCATGCAGGGCGACAGCTTGATCCATCCCGACGCGTTGGCCATGGGCTGGCTTTTGTGGACTGCGCAAACGCTGATGCTCATTGTGCTCGGCGGGTTGTCGCTACTTTTACTCGCCCTGAAACAGCGCAGTGCAACATGACGCATCTAGAACCCCCTACTCGCATTTTGGACGCCGTTACAGCAACACGTTTGGTGCAGGCATGGCGCCTAAAAAGCGACCGCGTAGTGTTCACCAACGGCGTGTTCGACATCCTGCACCGCGGGCATGTGAGCTACTTGCAGGAAGCGGCGGCCTTGGGGCATCGCCTTGTGGTGGGCCTCAACAGCGATGCTTCCGTAAAACGCTTGGGCAAAGGCGAAGACCGCCCGTTGAACAACGAAGCCGACCGTGCCGCTGTGCTGGTGGCGCTGCGTTGTGTGGACGCTGTGGTGATCTTCAACGAAGACACCCCATTGGAATTGATCACCGCGCTCCGGCCCGATGTTTTGGCGAAAGGCGGCGATTGGGCGGTGGACAAAATTGTAGGTGCCGATGTGGTGCAAGCGCGCGGCGGCACTGTGCATTCGTTGCCCTTGGTGGAAGGTCTTTCCACAACCAAATTAGTGGAGCGTATTCGGAATGGCGGCTAAGGTCAGGTCGCAATTCGTTTGCCAAAACTGCGGTGCCGCCCATGCGCAGTGGCTGGGGCAATGCGGCACCTGCAAGGAGTGGAACACCTTGGTGGAAGAAGTGCGCGACCGGGTAAAGGAACGCGGCCCACTGGCAAGCTTCCGCCAAACTGAACAACGGCCCGTGGCCATTGAGGATATTTCCGCCGAAAGCGGCCCGCGTGCCAGCTTGGGCGACCGCGAGCTGGACCGCGTGTTGGGCGGTGGCGTGGTGCCCGGCTCGTTGATCTTGCTGGGCGGCGATCCCGGCATTGGCAAAAGCACCTTGCTGTTGCAAACGGCTTTGAACGTCCCCAAACTGCGCACGCTTTACGTAAGCGGTGAAGAAAGCGCCCAGCAAGTGCGCATGCGCGCCGAACGCCTAAAACCCGGCGCCACCGGCTGCCATGTGCTCACAGAGACCAACACGCAGAACATCCTTCGGCATGTGGAAGAATTGAAGCCGGGCTTAGTGGTGATCGACAGCATACAAACGCTGCACACCGCCGTGCTGGACGCCAGCCCCGGCAGCGTGGGCCAAGTGCGCGAATGCACCAGTGAGCTCATGCGCTTCGCCAAGGCCAAGGGCGTGCCGATGGTGCTGATCGGCCACATCACCAAAGACGGTGCCATCGCCGGGCCGAAAGTGCTGGAGCACATGGTGGACTGCGTACTGCAATTCGAAGGCGACCGCGACCATGCGTTCCGGCTGCTTCGCCCGCTGAAAAACCGCTTCGGCAGCACCAACGAATTGGGCATTTACGAAATGCGTGGCAGCGGCTTAGCCGTGGTGGAAGACCCCAGCCAAGTGCTGCTGGGCGAGCGCGGCGAACGGCCCAGCGGCGTATGCGTAGCGGCCACGTTGGAAGGCATGCGGCCCCTGCTGATCGAAGTGCAGGCCTTGGTGAGCTCCGCCGTGTATGGCACCCCGCAACGCAGCGCCACCGGCTTCGACCTGCGGCGGCTCAACATGCTATTGGCGGTAATGGAAAAACGCTGCGGATTCCGGCTGGGGCAGAAGGACGTCTTCCTCAATCTCGCAGGCGGCTTCCGGGTGGAAGAACCCGCCATCGACCTCGCCGTGGTATGCGCCGTACTGGGCAGCAACGCGGACATTCCCGTGCCGATGGACAGCTGCTTTGCTGGCGAAGTGGGCCTAACAGGCGAAGTGCGCCCGGTAACGCGCACCGAACAGCGCATCGCGGAAGCGGCCAAGCTGGGCTTCTCGCGCATTTTCATTCCGCGCGGCACCAAGGGTTTACCCGCCAAGCCCGGCATTGAGGTGATCCAAGTTGGGCGGGTGGATGAGGTGCTTGGGCAGTTGTTCGGGTGAGCGAGGAATGGGGGGAATTATGGGAAGTCCGAAGACTTCCTATTTAAAATCTCGCCGGAGAGCAAGTGGCCACAAGTCGCCCCGGCTATGCTTGTTGGAGTGCCAAGTTTGTTAGGCCGGGAAGACTTGCGTGAGCGTGAGAACAACCATCCGATGGAAAAAGACCGTGATGATCGGCACCGGGCAGCGAATACCCGGAGCGTATTGTCTTGGATGTGTGTATTCATCATCGCTACAGGTCCAACTCAAATCCTCTGATCAACATGAAAGCGCCCGGTCTCATCGCCATTCTCAGTATTGCAGTGCTCATCGCTTCGGAACATGGCGCGTATGCCCAAGGTGTGATGATCCAAGATGCTTCCACAGCCTCGATGCTTCCTCTGGGATCAAGCCACATCAATGTGGTTATCAATGACCAAGTGGCCTTGGTCACCAGTGCTCAGTCCTTCATCAATGACCAGTCCGACACGCTGACGGTCAAGTACGGTTACCCGCTGGCAGTTACAGCCAGTGCGACGCGTGTCCGCTGGATGCTCGCCGATAGCGTGTGGCATACGGCATCGATGGTGGCCGAGCCACAAGACACCATCCTGCCCGGAACAGGTGGCGGCGCGTCTGTGGATCCCCTGTTGCAGGGTTACCTAGGTGAAACGCCGTTGTACTTCAACATCAACAACCCCATTCCACCCGGTGCGTGGATGGTGGTGGAGATCTCTTATGTGGAGTTGCTGCCTTATGGCAATGCGCGGGTGGAATTCAGTTCGGCGAGCGACTATTCCCAGCTCTTCAACCAACCATTGCTGGAACTGTCGATCGATGTGAGTCTTCTGTCGCAGCGGTCGATTACGGGCATGGATATCAGCGGGACGGGGAACTGGTCCCCGCAGGCAGCCTCGGTGTATGTCTCGAATGATTCGGCAAGCCTGCACATCGCGGAGCCGAACGTGCCGGCAAGTTGCGGTTTCATCATCGGTTACGACCTCGACCCATCGGCCTACGGAATCACGAGCATGTCGAACTTTCTGCCGGATTCCCTGGTAAAGTGTGACCAGCTGGGAAATGGGTTTTTCGTTCTTCTGATCGAACCGGAACCCACGAGCGAGGTTGTTATGAAGGACTTCGTGATCGTCATCGACAAATCAGGCAGTATGTCGGGCACCAAGATCCAGGAGGCCCGGGACGCGGCAACCTTCATGGTAAACAACTTGAACCTCGGGGATGCCTTCAATGTGGTCGCCTTCGACGGGTTACCCATTTCATGGAACGGCGACCTGCAACCGTTCACGGCCAACAACATGTTATCGGCGCTTTCATGGATCGACCAGATCAACGCGGATGGCGGAACAAACATCAACGATGCGCTCACCATGGGGATCCAGGACTTTAGCTCCTCCGTGCCCGGTCACGCGCGGTCCATCGTTTTCCTCACGGACGGTCAGGACCAATCCTCCAATGCCTCCATCTTGGCCAACGCGCAACAACTTCGTCTGGCTATCGCACCGGACCTGCAGCTCTTTACCTTCGGGATCGGGGAAGGTTATAATGAGCAATTGCTGAACCAACTGGCGGTGCAGAACAACGGCCTTTCCCAATTCCTGGAGACCGCCAACTTCTCCGACGTGATGAGCGATTTCTACACACAGATCCAAGATCCCGTGCTGCTCAGCCCCACGGCGACCTTTGATCATCCTGACGTCCAGCACACATACCCTGACCCGTTGCTCGGCCTATACGTTGGTCAACAAATGGCAATCGTGGGCCGCTATGATATCCCAGGAACTACGCAGTTGCACCTGGCCGGTTTCGCCAATGGCACACCCGTCACTTTCGATTATGCGGTGGATCTTTCCGGTGCCTTTGATGAGAACAAACTGTTCGTGACCAAGGTGTGGGCGCAAAAAGCCGTGGAAGCCTTAGTGAATGAGTTTTACAGTTACGATGCGCTCTCTGCCGAAGGCGAATTACTCCACGACAGTATCGTGAACTTCAGCATGTGCTGGGGGGTTGGAAGTCCATTCACCAGTTTCACCGATGATGGCGGGGGTACATCCACGGTGGGAATCGAGGAGAGTCCTGATAAACGACCAACATCCGAGGTCGCAACATATCCGCAGCCTTCCATTTCAGGCGCACCGGTAGTCTTCGATCTTTCCGGGGTAGCACGCACCGACCTTGTGACAATCCGGATCCTTGATGTGCTCGGTCGAATTCTATTCACAGCAGACATTACTTCGTTCTGCGGTGACCAGTGGACTTGGAATGGACGTGATGCCAATGGGAATGACACAACGGGTGAACTGATCTTCATGATCGATGATGGCAAAACACTGCGCAGTGGCCATCTCACCCGGCTATGAACGTGATAGTTGAACCGGTAGACCTGGCCAGGCATTCATCCGAAACTTGTACGAGATCCCCGAACGGGTAGTGCACACCAGAAGGCAATGGGCCACCGCTTATTGAGAAGTGCTGACCTGCGATGGAAGCTCTTCCGAGGATATTCCATCACCGCCTCCGGAGCTGTCTATCCGATTACACCGAAAAAGCGAAGGCGGCTCATTGAGCCGCCTTCCGTGGAGAATATCGGAGTCGAACCGATGACCTCTTGCATGCCATGCAAACGCTCTAGCCAGCTGAGCTAATCCCCCAATCTGCCGCAAAAATAAGAAATTCCCCTTCGGAAAAAGACAGGGCCGGGAAAAAGTCTTGTTCGGCTCTCTTATTCCGGTTTGATTCCGCAACGACAAACCACTTTTCGAAGCCGTTCCTTTGCAGCATGGACCTGAACGCGGAAGTGATCACCAACGTGGAAGCCGAACTGAAAGCCCAACTCGGCAATGCCGTGCAGGTCCGCGATGCGAAGTCTTTGTCCGGCGTAAGCATCAACGATGCTTGGGCGCTGGAAACATCAGCGGGGCGCTTCTTCCTGAAGACCAATGCCGCCGACCGGCATCCTTCGCGCTTCGTTGCCGAAGCTGCCGACTTGGCCTTGTTGGCCAACGCCAAGGAACTGCGCACGCCCAAGGTGATCGCCACTGGCGAAGCCTATGGCACCGCTTGGTTATTGTTGGAATTCATCACCACAAAAGCTTGGACTGCGGAAGCGGATGCCGCATTGGGCCGCGGCTTGGCCAAACAGCACCGGCATTCGCAATCGCTATTCGGCTTGGACCGGAACAACTGGATCGGGCTGCTTCCGCAAGACAACACGCCCACTGCCGATTGGGCCACATTCTTCGTGCAACACCGCTTGGCCCCGCTGGTGGGCATGGCCCGAGACCACCAACGCATTAACGACGGTGATGTGCTGCGTTTCGAGCGGCTGTATGCGGCACTTCCCGATCTGCTTCCGCAGGAAAAACCGGCGTTGCTCCACGGCGACCTGTGGCACGGCAACGCGCTGAACACAGCGGACGGCGTAGTGGTGGTGGACCCTGCTGCGTATTACGGGCACCGCGAAATGGACGTGGCAATGGCCGGACTTTTCGGCGGCATCGGCCCGGATTTTTTAGTTGCGTACAACAACGAATGGCCGCTGGAAACGGGTTGGGAAAGCCGCATGGACTTGTGCCGGTTGTATCCGCTGTTGGTCCACCTCAACTTGTTCGGCGGCGGGTATTCGGAAAAGGTATCCGAGGTGCTTCGCAGGTATGTTTGAAGAGATCGCTAATTGCTGATTCCTAATTCTGCCGACGCGGCTTGACGGAATTAGGAATCAGGAATTAGCAATCAGCCATCTACTCCCAAGTAGGCCCATCCTTATTCTCTTCGAAAAGAGGAACGTTGGACCTGTCCTTGCCTAAGCAATTCAAGTCCAGGTCACCCACATCGGCCGGTCTTGCGAAATCGCCGCGGCTTATGGTGATGGTTGAATCGGCGTAGATGCCGTTCATATAGTAGCCGTAAATCGGCAGCGCCATGTTGGCACCTTGGCCCAGCGCTGTACTGGCAAAGCGCACGCTGCGGTCGTCGGCTCCGGTCCATACGCCCGTAACAAGGTCTGGGGTGATGCCGATGAACCAGCCATCGCTATTGTTCTGCGTGGTGCCGGTTTTGCCCGCGGTGGGGTACTTGATGTTGCCGTATTTGGCGCGGTTGCCCCAGCCCATGCGCAAACGCATGCCGGTGCCGGAAGTACGGCCGGTGCTGGGGTTGTAGGCACCGTCCACCACGCCCTTCAGCAGTTGCAGCATGATGTAGGAAGTGCGGGGGTCCAGTGCTTCCTCAGTCTGTGGCACCACATCGAACACGGTGTTGCCGTTCTTGTCCTCGATGCGCGTATAGGCCACCGGCTTGATGTAGACCCCGTCGTTGGCGAACGTGGAAAAGGCGCCGGTCATTTCCATCAGCGTGAGATCGGCCACGCCGAGGCAGAGCGAGGGCACGGGTTCCATGGGGCTTTCAACGCCCAT
>Ga0209480_10003528_pt1 | contig 10194 bp, 11 predicted proteins | sample JI61114C2DNA_FD_187501 | JGI IMG/M metagenome (GOLD analysis project Ga0209480, IMG submission 187501) | Wastewater effluent complex algal communities from Wisconsin, to seasonally profile nutrient transformation and Carbon sequestration -... | ecosystem: Engineered > WWTP > Effluent > Algae...
CAGAAGATTGTAAACTCAGGCGAGCTTCGTCTTCAGCACCTGATTGACCAGCCCCGGATTGCCCTTGCCCTGCATCGCTTTCATCGTCTGGCCGACGAAGAACCCGAACAGCGCTTCCTTGCCACCCTTATATTCGGCGACCTTGTCAGCATTGGCGGCGAGGACGGCATCGACGGCGGCTTCGATTGCGCCGGTGTCGGTCGACTGCTGGTTGGCGGCGATGGTCGCGGCAAGGTCAATGTCGCTGGTCAGGTGCTCAGCGAAGATTTCCTTGGCCTTGCTGCCCGAGATCAACCCGCTTTCGGTGGCGACGACGATGGCGGTGTTGGCCTCGATCGTGTTCTTGGGATGATCAGAACCGGCGCCCGCGGCATTCAGCACGCCGGGCTGTTCGGACAGCATCCAGTTGGCGACCCGCTTGGACACATCGGCCTCGCCCTTGCCGCTGGCCTTGGCGACCGCGGTCAGTAGCACTTCAAACTCGCGCGCCACTTCCACGTCAGCGGTCAACGCATTGGCGTTGTAGGGCGATAGCCCCAGTGCGGTTTCATAGCGGTGGCGCTTGGCATCGGGCAGTTCGGGCAGGCTGGCGCGGCATTCGTCGAGGAACGCGTCGTCGAGTTCCAGCGGCAGCAAATCGGGATCGGGGAAGTAGCGATAATCGTGCGCATCTTCCTTGCTGCGCATGCTGCGCGTTTCGTTCTTGTCGGGATCGTAGAGCCGGGTTTCCTGCACCACCGTGCCGCCGTCCTCGATCAGATCGACCTGACGTCGCGCTTCGCTTTCGACCACGGCCATCACGAAGCGGACCGAATTGACGTTCTTCGTTTCGGTGCGGGTGCCGAACGGTTCACCGGGCTTGCGGACCGAGACGTTGACGTCGGCCCGCATCGAGCCCTGATCCATGTTGCCATCGCACGATCCGACATAGCGGACGATCTGGCGCAGCTTGGCGAGATAGGCCCCGGCCTCGGCCGGACTGCGCATATCCGGGCGGCTGACGATTTCCATCAAGGCCACGCCCGAACGGTTGAGATCGACATAAGACATGGTCGGATGCTGATCGTGCATCAGCTTCCCCGCGTCCTGCTCAACATGGATCCGCTCGATCCCGATGGTCTTGGTGCTGCCTTCGGGGTCCTTGTCATCCAGGATCACATCGAGCGAACCTTCGCCGACAATCGGATGGTACAGCTGGCTGATCTGATATCCCTGCGGGAGATCGGCGTAGAAGTAGTTCTTGCGGTCAAACCGTGACCACTTGTTGATCTGCGCCTCGATCGCCATCCCGGTGCGAACCGCCTGCCGGATGCATTCGCGGTTGGGCACCGGCAGCATCCCCGGCATCGCGGCATCGACCAGCGACACTTGGCTGTTGGGTTCGGCTCCGAACGCCGTGGCAGCGCCCGAAAACAGTTTGGACTGGCTGGTAATCTGGGCGTGAACTTCAAGGCCGATCACGACCTCCCATTCGCCCGTTGCGCCGTGGATGCGATAGTTGCTCATATCAGTGCTTGCTCGCCGTCATGCGGTCTACCCAGGCGATGCCGATCGCCGAGGCGATGAAGGCCATGTGGATGATGGTCTGCCACAGCACCGCGGTTTCGGTCACCCGGGCGCCGGGCTGGCCGATTGCGCCCGCTTCGATAAAGGTCCGTAGCAAGTGGATCGAGGAGATGCCGATGATCGCCATCGCCAGCTTTACCTTGAGTACCCCGGCGTTAACGTGGCTGAGCCATTCCGGCTGATCGGGATGCCCCTGCAGGCCGAGCCGCGAGACGAAGGTTTCATACCCGCCGACGATCACCATCACCAACAGGTTGGAGATCATCACCACGTCGATCAGGCCCAGCACCACCAGCATGATCTGCTGTTCGGTGAATTCCCAGGCGTGCAGCACCAGATGCTTCAGTTCCTTGAGGAACAGGAACACATAGACGCACTGCGCCGCGATCAGCCCGACATAGAGCGGCAGCTGCAACCAGCGCGAGCTGAAGATCAGCAGCGGCAGCGGCTTAAGCGGTTCATGCGTTGCATTGGGGTCGTTTGCCATTGTTAGGCCCGCTTTGCTGATTTGAACTGGTTGGCGATCTGCGCGTGGACCTGAAGGCCGATCACGGCCTCCCATTCGCCCGTTGCGCCGTGGATGCGATAGTTGGTCACATCCCACTCCCAAATTTTGTGCCCGTGGGCTGCGTCGGAGGTGCGGTCCGTGTATATTTCCATGGCACTTGAAACGTAATGCGACTTACCGTTTCACTGTGTGACGTTTTCTGTCCACTCATATTTCCGCCAATAGAAAACACTTCGACTTTAAGCCCTTTCCCGCTCTCATCAGTTCGCTTTGCCGAAACAGCAACATCAAAAGATACGCTCGCAGGCATATCGAAGGTGGTATGCCCAAATTTCGCGGGCTTAATTGATGCTTCTGAAGCGGCGTTAATTCCTGCTGCAATTGCATTCAGAGTGGACGCGACAAATGCCGTCAGTTCATCGTTATCGACAAGATTTTGCACGATGTGATCGGGCATCTTACCACCACTTGTCCGGTTTGGCCGAAAACTGCGCCCGTGCTTCAATCGCGAGGCCGGCGTTGAGCACGCCCTGTTCATCAAATTCGCGGCCGATGATCTGCAGGCCGAGCGGCAGTCCCTCACGGTTGAGGCCAGCCGGAACCGACATCGCGGGCAGCCCCGCCAGCGAGGCAGGCACAGCGAACACATCGTTCAGATACATCGCCAGCGGATCATCGCTCTTTTCGCCCAGACCAAACGCGGCAGTCGGCGCGGTGGGGGCGAGGATCACGTCGCACTGCGTGAAGGCGTTCTTGAAATCGTGGCTGATCAGCGTGCGGACCTTCTGCGCCTGGGTGTAATAGGCGTCATAGAACCCGGCGCTCAGCACATAAGTGCCGATCAGGATCCGGCGCTTGACCTCGGCCCCAAACCCGGCGGCGCGGGTCGCGGCGTACATGTCCTGCAGCCCCGCCCCATCGGGCAGATCGCGCAGGCCAAAGCGCACGCCATCATAGCGGGCGAGGTTCGATGAGGCTTCGGCGGGGGCGATGATGTAATAGGCCGGCAGCGCATATTTGGTGTGCGGCAGGCTGATCTCGACGATCTCGGCCCCGGCATCGCGGAGCCATTCGATCCCGCGGTCCCAGCTGTCGGCCACATCGGCGTCCATCCCGTCCATCCGGTATTCGCGCGGAATGCCGACTTTCTTGCCTTTGAGGTCACTGTTCAACCCGGCTTCCCAATTGGGCACGGCCAGATCGAGGCTGGTCGCGTCCTTGGGATCGAACCCGGCCATCGCCTCAAGCATGATAGCGCAGTCACGTACGTCGCGCGCCATCGGTCCGGCCTGATCGAGGCTGGAGGCGAAAGCAACGATGCCCCAGCGGCTGCAACGCCCGTAGGTCGGCTTGATCCCGGAAATGCCGGTGAAGGCTGCTGGCTGGCGGATTGAGCCGCCGGTGTCAGTGCCGGTCGCAGCGGGAGCGAGCCGCGCGGCAACGGCAGTGGAGCTACCGCCCGAAGACCCACCCGGAGCCATCGCCGCATTGCCGCCATCGCTGCGGCGCCAGGGGCTGATCACGTTGCCGAAATAAGAGGTCTCGTTCGACGAGCCCATCGCGAACTGATCGAGGTTGAGCTTGCCCAGCATCCCGGCGCCCGCTTCCCACAGCTTGGCGGAGACGGTGCTTTCATACTGCGGAACGAAGCCTTCAAGGATGTGGCTGGCCGCGGTGGTCTGAACGCCCTTGGTGGCGAACAGGTCCTTCATCCCGATCGGCACGCCGCCCATCTTGCCCAGCGGCTGGCCGGCCGCGCGCTTGGCATCGGTCGCCTTGGCGGCTTCGAGCGCGAGTTCGGGGGTGGTGACGATGAAGGCGTTGAGCGCAGCAGCGGCAGCGACATTAGCGTTGAACGCCTCAGCCACTTCGACAGCGGAGAACTCCCCGCCTGCTACGCCGTCACGGATCGCGGCGACGCCAAGGTTGGTGAGGTCAGTCATCATTCAATCACCTTGGGCACGCCGAAGAAGCCGTGCTCGGCCGCCGGGGCATTGGCGAGCACGGCATCGCGCACGCCGCCGCCAGTCAGCGGATCGGCACCGATCACGTCTTCGCGCAGGCGCGTCTTGTTGGCGATCACCGCGGTCATCGGCTCGATCCCGGCAACATCGACTTCGCCGAGCTGTTCGACCCAGGCGAGGATCCCATTGAGTTCGGGGACCATTGCCGCCAGCTCAGCCTCGGACACCTTGATCCGGGCCAGCGCGGCGATCTTGGCCACGGTGGCTGTATCGACCGACATTGCATCAACTCACTTTAGGAAACGGGGAAACTTACTGCGGCAGCGGGGCGCCTTGCATTTCAGTGGGATCGGGCATGCCGGGTGGAAGGTCCGAAGGGGCCTTCTTGCCGCTCTTCTTGGCTTCGGCTTCGGCGGCTTCCGCGGCCTTCATCTGTTCGGCGCGCATTTCGGCTTCGGCCTGTTCGCGCGGCTGAATCTTGAGCAGCTCGATTTCGAAAGTCAGATCGGTGTTGGCCGGAATTCCCGGAGCGCCTTCCTTGCCATAGGCCAGCTCAGCCGGGATCACCGCCTTGTACTTGCCGCCAACCTGCATCTTTTCGAGCGCCTTGACGAAGCCAGGGATGATCCCGGTCATCGGCAGCTTGGCAGCCTTGCCTTCGTCGAAGGTGCTGCCATCGGGCAGCGTGCCCTTGTAGTTGATCGTCACCACGTCGGTCGCGCCGGGCGAATTGCCCTTGCCTGCCTGTACCGTGGCTACATCGACGCCCGGAGGCAGCGAGGCCCAGACCACGCCGCCAGCGGCCAATGCAGCGGCAGCAACGCCCAGCCAAAGCTTGGTCAGCGCGCCCTTGGCGATCGGGGCAAGCGGTACGCGAGTGATTTCGGTCATGGGTATCCCTGTCTGGTAGAAAACGTCTGGTATTAGTGGTCTGCTTGGGCGCCTTGCAGATAAGCGAAAGGGCGCGGAATTGCTCCGCGCCCTCATGGCTTATCACACGCTTTCGTTCAAGCGTGGAAACCGGGTTTACTTGACCCCGTCGCGTTCCATCCGCTTGCGCTCCATCTTGCGGGCGCGGCGTACGGCAGCAGCCTTTTCACGGGCACGCTTTTCCGAAGGCTTTTCAAAGTGACGGCGCAGCTTCATCTCGCGGTACACGCCTTCACGCTGCAGCTTCTTCTTGAGCGCGCGCAGGGCCTGCTCGACATTGTTGTCGCGGACGAGAATTTGCATAAACCGAACCACCTCATAGGCAAAAGGTCAGAACCCCGCTTCACCATGGCGCGGGGGAGCACCTTTCGAATCAACTGAACGAATCAAAACGAAAACGCGCCGAATCCCTTGCAGGAACGGCTCGAACCGGCGGGCGGCTAGCAGAGTCGCAGGTCCAAGGCAAGTCAGGAAAGCCCGCAAGGGCCGCAGACTATCCCCAAAACATGACTCCATTCCCGCACCAATCCGGAGCCAACTGGGTCTGTGGCGCGCAAATGGCTGTGTTATTACCCTGCTGCCCTGCCAGCATTCCCCAAGCCAAAGCGGCCAGGGCCACCTTGCGGCGGCATTGGCACCGGACCCGGCCCTGCCCAATGCCGCCGCCATTTGCGCGGACAATCGATCTGTGGTGTGGTGTCTGCACAAGGGGGGCGCATGCATACCAGTTTTACGACGGCTGATTGGGCTGTGCTAATCGGCTATGTTGCACTGCTGGCCGCAGCTGGTTGGCTGACCACCCGCAAGAGCATGAAGGCTGAGGATTATTTTCTGGCCGGACATCACGCACCGACCTGGCTGGTTGCGGTATCGGTGCTCTCGACGGTCCAATCGGCGGCGACTTTCTTGGGGGTTCCGGACAATTCGTTCCGGGGCAATTACACGTACCTTGGCGGCGTGCTTGCCGCGCTGATAGCGGCGTGGATCGTCGCCAATGTCCTAATCCCTCGGTTCTATGCCTTAAAAGTGACCACGGTCTACGAGTTACTGGAGTCCCGGTTCGATGCTACCGCACGGCGCGCAGCGGCGGTGATGTATCTGATCGGCCGGATTTTCGCGAGCGGCGCGCGGTTGTACCTGGCGGCAATCGCGGTTTCGATGATCCTGTTTCTGGATGTGACACCGCAGCATATCGCCATGGCCGCTTTTGGCCTGCTGGTGTTCGGGCTGGTATTTACCTTCATGGGCGGGCTGGAATCGGTGATCTGGAGCGATCTGGTGCAGGTCGTGCTCTATGTCGGCGCAGCGCTGCTGGTTGCATGGCACCTGTGGAGCGGTCTGGACTTGACGGTGGCGCAGGCCATCGACGCCCTGCAGCACGGCCCAGACGGCAAGGACAAGCTGGCGGTGATCAACCCCACTCTGGATCTGTCCGCGCCGTGGGGGCTGTTTGCGGTGCTGACAGGGGTGATGCTGCTCAACCTTGCGAGTTCCGGCCTAGATCAGGACATTACGCAGCGGCTGCTGGCCTGTGAAGATGCCCGGAAAGGCGCCCGTTCGCTGTATGCCTCGGTCTGGCTGTCGCTGCCGGTGATCGCACTGTTCCTGGTGATCGGGTCGCTGCTCTATCTGCACTATCAGGGGGCAGCGGCGGGATCGTTCCGGGGCGAGAAGGTGACGGTGTTCATGCACTACATCCTGACCGAGATTCCGCCCGGCCTGCGCGGACTGGTGACCGTTGGCGTGATCGCGGCCGCGGCAATTAATTCTGGTCTGATTTCGATGTCGGCAGTGCTGGTCAATGATCTCTACCGGCCCTTCGCGGGCGTCCGGGCCGAGGCGCATTTCGTCCGGATGGGACGCATCGCCAGCGTCATGTTGGGTGCGGCGCTGTTCGGCATGGCGATCCTTTCGTACTATTGGCAGCGCTATGCTGACTCTGCACTGCTCGACTTTGTGTTGGGGGTAATGGCCTTTGCCTATTCGGGGCTGATCGGGGTTTACGGCGTGGCGCTGTTCACCCCGCGCGGCAATTCCACCAGTGTGATCGCGGCCTTTGCGGCGGGGTTCCTGACCGTGCTGGCATTTCAGCCGTTCATCATCGACAGCCTGAGCCTGCCGCTGGCACTGAAAGGGGTAGCCTTCCCGTGGCAGCTAGTACTGGGCAGCGTCATCGCCGCACTGGTCTGCGCGGCAGGACGACCCGTCAGAACCGCATAGCAAAAGGGCGGAGCGTGTTGCCAGGCCCCTCCCTGAAGCTCACTTACCGATCAGATCAGAACCGGATGCTGATCCGCGCGCGGTAGCTCTGGTTGCGGAAATCGTCGCGCAGCACTGTCGCATCGGCTTCGAGTGCGATTTCGGCCTTCGCGCCCAGACCACCGACAACGAACCAGCGTCGAAAGTATCGCGCCCGCCCGACGCCGTAGCCGGCATTGGGGCAGAGTTTCCGGTCAGGAAACCAGCAGCCAGATACCCGCTCATGTTGTCGGGCAGCTTGGCAGCTGCAGCACTGCCTTCGGCGTCATAGCTTAGACCAGCGTCGACAGGATCCGCCATCCGGGCGACACCGTGGGTGCTGGCAAGGGTAAGCAGACGGCCGATAACCGCCAGCTTGCCTGTCTCGCTGCCCGGTTCAATCACCTGAACCCACTGGCGATAGAACCGGTCAATCGTGCCGGCCGTGCTAGTGAAATACAGCCAATGCGGCGCAGCTGGTCCCCGCGCTGACAGCGCGGTTCAAACGAAAACGAATCGAATCAGGGAAATTCATGGTCGCAAAGCCCCTGTTTTGCTTGGATGGAAAGCACCTAGGCTGCCTTTTTGCGACCTTGCCAGGCGCTCCAAAGACTTTTCGGCGGGGGGGGACGAGCGTTTTTTGAAGTAACAACCGCTTGCAATTTACTTGCCAGATTTGATCAACAAACGCGGCATTGGCCATTCACTCTTACCCCGTGAGGACACCGCCAGAACCCCAGACTTGCTGGCCATCGGTCTGTCACCTAAGAGGCTACGATGCCAGCCCCGGGTTTCCTTCATGCTTCGCTGCTCGTCGCTTTAGGCGGCGGGACCGGCGCGTGGCTGCGGTTTGTGGCAGGACGGCTAATCCCATCGACGCAATTCCCCTGGGCCACGCTCATCGTCAACCTGCTTGGCAGCCTGGCGATGGGGCTGCTGGCCGGATGGTTGCTGCGCAGCGGACAAGCCGGCGAAACCTGGCGGCTCGCCCTCGGCGTCGGTTTGCTTGGCGGCTTCACCACTTTTTCGGCGTTCAGCCTTGAGCTGGTTGGGCTGGCCCAGCGCGGCCAGTGGATCAGTGCGGCGCTCTACGCCTCCCTCTCGCTAGCAGGCGGGGTGGCCGGATTGCTGGCCGGCCTTGCCCTCGCAAGGACATTTGCATGACCACCCGCGGCCTCATTCCGGCGGACACCGTTCGCCAATTCACCGTCCAGCATGACGATGACGGCGTCCGGTTGGACCGCTGGTTCAAGCGCCACCTGCCGCAGGTCGGCTTTGCCACGGTCAGCCGCTGGGCTCGGACCGGACAGATCCGGGTCGATGGCAAGCGCGCCGATGTGGCCGACCGTATTGCGGCGGGACAGGTCATCCGCGTCCCCCCCGGCGGCGACGCACCCGAGCGCAAGGCCCGCGAGCGCAAGCCGCTGACCGAAGAACAGCTGGCACTGGCGGATTCGATGGTCATCACCCAGGACCGCGCCGCGATCGTACTCAACAAACCCCCGGGCCTTGCCACGCAAGGCGGCAGCGGCACGTTCCAGCACGTTGACGGCCTGCTCGATGCCTATGCGGCGGATGGCCCGCGCCCGCGGCTGGTCCACCGGCTCGACAAGGATACCTCGGGCGTCCTCTTGATCGCCCGCACGCCGGGCAGCGCTTCCTATTTCTCCAAGCGGTTTTCGGGCCGCACCGCGCGCAAGATCTATTGGGCGCTGGTGATCGGCGTGCCAGATATTGACGAAGGCCTGATCGACCTGCCGCTGGGCAAACAGCCCGGCACCGGCGGTGAAAAGATGATGGTCGACAAAAGCGGCGAAGGCCAGACCGCGCGCAGTCGCTACCGCGTGATCGACCGGGCCGGCAACCGCGCCGCCTGGGTGGAGCTCCAGCCGCTCACAGGCCGCACCCACCAGCTGCGCGTCCACATGGCGGCGATTGGCCACCCAATTGTGGGCGATGGCAAATACGGCGGGCCCGATGCGTTCCTGTCCGGCAGTATCAGCCGCAAGATGCATCTCCACGCCCGCCGCCTGATCATCGACCACCCAGATGGCGACATGATCGACGTCAAGGCCGACTTGCCCGAGCATTTTTCCGCCAGCCTGGCGCAATTGGGCTTTGACCAGTCCGAAGGCGACGGCGTGATCGAAGTATTCGAAACCGCCGTGCCCAAGGATGTCCAGAAGGCCCAGGCCAAGGCCCATGCCAAGCAGGTCCGCAAGGAACGCCGGGGCGAACGCCGGGGCCGCGCCGATGGCGCTGCGGCCACCCGCAAACCGCCCAAAAGCAAAGGCCCGACCAAGGGCAAGGGCTCACCCAAACCCAGCAAACCGGCTGCTGCCAAACCCGCAAAGCCCATCAAACCTGCTAAGCGCTGATGCACCCCAACGCCGCCTTTCGTCATCAAGACCGCGATCTGCTCGAACTGCTGATCGAGCAGATCGGCTTCGGCATGGTTTTCGCCCAAACCCCCGATGGCCCGCGGGTGGCGCATGTGCCGCTGCTTTCGACCAAAGACGGGGCGCTGCAATTCCATCTGGCTCGCGGCAATGCGCTGACCAAGCACCTGGCGGGAAACACCGCGCTGATTGTGATCAACGGCCCGGACGGCTATGTCAGCCCGCGCTGGTATGCCGATTCTGAACAAGTGCCGACCTGGAACTATGTCGCGCTGGAACTGGAAGGCCGGGTTCGGCGGCTGGATGCCGAAGCGACGCTGGCGCAAGTCACCGACCTGTCCGATCTGCACGAAGCCCGGATTGCAGAAGGCAAGCCCTGGACCATGGACAAGCTGCCAGCCGAAAAGCAGCGCGGGATGCTGGCTGCAATCGTTGGGTTTGAACTCGAGATTCAGGCTTGGCGCGAAACGCTCAAGCTCTCACAAAACAAGCCAGCAGATGAGCGCGAGCGGGTTGCCGCCGGGCTCGAAAGCGAAGGCAGTCCGGCGATTGCCCAGCTGATGCGCACCCTGGCGAAATGACCAAGCGC
>Ga0209480_10003536_pt1 | contig 10180 bp, 9 predicted proteins | sample JI61114C2DNA_FD_187501 | JGI IMG/M metagenome (GOLD analysis project Ga0209480, IMG submission 187501) | Wastewater effluent complex algal communities from Wisconsin, to seasonally profile nutrient transformation and Carbon sequestration -... | ecosystem: Engineered > WWTP > Effluent > Algae...
GCATTTGCAATAATCATTCGGCACGGCTTGGCAATGCATTGCAGGCCGTGCCGAAAAATCAATCGCCGTTATGCAATCCGACAACTTCCTTGCGGAGCTGCCCGTAGATTTCATCGGTTTCCGGACGCACGCCGTGCCAGATCGAAAAGCCGATCGCGGCCTGCTCGACCAGCATGCCCAGACCATCCAGCACTGTACCGGCATTTGCCGCTTTGGCCCAGGACATGAAAGCAATCGCTGCCTCGCTGTAACTCAAATCGACCGCCAGCGTGCGCGTCGTGGCGAGCGTGAATGGCAATGCCGTGCTGCTGGCTTGGCGGCCGGCCGATGTGGCATTGATGATCAAATCGAAACTGCCGAGATCTTTCAGATCTTCCCAATAGCGCGGATGCACACGACCGGGTTGGCCGATCGCATCGACCAGGGCATCGGCTTTCCCTGCCGTGCGGTTCACCACGAATAATTCATCGATGCCGGCATCCAGCAATGCGGGTGCCACGCCTCGCGCCGCACCGCCGGCACCCAGCAACAAGGTTCGACGACCGCGTAAATCAAGACGATGACGCTCGGTCAAATCGTGAATCAGGCCCGGGCCGTCGGTGTTGTCGCCGTCCCAACCCGTTTCGGTACGAACCAGGGTATTCACCGCACCTGCTCGCTGTGCACGTTCGCTGGTTTTTTCGCAAAGCGCAAAAGCCGTCTGCTTGTGCGGCAACGTGATGTTCGCTCCGCGACCGCCGAATTTGTGAAAACTTTTCAATGCATCGGAGAAATTTTCCGGCGTCGCCTCGATCGCGCTGTAATCGATCGCAATCCCCTGCTGTTTTGCAAAAGCGGCATGTATGCGCGGCGAGAGACTATGTGCAATCGGATAACCAAAAACGGCAAAGTACTGTGTCATGTGATTCTCCAATAAATGCAAGGTGGGACAGACGGAAGTCGGGATAATCCTCGCAAGTCTGTCCCGACTTCCGTCAGTCCCACTACATTTCTTTCAAATAACGTGCGGCATCCAATGCAAAATACGTGAGTATGCCGTCGGCACCGGCGCGCTTCATCGACACCAGCGACTCGAGCACGCATGCCTTTTCATCCAGCCAGCCGTTTTGCGCCGCCGCTTTCAGCATCGCGTATTCGCCACTGACTTGATAGACAAAGGTCGGCACGCCGAAATGATCTTTCACCCGGCGCACGATATCGAGATACGGCATGCCCGGTTTTATCATGACCATGTCGGCGCCCTCTTCAAGATCGAGTGCCACTTCGCGCAAGGCCTCGTCGCTATTGGCCGGGTCCATCTGATAGGTGTACTTGTTGCCGGAGCCCAGTGCACCGGCGCTTCCGACGGCATCGCGGAAGGGACCGTAGAAACTCGAAGCATATTTTGCGGAATACGCCAGAATGCGCGTATTGATAAAACCTTCTTCTTCCAGGGCTTCGCGAATCGCGCCAATGCGGCCATCCATCATGTCGCTCGGCGCCACCACATCGGCACCCGCATAGGCATGTGACAGTGCTTGCGCAACCAGGGCGGCAACGGTGTCGTCATTGACGACATAACCGCTGTCATCGATCAGGCCATCCTGGCCATGGGTGGTGTAGGGATCGAGCGCGACATCGGTAATCACGCCGAGATCCGGAAATTCTTTTTTCAGCGCGCGAATCGTGCGTTGCGCGAGTCCGTTTTCATCCCAAGCCGCGGCACCATCGAGGGATTTCGCGTCCGGCGCCGTCACGGGAAACAACACCATCGCCGGAATTTTCAGGGCAACCGCCTGCTCGGCCACTCTCAGGCATTCGTCTATGGACAGGCGCTCGACACCGGGCATGGAGCTAACGGCCGCACGGCCACTCGGCTCATGGACAAACACCGGCAAAATAAAATCGTTGGCGCTGAGGGTGTTTTCGCGCATCAAACGGCGGGAAAAATCATCGCGGCGCATGCGGCGTGGCCGCTTCATGGGGAAAGTCATACATTGCTCCTTTGCGAACATGATAACGCCGGATACGATAGGCGAATGCACTATTTTCGATCATTCCCCACCAGTGTGCGAGTCTGCCTGATTTTTCTGCTGGTTCTCGCGCTGTGCTGCGTGCTGGGCCCCTGGCTGATTCGCTTCGATCCGCACCGCCCGGACTGGAATTTTTTATCGGCGGCGCCGTCTTTTCTGAGTGGTCACTGGTTTGGTACCGATGCAATTGGCCGCGATATTCTGGCGCGCACCCTCGCAGGTGGCCGCCTGTCGCTGACGATTGGCGTGCTCTCGAGTGTTTTGGCATTGGTGTTGGGTGTCAGTATCGGCGCGATTGCCGGCTATGCCGGCGGCTGGGTTGAGCGCGTGATCGTGCGCTTGCTGGACGTGATGTCGGCCTTGCCGTTTTTGTTGATCGTAATTTTATTGCTGAGCCTGTTCGGTCGTTCGCTGTTTTTATTGCTGGCCGCGATTGGCGCCTATGTCTGGATTGATCTGGCCCGCGTGATGCGCAGTGAGGCCGCGCGTCTGCGCGAAGCGCCATTCGTGCTGGCTTCGATTGCCGCCGGTGCACGCTTCGATCAGGTGTTGCGTTGGCATTTGTTGCCGAACCTGATGCCGATTGCCTGGGTGTATCTCGGCCTGATTTTGCCGCAGGCGATTCTGGTCGAAAGTTTTCTCGGTTTTCTCGGATTGAGCGTGGACGAACCTTCCGCCAGCTGGGGAAGTTTGCTCTATGAAGGCGCGCAGGAAATGGACAGCGCACCGTGGTCGCTGATTTTTCCGGCGATTTTTCTGGTGGCGACCCTCGCCAGTTTCCAGTTTCTCGGCGATGGCTTGCGTGATTGGCTCGATGTCCGAAAGGATGATTCACGATGACGCCGGTTTTCAGCGTTGACAACCTGCAAGTGCATTTGGCGAAACAGGCTGAACCCTTGCTTGGCCCCCTGTCTTTGCAATGCGCGCCCTCGGAATGCCTGGGTCTGGTCGGCGAATCCGGCAGCGGCAAAAGCCTGACGGCGCTATCGCTGCTGGGTCTGTTGCCGCCGGGCCTACGCGCCAGCGGCCAACTGCGTTTTTTCGGTGAAGAAATCGCATTCGATTCTCCGCAACATCTCGCCTTGCTGGGCCGCGTGATTGCCTGGATGCCGCAAGACGCCTCGGCAGCACTGCATCCACTGCGAACGGTAGGTGACCAGGTTTGCGAATCGATCAAGATTCTGCAAAAAATTTCCGCCGACGAAGCAAAAAAATCGGCACTGCATTTGTTCAGGCAACTCGAATTGCCCGAGCCCGAACAATTGCAACATCGTTATCCTCACCAGCTGTCCGGCGGACAAAGGCAGCGCGTGTTACTCGCCATTGCGTTGGCGGGAAAACCGAAAATCCTGATTGCCGATGAACCCACGTCCGCGCTGGATCCGCGTCTCGCACGCGAAGCACTGGAGCTGCTGGATTCCCTGAGGCAGAAACTGCAACTGGCCATTCTGTTGATCAGCCATGATTTGCCGCTACTTGGTGCCTACGCCCAGCGAGTGATGGTATTACGCGGCGGCAAATTGATTGAAACCGGCAGCAGCGAAAAAATATTCCGCCATGCCGAACATGCCTACACGCAGGAGCTGCTCGCTGCCGAACATTTGCCGGAACCGGCAGCGCATGCGATCGGCGCGAACATTCTGCAGGTGGATCAACTGAGCATTCGTTACCCGCGCGCAAAAACCCATGCGGTTGAACAGGCAAAATTCGATTTGAAGCGCGGCGAATGCCTCGTGATACTCGGCGAAAGCGGCAGCGGCAAAAGCAGTCTTGGTCGCGCCTGCCTGCGCCTGATCAGGCAGGGCATCAGCGGCAGCGTGAAGCTCGAAGGCGAGGATATCCTGCAGGCATCGGGCTCACGCCTGCGAGCCTTGCGCCGTCGAATGGGCGTCGTGTTTCAGGATCCGGCCGCTTCACTGAATCCTCGTAAGAAAATCGTAGACATTATCGGCGAACCCTTACGCATACAAACGAGCATGACTGCCGGACAAAGACGCGAACGGGCGGGCGAATTGCTGCAACAGGTCGGCATGGATACCGATGCACTCGATCGCTATCGCCACCAATTTTCCGGAGGCCAGCAACAGCGCATCGCGATTGCGCGTGCCTTGGCGATGTCACCGGACATTTTGCTCTGTGACGAGGCGGTTTCGGCGCTGGATGCCCATCATCGCGCCGGAATCATCCGTTTGTTAAGCGATATTCTGGCCACTCGCGGACTTGCACTGGTGTTTATTACCCATGACATGGCATGTGCCAGGGCGCTGGCCGATCAACTACTGGTGATGGATCGCGGACGTATTTTGGAACAGGGAGCGGCCAATGACATTTGGCAACATGCGCAACATCCTGTAACACGCGCGCTTATCGCAGCCAGGCAGGGTGCTGCAAGCTAGACGAAAACAGCTCTCTGTGGCAACGTGCTAACAATGGCATTTAGAAACCTGCTACTGCGCGAACCGGACTCTTTCGACCAGACATTGCTCTGGGCGCAGGATATGGCATCGCTCGCAAACGCGACGCTGCGTCATTTCGAAAGTCTCGGCGCACGGAATGCCAAATTGGTCTGGCACACCGCCTTGTCTGAACCGAACGACTGGAAATCGGTACCCGACAAGGAACTCGGCGACGAAGAAATCATGCTGATCCGGCAAGCGCGCCAACAAGGCAGCTATGCCGAAAGAATCGGCAGCGAAATTTTGCATGTCGCGATTTTGCTGACCGGACAACAGCATCTTTGGGCCTGCCTCTGTGTCGATCTCGACACCCATGCTTCCGATCCGCGTCAGGGCCAGGAATGGCAGGAATCGCTGAGCAAGCTCGCCTTGCGAAGCCAGTCGGTCCTGCAAACCGAACGCCTGCGGGTGGACGTCGATCGTCTGGCCCGTGCGGAACGTTTGCAGCGTTCGCTGTTTGCGATCAGCGATCTGGCCAATTCCGACAAGGAAACCCACGAAGTCCTGCACGATCTGCACCAGATCGTCGGGCGCCTGATGTATGCGGAAAATTTCTTCATCGTGCGTTATGACCGAAGCGACGAAACCATGCGTTTCATCTATTTCGTCGATGCGCACGATTCCATCGTTCCGGATCCGGAAGAAAAAATTTACACGAAGGACATTCCCAACAGCGTCACGATGGCGATGCTCCGTTACGGCAAGCCGATTCACGGGCCCTCGAATGAAATCATCAAATCGCTGAATGTGCCCCGCGATGAAACCCTCGGTCCGGAAAGCCTGGATTGGCTGGGCGTGCCGATGCTCGATCACGGTGAAGTGGTCGGCGGCGTGGTCGTGCAGAGCTACGATGCCGAGCATTGCTACACCAATGAAGATCAGGCTCTTCTGGCCTATGTGGCCCAGCACATCCTGACCGCCCTGCAAAGACGCGAAGCGCAGGAAGAGCTGGAGAAGCGCGTCAGCGAACGCACGGCGGAATTGCAGCAGGAAGTGGCCGTGCGCCAGCGCGGCGAACGCCTGCAACAAGCCCTGTTCCGGATTGCCGAAGTCAGCCAGAGCAGTTCCAGCATGGATTCGTTCTATGCCTCCGTGCACAAGATCGTCGGCGAATTGCTGCATGCGAAAAATTTCTATATCGCCTTCATTTCCGAAGACGGAAAAAATCTCGAATTTCCCTATACTGCGGACGAACGCGATGTTGCACGCCATTCGCGCCCGATCGGCAAGGGCCTGACCGAGTACGTCATTCGAACCGCAAGGCCTGCCCTGCTGAACCGACGCGACATCGATGCGCTCGAACAGGCAGGTGAAGTCACCGTGACCGGCACCAAATCGGTCAGCTGGATGGGCGTGCCGCTGTTCCTGTCCGGTGAAGTGAAAGGCGTGATCGCGCTGCAAAGCTATACCGAGGACTACCATTACGCCGAGCTCGACAAGGAGTTGGTCAGCTTCGTCGGCGTGCATATCGCCAATGCCCTGGAACGCCGCCTGACCAATGAAAACCTGCGCAAGGCCTATGCCGAACTCGAGCATCGCGTCACTGAACGGACTTATGAATTGGCGCATGCGAACAATGAATTGCGTGACCAGATCCTGGTGCGCGAGCGCATGGAGCTCAAACTCAAACACGAAACCCTGCACGATGCGTTGACCGGCCTGCCGAATCGAAGCCATTTGCTGGGGCGCCTGGGCCGGGCGCTTGGCCGCTACCACAATGACGCCAGTCGCCTCTTTGCCGTCCTGTTTCTGGATCTCGACCGCTTCAAGGTCGTCAACGATTCGGTCGGCCACCTGGTCGGGGACGAATTGCTGAAGGAAGCCGCAAAACGAATCAGCACCTGTGTCCGCGAACCCGATCTTGTTTCACGACTGGGCGGCGATGAATTTGCCGTCGTACTGGAAAACATCGCCGGGCAGGAAGACGTGATCATCGTCGCCGACCGTATCATTCGCGCCCTGAGTGCGCCGATGCGAATTGCCGGCAAGGAATTGTTCACATCGGCCAGTATCGGCATCGCGATCGTCGATGCCCGTTACCGCAATCCGGAAGAATTGTTGCGCGATGCCGACGTGGCGATGTATCGCGCCAAGGCCAGCGGCCGCAAGAAACATGCGCTGTTCGACGAAGGCCTGCATGAAATTGCGCTGAAAACACTGGATCTGGAAAACGATCTGCGCCGCGCCCTGCACCGTCACGAATTCCAGCCGTTCTATCAACCGATTGCACAATTGATCGACGGCAAAGTTGTCGGCTTCGAAGCCCTGATGCGCTGGAATCATCCTGAACGCGGCTTGCTCGCGCCCGGCGAGTTCCTGGAAGTGGCGGAAGAAACCGGCAATCTCGAAGCGATGGATTGGCAAATCTACGAACAGGTTTGCATTGATCTTGAATCACTCGTCGTGATGGGCACTTACGTCACCCTGAATGTCTCGCCGGTGCATCTGCGCGACAAGACTTTCGCCGAACGGTTTCTGGCATTGATGGATCGCCACAATGTCAAACCGCAAAGCATCAAACTCGAAGTCACCGAAGGCGCCTTGCTGGAAGATCCGGAGCAAGTCGCCAGCTGTCTCTACATCCTCAAGCAACTCGGCGTGCACACCGTACTCGACGACTTCGGCACCGGTTATTCCTCGCTTTCCTATCTGCACCGCTTCCCGCTGTCGGGCTTGAAAATCGACCGCTCCTTCGTCAATGCCCTGCAGGAAGGCGAAGCCGGCGGTAGCACCGCCATCGTTCGCGCCATCCGCCTGATGGCCGATTCACTCGGACTCGATGTCATTGCAGAAGGCATCGAAACCGAAGACCAACGCCAGCAATTACGCCTGCTCGGGCTCAGCCTCGGACAAGGTTATCTGTTTGCACGACCCGCCGATCTGAATACCGTTTGCGAAAAATACGTGTTTGGCAATGCGGTGGTTTGAACTTGCTTGCGGTAAACCCCTCGATCGAAAAGAAATAATGTTCTTGTTGGCAAGGGATCCGCTTGACGATATCGATTGAGGCTTGAATATCGGGTACTGGTTGATTCCGGCTATTTATGGTTCGGCTCATGAATGACTTTTCCGGATTGATCTTTACAGGATCTGTTATATGAAGCGCTGCGATTGCACGGAGACAATCATGAAACTCCTGGTAATTTTTCTCTCGCTATTGATAACTACAGTATGCTCTGCGAAACCTGCGACTGATTGCGAGATTACGGGCGATGTGACGTTATGGTCATACGATTCCTGTTACTGGCAATATGAAACGGATGATTCGATTCATCCACTCCTCCTTGCATGTGTCAAGAAGAATGAGAAAACCATCAGTCGCTTGGGTACATGCAAGGCAAAACGTGTCTTCAAGAATCGTATATGCGGAATTATTCGAGATTCCGGTACTACTGAGCCCAATCCAAAAACATGCATGAGTAAAGATCAGCCTCTCGGCTCTTCTGTTCGTGATGGCGGCATATAGCGTAACGACGAATTTCAGGTAAGCTCCATGAAAGCACTGCTTTCAAGTTTTACATCCGGTGCATCGGCACCCTGGTTTTAGTTGTCAGAGGAAGAAATGAAGACTTGGCAACGCAGACTTACCGGCATTCTCACCCTTGGCGGCAGCTTCCTTGGCATTACGCTGGCGCTGCAAAACATTCAACAATCTCCCCAACTATTCTCGATAATTTTCACGGGAACATTTCTGGCCATTTATTGCTGGGGCGCATGGTGCGGACTGGCACTGCTCGAGCAAAAAATGAATGCAGCGGGCTTTGCCAGCGTTTTCTGGTTGTTGCAAATTCCCTACTTCATGTCTCCTGTTATCGGCGGTTCTTTTTCAAGCGGAGCTTCCATCATTGTGTATTACGCCTTCGGCTCAGGCTCGGGGTGGCGCCTCCAATTCGGCAGTCGATTTGACTATTCCTTCATGCAACCCGACCAGCCATTCATCATCGGGCTAAACTTGTTTGCACTGCTTGTTGCCTTGTTCCTCGGGGTAGTATCCATGCGCCCTCTGACTGCACCATCGAGGGAAGATACGCCGGTACAATAGAGTGAAGTTTTGCTTCCGGCAGCATGCCCCCCTTATCCTGGTCCATAGGCCTAAAATCACCTGATGCAATATCAACTGATACTCAGATTTCGCAAGGTGTCCATTGAACACCCGACAGAAATTCAAACACTAGAACAGGCATTGGCCGAGTTACTGGGTGACAGTGCAACGCTCGATGGCTATGACACAGGCGCCCGTGAGATCAATCTGTTCATCATGACGCCCGAGCCAGCATCAACGTTCCGGCGGTCCAAGCCCGTTCTCGAGCAGCTTTCCCTTCTGGACAAGGTGACTGCGGCTTACCGTCTGGAAGGCGGAGTTCGTTTTACTGTTATTTGGCCACTCAAATATAGTCGCAAATTCAGCTTGTAATGCCCGGGTAATCGGTCTGGCGACGCAATCAAAGGTACGCGTCCCTGAAAACATGATATTCAAGTGAGCTATCATCCGGCACATCGGCCCTTATCCTGGTTTTTAGACTTATCATGAAAAAACTTGTATTGCTTATGCTTTTATCGGCCTCCGGAAATTGCCTTGCGGCCCTGGATTGCGACAGAGTAATGACGACGCCTGATATCAATGAATGTGCAAGACTCGACTTTGAAAAGGCGGATAAAGAACTCAATGCAGCCTATAAAATAGTCATCAATAGTTTGTCGAAGAGTGAGCCTGGCTCTACCCAATATCGCGACACAAGAAACTCGCTTATTGCAGCCCAAAGATTATGGATAAGCTTCAGAGACAAGGATTGCAACGCCGTCTTCAATTACTGGCGCGATGGAACAATACGTACAGGGCTTTATCTGGCCTGCAAGACCGATCATACAAAGTTACGGACAAAACAACTCCAGGCCTTCCTGAAGTAACAAATCTGGCTACGTAACCAACATGGACTTCGCATCGGATTGGCATTTATTTATCATGCGCTACATCTACCTATTGCCTTGCGAGCCAGGCGGCTTATGAACACTTTTTCAAAAACCCTTATGCCTTTCATGCTTTTTCTTCTTGTTGCCATGCCTGCCGGCGCGTCTGCAAGCATGAAAGACGCCTGGCTGAAGTTGATCAAGGCCGAGCTTCCGCCTAATTGCGCCGTGTCGATCACCAAAGTCGGTACGGTTGTTTCAGGCAATAATGGCAGCCGTGATGAACAGTGGTTTGTAAACACCTGTAGTGGCAATCGCGAGTATTGGGTCTATTTTTATCCGCCGTCGGCTTTTCCCGATCGCCATAGCCCTTATGCCATTGTTCGCGTGATTACAAAATCCGCTTGAGCTGTCGATGGACGCAATCGGCAGGAATCTCTGCACAGTCAGTGTTCTCAGGCATTGTCGTTGACACATCGAACCCGCAAGTCGATTCCTTCCATGTTTATTCGACCGACCAACTGATCGCGATAGCCATCATGCTTTGTATGCGGCAGTTGAATGCGAGAGGCGCTTTTTCATGAATCGTCCGCTCGGTACAAAACCCATCTGTCTTTTCTGGCCCATCTTCGTTCATCAGCGCGTTCTACTTTTGAGGGTGCTGCTTTCCGCACCCGCCATTCCCACCCGATAAACCAACTTTCAGGAGTTTTGTCATGCTCAAATACGCATCATGGGTTCACGGAAACGCGCTTGTACTGGAAACGCCGAACAATATCCTTATCGTGCGCCGCGGACAGGGGA
>Ga0209480_10003537_pt1 | contig 10179 bp, 7 predicted proteins | sample JI61114C2DNA_FD_187501 | JGI IMG/M metagenome (GOLD analysis project Ga0209480, IMG submission 187501) | Wastewater effluent complex algal communities from Wisconsin, to seasonally profile nutrient transformation and Carbon sequestration -... | ecosystem: Engineered > WWTP > Effluent > Algae...
AAGTTCTTCGCCATCAGCACTTAAAAATTGCTGGTGGGTTAACACTTTTATATCACCGCTACGGTGATAATTTGAGTCTACAAATTTATCAACAACAACATTTGCCCGGGGATGGGGATTATGCCCTCCTCCAACTTCAAGTACTCTGTCTGTAGGTTTTATTGAGAGGTCAAACCTCGAGCTGGGGTTCCTTAATTTCATCGTAATATTATATCATAAAGATACGTTAAACTAATAAATTTCAAAAAAATAAAGCGTCAAAGAAGCTTATTATTAGTCTTAAACTAGTTTGAGAAAGAACCTGAAGCCGCCTTGTTATAAAGATCAAATAATTTTGGCCTGATCACATCCGGATGAAATTGTTCCTCATAACAACGTCTTGCATTTCTGGCCATCTGGAGATATTCTTCCTCAGATAATGCAAAAACAGCAGCCATAGCGTTTGCGATTTCTTCCGTGCTATCAACCACAATACCTGCTCCATAGTTATGTATTACGTCAGAAGTTGGAACCTGCCTGGAAACTATCACAGGCTTAAATGCCGATAATGCCTGAATTACACTCAATCCAAAACCTTCATATCTTGAAAGATGAATATATGCTTTTGAAATGCTTAAAATCCTGTTCCGCTCTGCTTCGTCGACCTTGCCAGTAAAACTAACATGTCTGTCTAAATCAAGCTTGAGATCCCTGCAAATATTCTGTCTTAACTGATCTGATAAAGGATCAGCCGGGCCAACAATCGTTAAGTTTATCCCGGAAGGAACATCTTGTGAATTCACAAACAAGCTGAAACCTTTTAAAAGCCTGTCAATACCCTTCTGATATATATCAGACCGGCCAATAAAGCAGACACGGTTTTCAATTATGTCCATGTTCAAAGAGATCTGCATATCATGCACCTGATTGCCAACCACCAGAATTGGCCGCGAGGTAAGCAATCGTAAACAAGGAATACATTGATTAGTTAATGCATGAATATAAGATGCATGATCCAGGACATATTTATCAATAAAGTGCACAAAAAAATCTCTGTAAATTCTTTTTACCAAAGGTCGATCCGCTCTGAATTCTTTACAATAAACATAAGAATCATGTGGAGTTACCAGGTAAGGTATCTTATAACGGTTTAACAATCTGCCAACCAAATAGTTATTGAGATTATATATATGATTAAGATGGAAAACGGAATTACCAGGAGCTAAATCAGCTAACCATACCTTAAATCCCGATGAAAGTTTCAAAGCAGGTAAATCCTTTGAACCAAACCGATGAATCCTTATTTGATCAATCGTGCTTGAATTGTAAAAGCCGGTTTCCTCTGAACTATCAAATTCTACAAAATGAAAATCAATATCACCTTTCAGCGCCGTAACATTCTGGAAATTGAACTCAGCCAGGCCATCAGCCAGACCGGGCCGGTAATTACCTAAAATATAAACAGTTAAACTTTTCACCATGTAATATATCTCAATTGAACTGAAGGGTCAATGGAATAACAAAATAACCCTTTTTGATTAAATACTATTCATTGAATAAAATATTTACAGATTAATCATCCTTCGCAGAATAAAATTTAAAAAAATTAATGGTTTATTAATCTAATCACTTATAATTATATTTAGAGTTAATTATTCAACGGACAATAGAATGGGGTTTTGCAGCTTATTCTTTTGCCGGTAGAATTATAGCAAAGATGAAATTCGTACATGATATATAATACCCCGGAAACAGGTTTGTATAATGCACCGGATTTTTTGAATTTAACCAGGAAATTGATTAGCAAAGGAAGTAAATAATGAATTTTTTTAAGAATCCAGACTGGTTAAATCAGTTTCAATACCCTTTTGCGACCTTCGATGAAATCCCCGCTGAAGTATTTGATTCTGTGAACATGGACCTTGACAGAATTCAAAGTAAATCTCCATTAGTTAGTATAGTAATTGCAGCATGGAACGAAGAGGTAAACATTTTAAAATGCATTGCCAGCTTGTCGAAAATGAAAACAACCATTCCTTTCGAAATAGTTGTAGTTAATAATAATTCAAGTGATCAGACACAAAAAACTCTGGATCGATTAAATATAAAATCACTATTTGAAGAGGTTCAGGGTTGTGGCCCGGCAAGGCAACTGGGGCAGGAGAATGCATTGGGGCAGTATATCCTAATGGGTGATGCAGACTGCCTTTATCCCGATTGCTGGCTTGATGAAATGATCAGTGTTCTTTCACTGCCGGAAGTGGTATGTGTATATGGCCGCTACTCTTTTATCAGTGAACCCGGATATCCGCGCTGGAAACTGAGCATATTTGAATTAATGAAGGACATAATTGCCGAATTCCGACATGTTAACCGGCCTTATTTTAATGCTTATGGAATGAGCATGGGCTATATTAGGGAATATGGCCTGAAGGTTGGTTTTATAAAGATAAACCGGAGAGGTGAAGATGGCCAACTCTGCCTTGACCTGATGAAATATGGGAAAATTAAACAGGTAAAAGCAAAAAAAGCAAGAACCTGGACAGGCATCCGGACCCTCAGGCTTGATGGAAGCATCTCAGGTGCACTAATTATTCGCTTCTTCAAAGAACTTAGGCGTTTTTTTTATAATTTGCATTCAAGATTACCCGAAAATAAAAAACCATCAGGAAAGTCCTGATCTTCAGAAGCTATGACCTCAGACTACTTTTTTAAAGATGTCAGTTTACTAATTACCCATTACAACCGAAGCAGCTCACTCGAACGTCTCCTTCAAACCTGCAGGGATCTCAATTATATATTTGAAGAGATTATTGTTTCAGATGATGGCAGTTTACCCGAACATTTAGAAGTAATCGAAGAACTGCAAAGTCATTATGAATTCAAATTGATTAAAGCTGAAATTAATAGTGGGCTTGGCAATAATATTAATAAAGGACAGGCAGCCGTTACCTTACCCTATACACTTTATGTTCAGGAAGATTTTGTGCCATTGCCTGCGTTTGGCGAGCGATTTAAGGATGCTCTTGAAATAATGGAGAAAAAGAAAGATCTGGATATCATTCGTTTTTATTCATATATCCAGTATCCACATTTGGTACCCTTTGAAAATGGATTTTCTCAAATGATCTATAAGCCCTGGTCATTAAATTACTTTAAAATCTACTATTATAGTGACCATCCTCATTTGAGAAGATCGAACTTTATAGAAAAATTCGGCCCATATACAGAGCATGTTAGTGTAGACCGATCTGAGTATCGGATGTGCGTATCTTTTATCCAGCAAAAGGGTAAAGGACTTTTCTATAACAATTTCCAAAGCCTCTTCAAGCAAATAAATCCGGAAGAAGAGCCAAGTACTACGATACGTGGGGCATTGACCTTGAGTGAAAACCCATTCATAAAATTCATCAGAGATATATACCGTCAATTCAGGTACAATTATGATCTCAGATTTCTTAGAACCAATCACGGTTTTGCAATTCAATCAGACATCGCAAAACTCAGAAAAGAAAGCAACAGCTTCATTGATCTTTCTAAGGCAGTTTTAAATAAGTTCCTGAGCACTTATGTCAGACTCAGGTATGCAGGCGTATCCAGAGAATATATGCAGTTTTATAAGGACACCTATTATTGCCAGATTGTCCAGCTCAGGCATCTTATAGAGGATTTCATTATCAGGAAAAAATATAAAACAATTTCGTTCAATGGTGAATTTGCACCAGAACTACAGTTTGTTCTTCCATTTGCTTATTGGCATTTTAAAAATGGGACTTTGGATAAAACACTATCATCAAAATATTCGAAAGAACTCTACTTTTTTTCTACGAATCATGAGGAGGCTTTTGATGAACGATCTAATGAAGGAAATTATAATTTTGAAATACCCCGAATACTATACAGTCAGGATTACGATATTAAAAAATGGGAACAGGTACCTTTAAAGCAGACCTACCAGAATTTAGTTTATGTTTATGATAAACCAATTCTGATCATAGCAAATCGTTATAATATGGAATGGGATGATGCGCCTGTCAGCTTCCTGAGTATTCCGGTACTTGATTCAATTATAAAAAAACTCAGAAACCAGTATACCATCATTTATAACCGACCGAGATCACAAAATATTACTATTGATGAAAGTGTAATATATGATCTTCATGAATATGAATGGCTGGAACAAGAGCATCCCGATGTAATCCTGATGGAAACATTATTTAAAGAGAACAAAGCGAATGCAAATAATTTCAATCATCTCCAATTGATGGTTTATGCAAATGCCAGCCATTTCATTTCAACACATGGGGGAACAGCAACTCTGGCCAGCTATTTCGGAGGTATAAATCTGATTCTTTCAAAAAAAGGCCCTGAACACCATTTTAAATGTTATCAGAAATTATACCCAAAACTATCAGGGGCACGAATATACCATGCAAGAAGTGAAGATGAATTGTTCAATCAAATTGACAATTACCTATCCAATGAAAAAAAGCATTCCCACTAATGAAGATCTTCAATAAAGATCTTTACTGGATCAGAGCAGGTTTTTTTTCCCTGCTTCAGAACCTTTCTGGCGTTTTCTTTAGTATAGGTAGTTTCTATATCCTATTGAGAATATTAGGGCCCAAGGAGTATGGAGTTTGGGTACTATTCATGGTAACTACCACTATTATTGAGACTGTGAGAGGCGGGCTTCTTCAAAATGCATTAATCAGGTTCCTTGCCGCTGAAGAAAAAAGTGAACACCATAAGATTACAGCCGCCTCATTCACCATCAGTGGTATTCTAAGCCTCGTATGTATCATGTTAATACTTGGATTTGGAGGCCTTCTTGCAACAATATGGGAAGCTCCAGAACTGACTCTGATCTTCAATACATATTGTATAACCTTCATCATCTCAGGTATCCTAACCCAGTTTAACTGCATTCTTCAGGCCAATCTTCAATTCAGAAGTATCTTTTTTAGCTCCTTTATCATGCAACTGGGCTTCTTTACTTATGTATTTGCTTGTTATACCTTCAATTTAAATATTAGCCTAATTAATCTTGTATATGTACAGATTGGGACCAATGTTATCGGAGCATTAATTGCATTTTTACTGGTCAGGCCTTATTTAACCATTTCATTTAAGATCTATTCAGACTGGATTAAGAAACTATTTAATTATGGGAAATATGCTTTTGGGACCTCCGTAAGTTCTATCCTTTCGGTTACAGTTGACCAGATGATGCTTGGTGCAATACTTTCACCAGTTCAGGCTGGTGCATTTAATGTTGCAGTCAGAATCACTAATCTGCTAGATATCCCTACCAATGCAGTTGCAGTAATTGTGTTTCCTCAAAGTGCCAAACGGATGGCAACCGAAGGAAAAGAAGGAATAAAGTTCCTCTATGAAAAATCGGTAGGTACCCTGATCGCATTACTGATTCCCGGAGTTATATTTCTTTACCTTTTTTCTGATTTTGTAGTTACTTTGGTCGCTGGTACAAATTACAAAGACATCATTCCGCTTCTTCACATCACATTACTCTATTGCCTTTTTACCCCCTATGGAAGGCAATTTGGAAATATATTGGATTCCATTGGTAAAACCCGTGTAACCTTTTTTGTAGTGCTGCTGGTCACCACAATAAATATAGGATTAAACTATCTATTCATCAGCAGATTAGGGGTAATCGGTGCTGCATATGCCACTTTAACTGCTCATATAATCGGCTTTTTCATAGGCCAAAAAATTCTCAGGAAAGAACTGAATGTAAATATCAAAAACACATTTATTTATGCATGGCAGTTCTATCCTGAATTTTTCAGAAAGTACCTAAAAGCTTCATGATTAATCTAAGTATAAGGATGAATAAAGGAATGAGGAGCATGAAAAAGGGAATGAAAGTCAAGAGATGCTATTAACATGATAATCGATTTTTAATTAAAATCAATGCTAACCAACTGAGAATTAAAACGTTATTATTTAAGAGCAAAAAAAAATCTAGTTTTCGTTTTGCAAGCAAAAATTCTCAATTTGGAACTGGTAAAAAAGCTACCAAAAATTCTTTTCCCAGATATTATTTATCTTTATAACTGCAGAGTTTGTATCTGTCGGGTGATTTACTGATTTCCCAATTTAATAAGCACTAATTTATAAAATCTGGTTCAATGGGTTATTTTCAATCACTGTTTCTTAGGCAGGAATCTTTACCCCTGAAGGAATAAAGAAGAAATTAACAAAAGAATCCTCATCAGTGAAATCTATAAGCTTAACACCATCAAATATCTTTACCACATAGCCCTTTGAAGTTAAATAATCCATTGTCATTGTACGGACCTCATTATTCCAGAGTTCACTATATATAATAGGCATGTGCTTATTGATCAATGCCTGACCGCCTTTCAATACATAATACTCAAAATTTTCTACATCAATCTTGATTGCAGTGACCTTTTCAGCATTTTTAATTTCGGGTATATCATCCAGCCTTTTCACTATTGCTGTGATAATTTCTCCCTCCGTTTCCTCTGTTATAGACTCTTCCTGATAATTATGACTTAGGCCAGTCATTAATACATTGCTGACAATCGGAACTATCATTTTAATTTCGCCGTTTGTATCACCTAATGCTATTTTGAAAACCTTTGTATTCGTTAATTTAAAATATCTGATCACACGCTCAAGTGTAGAAATATTAAGAGGTATTGGCTCAAAACAGAATACAGTTACTCCAGGCCTCAACTGGGCGATGGGTGTAGTATTTAGTCCGATGTTCGCACCAATGTCTAAAACAACACCTTCGTTCGGAATAAGACTGATAAAATGCATAAACTCATCCCCAAAAGGATACCTTTTGAGCCTTTTAATTGTTAATATGGCAAAAAGAAAGAGGTAGGTTTTCAATCCAAATAGCCTTCTTAAAACATAAATTACCTTATACTTCATTATATGTGTACACCAAGTTTGACCAAACGCTAATCGTCAGGCAAATGAGATTAATTTTTTAATAGTATTACTACACCTGTAGACTACTTTTATATCTATCTGATAGACAATATTAATTCACAATTAAATAATATTATACAAGTTAATTAATCCTCTAAACAGATTAATTAACTTACATCAAAATTAAATTTCTTAGAATAAAGAGCAAGTAATATATCCTTTAATCATTATGACTTTATCATTAAGATGTAATAACATTAATACTTATATAAATCAACTAAGTATTAGTGAAATTTATTTGTTTTAAGGATTGTGAAAGAGCCATTAATAAACCGTAGCAACAAAATTTAAATTTCTTGCAATATAGTTACAACTACTCTCTATAAACTCAATGTTAAACCCAAAAGAACGAAGGTAATCAAGTAGTTCAATAAGCTCATAAACACTCTCTGATGACTCAAACGGAATGATTTCAATTTCAAAGTTCATAATGAATCATAATCCTTTAATGCAAAAGCCTATAAGACTGACTCCCTAAGGATTCTGGTAAAACACAAAATAAAGCAGCTTTCCTCAATCTTTAAAAGCCCTATTGCAGTAAATTTATAATCTAACTCCCATTCCCAAAACAGTAGCATCGAATATCTTCAACCCCTGAATAATTAGGGCAGGAAAAGATTTCCATTATTCCGGTAACCAGATTGAGTATTGGAATACCAATCAGCAAACTGAGTACCTCCCGATTCTGCCCATCCCTGAAATTTAAGATATCCTCCTGTAATATTCATGTATTCTACAGGGTAATTAAATGGCTTAATGGGGATGTCGATAGCCCATGGCAAACCCGTACTTGTTACATAATATCTAGCTGCTGCAACACTGGAATTATCATCTCCTGTTCCAAAAACAGAAGTAGTACCTAAACTCGTTGGAGTCTTACCTGGAAGATGTATCTCGTGATTACGTCCATTTCCAAGTCCTGCATTCCAGATGAAAGGATTATAAGAACCTAAGCCGAAGGTATTTAGAGCAGGACCATTACTCACATTAAAACTTACAGAATAATTCTTTAAAGGTGAAATTGGTTTTCCTGGAAGTGTATTCCACTCTTGCATTTCATCCCGTATATCCTCAAATATTTTAATTACTGCTTTAGTTTGCCCGGCCTCCAGTGTTCCACCACTAACACCACTTACACTTGAACGTAGTGTAGGGAATTCTACAGCAAAACCAGTATCATAACCAGAGCCTGTGGCGTGGAGGGTATAGTCCCCGTTTACTTGTACAACCCTATTCTGAGCATTGGTTACGATCTTGTATCGATAGGATACCACGACATCATTTAAATCGTAATCCCCTTTAATTGGCCATTGGTCTTCAAATGCTACAGTTGCTCCGGAACTTGGTGAAGAAGATGGATAATAGTTGTTGTAAGCTTTGCTCGGATCATTCGGATATTCATCCTGAGCATCCATAACCCCATCCCCATCAGAATCGGCAGGAGGTGCTGTACCATTGCCTTCGGTATTACAATTAGATACAGGTATGTATATACTGCAGGCCTGCACCGCTCCACCTGTGAATTGTGCGTTATTATTAGTTTCAATGCCATTAAGATCACAATACTGAATGGCATTTTCAATTCTCCCGCTATTGATAGTGGTATTACCTGAAACTTTTACCAATGAAGTTGTACCATAACCTTTAATTTTATTATTAATGGTCATATTAGTTGTTCTAAGCATCGCTCCATTGTAAAGGGCCAGCTCACCATTGTTCCCGTTTAAAGTAGTAGTATTGTTAACTTTTACCAGACTGTAATTCTTTAATACTGCATTGTTATTGTGGTTGTAATCTGCCTTAACCCATAATAAACAGTTATTGACGAACTCACTGTTATTATTTAATTGAAAACTTTGGTTAGTGGTGATTGAACCGTTATTTGTGCACACATTATTTGTATTCACATTCATCGTTCCACCAATACTTATAATCCCATTATTCATGAAATTTGAATTCGAGTTCAGATTAAAATCACCAGTTGTGCTGAATGTATTTTCATTCGTAAAAGAACCACCCGGAGAAAAAGATCCATTAACAATAGCAGTTCCATAATTTATAAATGCACTCTTTGAGCCATTCAGGTTAAGATTGCTAAAAGTTGCTGAACCTGTCTTGGTAATAATCAATAAAGCACTATTGTTTAAGGAGGCATTCTGTACTGTTACATTTGTACCGCAGATTCTTACAGTTCCTCCATTTCCATTAAAGCCAACAGTAATATTGCTTCCGGTGATACATATTAAATCACCGTTATTCACATTAATATTTGTATTAGATGTGGTGATTGTTTGCGTACAGCCGGTAGTACAAGTCGGACTATCATCAATCCCTGCAATAATATTAGTACCTGCTAGTGTATTTAAATTATTTTTCAGGGTTGCACTAAGCTGAACATTTAATTTAAGTCCGGAAATTGCCACCTTTTGAATACTGCTTGTATTGTCGGGTGCAGTTTTAACAATAAAAACCTCTTTAACAGTGTTGGGCAGGTAGACTTTAGTTGCAAAAGGTACTTTCAAAGAGGCTGAACCTTTGGAAAGCAACTTGCCATTTAATGCCGGATCTGCATCGTATATTGATACCACATGCACTGCATCATTAAAACGGTTATCTGTAATAGTAATATCAAAATAAATATCCTTTGAGTTCTCCCAGGTGAAACCCACCGGAATTTTGAGATCACTCATATTACTCACAGTACCTTCAACAGCAGTATTTTTCTTCTCGCATGATGTCAATCCAAGCAATGTTGCCAGAACCATCAGATTTAGAAGCTTTTTCATATATTTTTTTATTATCCAAATTATTGTACGCTCATTTGCTTAGAGCGATGGGCTTTGAGCTATGAGCAATCTCACATCCCATTTCCCATTTCCCATTTCCCATTTCCCATTTCATCCAAACGCCTCAATCTCATTCCTTACAGTTCAACTGGGTTATATTAACATCATTTAGAATAACCTCGAACTCTGTTCGCCTATTCATCTGTTGCTCGGTTTCAGGGCAGTTAACGCCTTCCACACACGAATTTACCAGCCTGCTTTTACCGTAGTATTTCACTTCGATACGTCTGCCATCTATCCCTTTAGAAATCAAATAAGAACGTGCAGCTTCTCCCCTTCTCAATGACAGCTGTCTGTTATAGTTGTCGGTAGCTCTACTATCAGTATGACTTGCAGAAATAATACTAATCTCAGGATTCTT
>Ga0209480_10003538_pt1 | contig 10178 bp, 6 predicted proteins | sample JI61114C2DNA_FD_187501 | JGI IMG/M metagenome (GOLD analysis project Ga0209480, IMG submission 187501) | Wastewater effluent complex algal communities from Wisconsin, to seasonally profile nutrient transformation and Carbon sequestration -... | ecosystem: Engineered > WWTP > Effluent > Algae...
ATCTTTACCCTAACTTGATTCTGTGCAGAAACTCGCATTTATCCTTCTTTTAATTACAAATGCCTATTGGGTTCAGGCTCAGGTAAAGAAAGATAGTGTTAACATAAAATCTCTCACCAAAAGAGCCTTACGGGAAGGTTTTAAGTTTATCTCAACAAACCCGCGCGACACTATTGTAAATGAAAAAAGTGTGGACAGCTACGAAAAATTCGCTGGTAAAATAATCCGGAACATCAATATCGAACATATAGGATTCGAGAAGTCTATTTACGACAGTAAAAAGAAAGTTACCCAGACAGTAATTAAAGTAGCCAATACCATCCACTCAGATACTCGCGAGAGAATTATTCGTGAGCATATTTTTCTGGAACAAGATCAACCACTAAATCCTGTACGGCTTGCTGATAATGAACGCTTCCTTAGAGATAAATCCTTTATACTTGATAGCCGAATAGTTGTTGAGCCTGTGGAGGGAACGGACTCTGTTGATTTGCGAGTTATAACGCGAGACATCTTTAGTCTTGGCGCCACCGCTGGCGGAAGTTTCCCAAACGCTCCCAGGGCAAGTATCTACAATGCGAATTTAGGTGGCCGCGGACAAGGAGTAGGATTTACCGCGCTTCTTGATCAGGATCGCACACCAAAATTTGGCTATGCAGTAGTCTTTCAAAAAAGTAGCATCCTGGGAAGTCTTGCAAATATTGAGATGACTTACACACAAATAAACACTGGGCTTAGTCGAGGCGAAGAGAATGAGTACGCGTTTCTTGCTCGCATCAGTCGTCCTTTAGTCTCTTCGTATTCAAGGCTTGCCGGAGGCTTAGAAGTCAGTCGTAACTGGAGTAAGAATTCTTTCTCAAAACCTGATTCATCTTTTATTGATTATGGGTATAAGATCTTTGATGCCTGGATCGGGTATAATCTTGGAATAAAAAAAGAAACTCCGATGCGCTACCGACAATTTCTCGCCTTTCGTTCATTTGATTATTACTTCAATAAACGCGCTGATCTACCTGCTTTAAAGGAATCATTAATCTATAATAACTCAACTGCCTACCTCAGTGAATTCAGTATTTACCGACAGAGTTTTTATAAAACCCGATACATTTTCGGATTCGGAAGAACAGAAGATGTTCCTTACGGTATTTCCATGGGCGTAACAGGTGGATACGTGCGGGAGGTTGAAAAAGCTAGACCTTATGTCGGGTTCAACTTCAATTACTCTGTTGCAAACAAAAAAGGAGATTTCTATACCTTTAGTTTTCAAACAGGCGGATACTCCAATAAAAATAAAATAGAAGATATTGTATTTGATGGTGGCGTGAAGTACTACAGCCGCTTAATGCCATTAGGAAAATTTAAAATGAGAAATTCAATCTCCACTACCTTCACACAATTAGCTAATCATGTTGTTCTTGATTGGTTATCGCTCAGCAGTAAAGATATTCCTGGATTCCGCACAGACAGTCTTGAAGCTAATAAACGATTAGCCATTCACACAGAATCTGTTTTGTTTACTCCATGGTCACTGGCAGGATTTCGATTTGCTCCCTTTACTGCGATTGATCTGGCTACAACAAGGTGCGCCAATTGCGAAAAACGAAGAAATAATTTTATTGGCATTAGCGCAGGATTAAGAACCCGAAATGAAAACCTTATCTTCGGTACCATAGAATTGAAAGTTACATTTATACCTAATGATGAATATGGAAATAACAAATTTGTTTTTGGGTTCAAGCAAAATTTAAAAGTAAAAAATACGGGTTCATTTGTGCGAGCCCCCACTACTATTATTTATAACTAGCAAGTATTCATGAACTCATTTAAACAACTACTCATACTCTTTCTTGTTACATTAATTAGCTCGTGCCGCAGCAAAAATATTGAGTCTTATACCCAAACAGATTCAGATACTACACCTGTAAAAAAAGCAGGTATGGTGTGGATACCTGGAGGCGAATTTACGATGGGCGCCAAACAACAAAGTGGCACACACGATGCCATGCCTTTTCATACCGTAAAATTGGAAGGCTTTTGGATGGACGAAACCGAAGTAACAAATAATCAGTTTGCAGCATTTGTAGAAGCCACAAAATATATAACCCTTGCCGAACGACCTGTTAATTGGGAAGAGCTAAAAAAAATGCTACCGGCTGGCACACCAAAGCCATCGGAAGATGCGCTGCAACCAGGTTCGTTGGTTTTCACTCCGCCTAATGAACCCGTTATGTTAAATGATTATTCGCAATGGTGGAGTTGGATAAACGGAGCAAACTGGCAGCATCCATACGGCCCCAAAAGTTCACTTGACGGAAAGGGCAATCATCCTGTTGTGCATATTGCTTATGAAGATGCATTGGCCTACGCAAGTTGGGCAGGCAAGCGTTTGCCCTCCGAAGCTGAATACGAATTTGCTGCACGCGGTGGCTTACCACAAAAAGAATTTGCGTGGGGCGATGAACTAAATCCGCAAGGAAAATATTTAGCTAACTATTTTCAAGGATCATTCCCCTATCGCAATACGGCTGAAGATGGATTTGCATCAACCTCGCCAGTCAAATCCTTTCCACCAAATCCGTATGGACTTTACGACATCACAGGCAACGTATGGGAACTTTGCAGCGATTGGTTTGCTGTTGAAGATTTTGAAAAATCAGGATACACCACTATAGTAGTGAATCCGAAAGGTCCTGCATCTACCTTTGATCCGAATGATGCCTATGCCATAAAACACGTATCGAAAGGCGGATCATTTTTGTGTAGTCAAGATTACTGTAGCAATTATAAACCAAGTGGCCGCCAGGGTTCATCTTACGATACGGGTATGAATCACACTGGCTTTCGATGTGTAAAGAATGGCGAATAATTTTCTTTGATCAGATTTCAGGTCTCGTCATAGATTAGTTAAAGTGCACAAACCCTATACTCGTCCAGCATATCAAATCATATTAGGAGCAACTCTGTTCTTTTAATTTTTATCAGGGGGCAAATTCTTAACAACCAAATCATCAATCTCGCCATTTTCAGAAAGTATGATGGAGATGTTTCGCGTGCTGGGAAATTGAGCCAACACAATCAACATAATAGAAGTGATAGGCACCGAAATAACCATTCCTAAAATACCCCATAAGTAACCCCAAAGCGAAAGTGTAATTACCACTACTAGTGGACTTAAGTTGAGTGACTTACCCATAATCTTCGGCTCTATATAATTACCCACTACAAGTTGAACGGCTTCAACAAAAACCAACACCCATAAAAATGGCCAGAAGGATCCAAACTGTAGAATAGCAAAAATGGCTGGCAACACAGTCGCAATCAATGAACCGATGTACGGAATGTAATTGAACAAGAATATTAGAAACGCCCAAAGAAAGGCATAGTCAACACCAATAATTATAAGAACTACATAGCTCAATACTCCCGTTAACAAACTCACATAGGTTTTAAGTGTTATATATTTATTAGTAGAAGTAAGCACCTGCTCGCTGATTGCCTGAAATCGCGCCAGTGAACTCTCATCGTTAAAAAGTTTTTTTATTTTCTGCTTAAGTGAAACTTCCTCCAGAAGCAAGAAAACTAGGTAAATCAATACGATAATCAGATTACTTAAAATCGAGGTTAAGCTGGTCAGCACTCCATTAAGATAAGCTTGTAGATTAATTCCTTCCAAACTTCCCATCAGCCGTTCTTTTAAATCAGCAATGCGAATAAAGTTACTCGCATTCTGAAAAAAGATTTCAAAGGTCTCCTGATAGGCTTTGTAATTCGATAAGATTTGAGTGAGGTTTTGAACAATTAAATTTATAGTTACCTGAAGAATCAAGTAAATGAATGCAACACTCAGTGTTCCGCTTAACCAGCGAGGTGAAGTGCGGCCTTTTATTTTTATGCTTCCTATAAAATTTTGTAACGCTCTTATAATGTACCAGATTATAAGCGCAACAGCCAGGGGCTTAAGCAAATCTTTAAAGAAGATAAGTGTAGCAATGGCAACCACAAGAATAATACTTAGGTTAGCGGTTTTGGATAAACTGGAGTCTGACATAAATCGGAATAATCAACTTTGTTTGAAATCTAATGTACGAAGTCGCGCTGCGCCAACAAATATTCGAACTGTTTTAACGAAAATCAATTCAAAGACAGGCAACAGACTAAAGAAATTCTTATTTTTAGTGGTAATCCCTAAATCAAATGAACAAACTATTCGCTTTGCCACTTGTCATTTTAATTGGCTGTAATCCCGCATCCCGTGAAATTAATAATGCCAAACAAAACGCTAAACCAATTTCTCACTCTACCCAGCGCTATTCAATACCACACTTTGCTGATAGCTCAACTTTTATAAAACTGCATTCACTCTCGCCCATTGTTGACAAAATCTATCAGGATTATGCCACCAAAAATAATTTCCCAGCAATTAGTTACGGCATTGTTGCCGGAGGCAAGTTAATTTATTCAAATAGTGTGGGCACGGCTAATCTTACTACTAAAACTGCCGCAACTTCAAAAACGCTGTTTCGAATTGCGTCCATGAGTAAAAGCTTTACCGCAATGTCAATCTTAAAGCTGCGCGATGAAGGCAAGCTGAGCCTAACCGATCCGGTTTCAAAATACATTCCAGAGATTAACAAAGCTGGAGCGCTTACTACCGATGCAGCACCTATCACCATTCAAAATTTACTTACCATGTCGGCCGGGTTCCCAGAAGATAATCCTTGGGGCGATCGGCAACTCGATGCTACCGATGAAGAGTTATTGAATACCCTGCGCGCAGGAATCTCTTTTTCAAATGTGCCCGGAGTTACATTTGAATATAGCAACCTGGGTTTTGCGTTGCTGGGTAAAATCATTGGCGTTGTATCGGGCACACCCTATCAACAATACATAACAGAAAATATTATGAAACCTATTGGCATGAATGATTCCAAATGGGAATACGATAACGTACCTGCCGATCAACTTGCATCAGGGTATCAATGGCAAGGCGACCAATGGGTGTCTATTCCGCTTTTGCATGATGGTGCTTATGGCGCCATGGGTGGATTGATTTGTTCTATTGAAGATTTTGGTAAATACGTAGCGCTGCATTTGGATGCCTGGCCTGCCCGAAACGAAATAGAAACCGGACCGGTGCGCAGAAGTTCTATTCGCGAAATGCATCAGCCGTGGCGTTTTAATAATTTATTTGCCGATGCAAAAACCCGAAATGGTTCAACATGCGCGGCCGCAGTTGGCTATGGGTATGGATTAGGTTGGCGAAAAGATTGCAACGGTGTTGTTCGCATTTCGCATAGTGGTGGCTTGCCGGGTTTTGGTAGCGAATGGCGCATATGCCCTGAGTACGGAATTGGTATTGTATCGTTTAGTAATCATACTTACGGTGCGCCAAGCGCAGCAAATGCGTTGGCCTTAGATACGTTAGTTTCCCTTGCGGGATTGATGCCTCGTGTATTATCACCGTCCGAAATATTATTAAAACGCCAAGCCGAACTAATTAAGGTGTTACCTGCCTGGAAGGATGCTGAAACAAAAATCTTTGCCGAGAATTTCTTTTTAGATGAATCGCTTGAGAAACGAAAAGCAGCAACGCTAAAAGTTTTTGAAGAAGCCGGTGCCATTATTAAAACAACTGAATTGATATCTCAAAATCAATTGCGTGGAAGTTTTATGTTAGAGGGTGTGAAGAAGAACGTATCCATATTTTTTACACTAACGCCCGAGAAGGAAGCATTGATTCAGCAATTAGATATTGAAGTTGTTGAGAAAAAATAGCGTATCCATTTTTCATCATTGCAGCTTTAATTTTTTTTCAGTTACTCTGCAATAGAAGGTATGAATAAGGTTACCAATCCAAATTTCGCTAGCGTCTACGCTGAAGAAATACTGCTATGATAGGGTTCTCCTATCTCGCGCAGAGTTCTCGAGACGAGTAACTCTGCGAGGAAGAAAAAAAACATTTTCTGTTTTCATTTAGCATACAATACAATTGGAAAATCATTGCCGTAAGAATACGCTGAAGGAAATTGAAGTATGCCTTTGAATTTTTCTGATAAATCAGGCATTCTATTTTCAACATAATTAGTTAATTCACGAATTGTAAGTTTTGAATCTTTATTTGAGTCAGCATTGCCATTTAATCCCTCCAATAGAGCGAACGTGAACATACCATGACCCAATTCTTTAAATTCTGTTGCGAGTTGTTCTGATCCAGTTGAAGTAAGCCAAAAAGTACCTGTGCTGCGAGCCAATTGTGCAATTGCTTTTTCTTCATTGCCTCCGCGTGAATTGACGGACTCCAATGCACCACCTGAATGACATGCATCTAATATAAATATTTGCTTCTGTGCGTTAATGGATTGGGAAAATTGTTTTAGTTCTCCAGCTGAAACGCCTCTCTCTCTTAAAATATTATCCTTGCCGTAAAGTTGAATAATATCGGGAGGTATAATATAAAACTCATTATTTGTGCTACCCTCACTAGATAACACTCCGTGACCTGCATAGTAGAAAAAGAATAAATCTTGTTCTCGAGCCTTCGAACTTATCTCTTGAATAACTGAAATCAAATTTGTTTTCAATGCTGCATTGTCACGCAACGAGTAGGGAATAATTGTTTTAATTAATGATGGAACATTGTGCTTAATAGATTCCTCTACACCGTTTGCATCAGCAATTGCATAATTGAGATTGTACTTTGGATTCCGATACTCGTTTATACCTATGGTTACGAGATATAACTTAGGATCTTCATCTGGGTGGCCATTATAATTAATAATAAATTTCTCCTTTTTTGATTCGAAACCTGACTTACTTTGAGCGGAAACGTAGAAGTAGTTATTTGCGCCAGCAGAATTTGTTAGGCTGGTATTAAACTCGTAATACTGATTATCAGATTTTGACTTTGTCCCAATCAATTTTCCATTCTGATAAAGTCTAACTTCGGTTATCTCATCTTCATTCTCCAAAGATTTCACACTGATTTTTACTCTTTTCTGCGCAATAACGACAGAATCTAAATTGAATGCCTCTCCGTTAATGGCATCAATTTTAAGAGAAGGCACTTTAATGTTGACATCATCGACATCAAACTCTCGTGTCAATTGATTTGTCCCATAGATAATTTCATTAAGCAATCTAGGGGTAAATCCTTTTTCAAAATTGCTTTCTAAAGCAGTTCGATTTGAGGAATTCTTTGATGTCCAAAATATCTTGGCTAATGCATTCTGAGTTCCGTCAATTCGTCCATCTCTTGAAACTACAGCAAAATCATTATTTGAATCTGAAAAGAGATAACCAATAATTGAATTACTTCGTGAGTCATATATTTGATTGATATTATTTCTATACGTATTAATAAGATAATAGGAACCGGTTCCTATTCTATACATTCTTGAATTATCAAATCCCAAATAGTCAGTTGTCAGTTTAAAGGAAGTCTTTTCCTCAGTTGTACTAAAGAGTTTCTTTGACTTATCAGCTTGAAAAACATCAAATGATTGAGTGTGTGTCATCATCAATGCTATACTATCAACAAGTATCCCCTGCCTATAATAGGTTATTTTGGCAAATTGACCCTTGCGAGCTATCATTGATATTGGTCTCAAATCCGAACTATTCAAAGTATTGATGAAGGTTTTTGATGTAAACGATCTCCAAATAGCAACTCCAAGTGCACCATATAGAATCCCTACCCCAGCCTTTGCTAAATCATTAGAAGTTTGGGTTACTGTACCATCCGGATTAGTGACAGTCGAATAGCTAGCTAAATATGTTACTACTGCCATTGTGCCTACCAAATATGCAGCACCTGTTCCTATTTTGGCCGCTGGTGATTTTACTTTTATACCAGTCACTAATATTCTGTCCCCATGTTCATCAAAATAGGCGGCAGTATAAAAGGCCCTTTTGCTTTCAGCCAATGATTTTCCGGAGCCAATATCATATAACTTTAAGGAATAGGATTTAAGTTTATTTAATGAGCCTATAATTACCTTAGTTCCATCTGGACTTATGTCTAGAACAGAAACCAGGTCGCCTTGATTATGAATGGTCAGCCTATAAAGAAGTAATTCAACATTGTAAATGGAAACAATGCCGTCTTTCATGCCCAATGCTAGAAGCTCTTTGTTGGAATTGTATGCCACTTTCGTCACGTTGGAATAAAGCTTAAATATCTTTAATGCTTGTTTCTTTCTCCAATCGTAAACCTGAAAACTCGTATCACCTATGAAAATAATCTTATCTCCAGTCCGGTTAAGTTTGATGTCAATAAAATTATCGATTGGTGATTGAAAACGCGCAACAAATTTATTGGCAAGAATATCAAAAATCTTAATGGTGTTATCTTTATAAGCAAAGGTGATGTATTGTCCACTACCTGAAACAGACATAGCGATTTGCTTTGAGTCTATTTGAGTGGAGTCATATGAAAGTCTTACCTTATCTATGGTTTGAGACCATCCAAGAATTGAGATATATAAATAAAAGAACAAACCTAATTGCCATCTAAGTCGATTCATTTTTGTTTTGATGTTTTCTTGAAATATTTACATGATATCAAACTAAATCATCTTTTCGGTCAATAAGGGCATTGGCACCAACATCCAAATATATACAATTGCTCATACTTCTAATATCTCAGGATAATGTCATATCTAAGAATAATGTCCTCTTTAAATAAAAAAAGGCACCCAACTTTGGATGCCTTTTGAAAACAATTCTTTTAAAACGATTAAGTAGCCCAGGTTTTTCCATTGCCCGCTTCTGATAGTGGAATACAACCTTTATACGATCCAGGAACAGCAACATATTGCAATACTTGCGTGGCGCCTGGTTCACTTGTAAAGAATCCTAACAAGGTAAGTTCCTTTGCTTTTAGAATAAATGGTCGCTTCATTGAAGGATCAGCTTTTGTTTTTGCGATGGCATCGGCATGTTGTGCAAGCACAAACTCAGTTTGTTGTTTGGCATCACACTCATTAAATGTGTCGCCATAAGCAGCTTTGGCGGCAGCATCAAACTCGGCTAAGCCAGCCAAAAATTCATCCTGATCTTCTTTTTTATAACACTCCTTTAACATCTGGTCGATGAATCCCGGCACACCGGCATCTTTTGCTCCGGGTGTATCCGTCTTCGGGATAATTATTTCTGCCACCTCGCTAATCAAGCGCGCCTGATCTTCCGTAAAAAAATCGGGCTTGTATGTTAGTTCGGGTACTGCTTTGCAACCTTGCAAAATTCCTGTTAAGGCTGAAGCCGAAACGGCCGCGCCCATTAGCAGCGCTGTTTTGCGAAGGGCTTCTCTTCTATCGATGAGTTGATTCAAATTCATAGTCATTCAATATTTAAAGATTTTACAAATTACCTTTTTTCAATTCGCTTACCGCAAAGTCGGCAGCGCGTGCTGTAAATGCCATGTAGGTAAGCGATGGGTTTACACAGTTTGCCGATGTCATAAACGAACCATCGGTTACAAACACATTTTTGCATGCATGCACCTGATTGTATTTGTTAAGCACCGATGTTTTAGGATCCCTACCCATGCGGGCAGTTCCCATTTCATGAATTCCTAAGCCAATGCCGTGTTGATCTTTGCGGTCATGCGAACGAACATTTTTTGCACCTGCTGCTTCCAGCATTTCCTTTGCATCAGCTGCCATGTCCACACGCATTTTATAATCGTTTTCTTTAAATTCGGTATCGAACAACAACGTTGGCAATCCATACTTGTCTTTCAAGTCTTTGTTGATTGATACCATATTAGAATGGTCAGGCAATATTTCACCAAAACCACCAATACCAATACTCCATGCACCCGGTGTGGTAACAGCCTCTTTTAATTCTTTACCAATAGAAAGTTCTGCCACCAGGCTACTCCAACCCTGACGACTGCCGCCACCCTGATAGCCAAAGCCACGCAAGTAATCGCGTTTGTCTTTGCCAATATTGCGGAAGCGTGGGATATAAACTCCATTGGCCCTGCGACCATAGTAATATTGATCTTCAAAACCTTCCATGGTGCCACTGGCGCCAACACCTAAATGGTGATCCATAATATTATGACCAAGCTCACCGCTATCATTTCCAAATCCATTCTGGAATCGGTTTGATATTGAGTTCATCATAATAAAAGCTGAACCCATGGTAGATGCGCAAAGGAAAATTACTTTGGCATA
>Ga0209480_10003541_pt1 | contig 10172 bp, 10 predicted proteins | sample JI61114C2DNA_FD_187501 | JGI IMG/M metagenome (GOLD analysis project Ga0209480, IMG submission 187501) | Wastewater effluent complex algal communities from Wisconsin, to seasonally profile nutrient transformation and Carbon sequestration -... | ecosystem: Engineered > WWTP > Effluent > Algae...
TGACGCCGTCTACATCAACCCCCCGGAGAACATCACCAGCACCGGAACCAAGGTTCACTAAATTAATTGTCGCCGTGTCTCAAAATCATTGACAGGTACCGAAACGACCTGCGGATACTTGAGCTCGGCATCGCCGAGGCCCTGGACCTCGTAGCCGCGGAGGAAGAACGCGCGAAAGCCCGGGGGAAAACTGATGTCCCAGTGGTAGGCGAACGCTCCGGCGCTCACCTTCTCGCTGAACGCACGGCAATCACCGTCGACGCCCGCGTTCTCCGCCGGCTCCAGGGCCACGACCGTGCTGTCGAGATGGCCGTTGCAGGTGTCCTGGACCGAGAAGCCCGTCCACCCGCCCCCGTCCTTGTCCATGTCGCAGGTCACCGGCCAGGGCTCACCGCTGGCCCCGGGATCGACCTTGTAGAGCCCGCTCGGCGACATTGGCGCGAGCGCGAGGATCTCGGCGCAGCTCCTGGGGCTCACGCAGCTCACGCAGCCGTCGTCGTTCGCTTCATTGCCATCATCACACGCCTCGCCGCGATCGAGGAGGCCGTCCCCGCAAACGCCGGGCAGGGGGCCCGTCGTATCCGCGGTCTCGCCGCTGGTGGTGGTCACACCCTCGCCGGCAGTGCCGCTCCCAGTCGGGCTCGACGTACCGGTGCTGTCCTGGGCGGTGCTGCTGCCCGCGAGCGTGGTCCCCTGACCGCCGCCACCGCTCTGGCTCGGCTCGTCGTAGGCGGGGTTCACCCCGCAGCCCGAGCAGCACACCAGCAGCAGCGAGGCCCATCCATGTTCCAACACACGGTCATCCTAGCAAACATCGTCTCCTCGGCGTTCAAGAACGTTCTCAGCTGGCGGTCGAATACACGCACACCCGGAGCAGGGGGGAGCGGCGAAACCCCGCGATCGCCGCCAGCCCGGCGCCCGGCGGCGCGCGAATCGAGAGCGCCGCGAGCCCCTGCAGTCCACGCTTGCGGGGTTCGATGCCGCTGCGCGAGGCGAGCAGGCCGGCCGCGAGCCGGGCGTTGCTGGGCCCGCGGCGGCGGCGCTCGACGGGGCCGGCGAGGCTGCCGGTTCATGCGGTCCGCGCGGCGGAGGCCTGGTCGTGGCGGGTCATCCACCAGGCCCAGGCGATGAGCACGAGCTGCAGCGGCAGGCGGACCCACAACATCGTCGGCGACATCTCGAGGCCGGGCGGCTGCAGGTTGTGCACGGCATGGTTGATGTTGGCGGGGAAGACCGCGATGAACAGCGCGATCAGGCCGAATGCGGCCACCCGGCGGAGGGCGGGGATCTGGAGCGCCAGGCCGAGCAGGATCTCGATGACCCCGGAGATGTGGACGAGCGCGAGCGCGGCCGGCAGGTAGTCGGGCACGAGCGCCACAAATGTGGCGGTCATCGTGAAGTGCGTGACCCCGGCGAGCACCATGGCGAGCGTCAGGAGTACGCTGAAGATCCGCTTGACGGGCGACATTGCGGCTGCGCATGGTCGCACGGGGGGCGGGCCGCGACAAGGCGCGAGACGTCGCAGAGGTCGCCGATCGGGGAGTGCGGCGCCGGGTCGACTTCGCGTATCCTCGCGCATGCTCGCCTGCGCCGGCGGCTAATCGGCGAGCGCGGCCGCTCGCGCCGCGTTTCCTGTTGGTCGGGACCGCGACGCTTGCCCGATACTCCCGGTGTGGCGTCCTGGGCCGACACGACCTCCGCGCTCCTCAGGCTCCCGGCGCTGCGCTCGGGGTCGCAGCGGCACCGCCAGGCCGGATGGGCGCAGCTCGGCGCGAACCTCGTTCCGATCGTCGGTGTCTTGCTGTTTCACTGGTCGTTCGCCGAGATGCTCCTCGTTTTCTTCGTCGAGACGGCCCTGTTCGTGCTGCTCGCGCCCTCGCAGTTCTCGTTCCAGCGGCCCGTCCTGGGGGTGCTCAAGATAGTTGGCTGGTATGTCTGCTGGTGCCTGATCTTCTATATCTATGCCCTCCTGGGGCTGGGCGTCAGCACGATCGCGGAGGCAGAGCGCTTCCAGCACGTCAACGATGACTACGGGTCCGCCTTCAATGTTTTGATCACCGATAATTATGAACGGAGTCCCACCCTCGCGGAATTCCTGGCCCATCCGATCGCGGCCTCCATGATCGCCGTGCTCATCACCGCTGCCCTGTCGGTACGACGCGACGCCGCCGGTCCGGCGCGTCGACTGGTCCCGGAGTGCTGGGCCCGGGCGGCGTATTTCCACGTCGGTCTCTGCTATTGCGGCATCGCGCTGTTCTTCGTGACCGTCTATGCCCCGGCCCTGGGCGCCGCCTTCCTCACCGTTCCGCTGGTGATCTTCAAGATCATGGCGGATGCACGCGAATGACGAATGGCGGTCCACGCGGAGGTCAGAATGCTGGCTTCTTGGCGGTCTTCTTCGCCGCCGTCACCTTGGCGGCGAGCTTGGTGACCTTCTTGGCGGCGGGCTTCACGGCTCTGCCGCTCGCCTGCAGGCTCGCCTGATAGCGGGCGATGAAGGCCTTCGCGGGCGTGCGGCGGATGACCTCGGCGAGGACATCGAGCGCGAGGTCCTCGAGGTGCTTGAAGCGGATGCACGCCTTGCCCATGTCGAGCTTCTTGCCGGCCTTCGCCCAGGCCTCGCGGAGCCACTGCTCCTGGTCGGCATCGCCGTAGATGAAGCCCAGGTGGAGCGACATGTGATTCTTCTGGGAGGCGAGGCCCACGTAGGGGAGCGGCTGGCGGGGGTCGCAGTGGTAGCCGGCGGGGAACACCCGATGCGGCACGTAGTAGCCGATCATGCCGTATTGCATGCCCTCCTCGACGCTCTGCCTGTCGAGGTTCTCGACGATGACGGCGCGCACGGCCTCGAGCGCGGCGCGGCGGTCGGCGGGGAGCTCGCGGAGGTACTCCTTGACGGTGTCGGCCTGGCTCTGCATGGCGGCGGAGTGTAACAGCGCGCGGCCGTCGCTGCGGCGCCGTGCGAGTGCGGCAGGCCGTCACGCTCGCGGCGTCAGGGCCTCGGCGGTCGGGCGGGCGGGGCCTGCACCTGGACCGCCCCGGTCGCGGGGTCGAGGTCGATCACGGTCGGCGCCCGCTCGCACTCCCAGGTCGTGCAGTTGACGAAGGTGGTGCCCGCGTGGGTCCAGGCGCCGCCGTCCTCGTGGATGTGGCCGAACAGGTGCAGCCGCGGGCGCACGGCGTCGACGCGGGCGCGCAGGTCGACGCAGCCGGTCCGCGCCGCCGACCAGGAGCCGTCGCCGAAGCCCGCGGGCGGCCCGTGGGTGACGAGCAGGTCGAGGCCCGCGGGGATCAGCGCCCAGCGCCCGGCCAGCGCGGCCCCGCGCGGGAGATTGAAGGCCCAGCCGCCGAATTCGGGCTGCCAGGGGCTGCCCCAGACCGACAGGCCGCCCACGCGTCCGCCGCTGTCCTCGAGGTAATGCACGCCCGCGCCGAGCAGCGCGCGGGCCTCGGCGGGCTGGCGGACGAAGCACCAGTCATGATTGCCGGCGATCACGATCTTGTGCGGATGCGGGAGCCCGGCGATCCACCGCGCGGCCCGCCCGAGCTCCTCCAGCGAGCCGCCGCGGCACAGGTCGCCGGCGTGCACGAACACGTCGCCGTCCGGCACCGCGAGCTCGCGATGATAGAGGTGGGTGTCGGCGACGGCGACGATGCGCATGGTCAGCGATCGTGCGCGACGATCCCCCGGCATGTCCAGCGCGGCGGGCGTGTATGATGCGGGTCATGGCGCGCGATCCGATGATCGAGAACAGCAAGAAGATGTCCTGGCTGCTGCGCCACGGGGCGTCGTCGCAGGGCATCACGATGGATGAGGCCGGCTGGGTGGCGATCGACGACGTGCTGCGCGCGCTCCGACTCTCGCGCGGCGAGCTGGACGCGGTTGTCCGCGACAACGCCAAGTCGCGCTTCGAGGTCGATGGTCCGCGCATCCGCGCCAGCCAGGGCCACTCGACGGCGGCGGGCGCGGTGTCCCTCGCGGCGCTGGAGGCCTCGTGGCTCCGCTTCGCCGGCCCGGGCCCGCTCTGGCACGGCACGAGCGCCGCCGCGGTCGCGGGTATCGCCCGCGAGGGCATCCAGCCGATCGCCCGCACGCACGTGCACCTCGCGGCGGCGACCGACAGCCAGGTCGGCAAGCGCGCGAACGTGGCGGTGCTGATCGAGGTCTCGGTCCCGCGGCTGCACGCGGCGGGCATCGCCGTGCTTCAGAGCCCGAACGGGGTGATCCTGGTCCGGAGCGTCCCGGTATCGTGCATCGTCGGCCTCGTCGGCGTGACCCGCGAGGGCCGGGCCCGCGAGGCCGAGCTGCGCGCGCTGCTCGGGATCTAGCGAGCCCAGGGAGCCGCGGAGATGAACGGTGGGGCCGGCGCTGGCGGGCTCGTCGACGGCGGGGACCGCGGACGGTGCCGCGGATCGGCGTCAATGCGACGTCCGTCGGAGGGGTGCCCCGTGCGCGCGAGCAGAGCTCACAGATCTGCAAATACGCATACTTCGACCGATCCCCGCGGCTCGAGGTCGTGCCCGGCGCGGGGAGCGTCGCCTCGCTCCATCAGCGCGACGGCGGCGAGGCCGGGCCCGCGACGCCGCTCTGGCCCGGTTGCGCGGCGAGGTCGGGTGCAGGGGCGATAGCTCATGAGCTCCGCGCTGGGCAATGTCTACATGCTCGCGCATCGTGGGGCCCGGTGAATTACCACCGATGCGGCCTTGGGCAAAGCACCGGGCCGGCCGTCGAGCGCCGGCGCTAATGCTGCGGCGGCCCGATATCCCGCGACCATACGAGAGCGGCTTACGCGGCTCATGTTAAGGACATTGACATGCTGCGAGCTCCTTTTCGGCGGGGTCTGTGGGTCTCACAATTGCGCGCGCTGCTGCGCTCGGGGGCCGCCGTGTCGGCCTTGTCCGGCTGCTCGGACGGCGATAACGACAGCGGCGCCGAACAGGCCGCGGTCACCAGCAGCGGCGGCACCAGCGCCGACGGGGACAGCGACGGCGGCGACAGCAGCAGCAGCAGCAGCGGCGGCGAAGCGACGAGCGAGGCGCCGAGCTCGAGCACCGACGATACCGGCGACCCCGGACCGAGGGTGATCACGTGGCATCAGGACATCGCCCCGATCGTCGCGCGAAAGTGCGGCGGCTGCCATGCGAGCGGCGGCATCGCGCCGTTCTCGCTGGAGACCTACGCGGCGGCGGCCCCGTTCGCGGCGCTGCTGCTGGACGCGGTCGAGCGGCGGGTGATGCCGCCGTTTCTGGCCGAGGACACCGAGGAGTGCCAGCCGCGCCTCGGCTTCAAGGACGACCCGCGGCTGACGGGCGCGGAGCAGGGGCTGCTGCGCGACTGGGTCGACGAGGGCGCGCCCGAGGGCGACCCGAAGACCGCGGCCCCGCTGCCGACGCCGCCCGAGCTCGAGCTCGAGGGCGCCGACATCCACCTGAAGATCCCGGCGCCAGTGACCATCCAGGGCGATGAAGATCAGTATATCTGCTTCAGCGTCGACCCCGGCCTCGTGGACGACACCTGGATCGACGGGCTGCAGGTCACCCCGGGCAACCACAAGGTCGTCCACCATGTCCTCGTATACCTCGACCCGGACCGCGCCTCGGAGCAGCTCATGGACGTCGACGGCACATATCCCTGCTTCGGCGGCCCGGGCCTCAACAACACCTCGTTGATCGGCGCCTGGGCCCCGGGCGCGCGGCCCTTCGTGCCGCCGCCCGCGGTCGCCCTGCGGGTCCTGGCGGGCTCGCGCATCGTCATCAATGTCCACTATCACCCGACCGGCGCCGTGGAGCAGGACCTCAGCACGGCGGTCGACCTGCGCCGCTTCGTCGGCGTGCCGACCTTCGTCGGCATGGTGGCGATGATCGGGAACCTCAACACCGCGAGCCAGGGCCTGCTGCCGGGCCCGAACGACCCCGGCGGGGTGCCGAGCTTCCTTATCCCCGCAGGCGCCGTCGGACACACCGAGGAGATGCTGGTCGAGGTCACCCCGGAGCTGCCGGAGCTGCGCCTGTTCGGCGTCACCCCGCACATGCACTACGTCGGCACCGATATGCGCATCGGCATCCTCCGCGCGGACCCCGAGCCGGAGGTGCTCGCGGAGGAGTGCCTGCTGCAGACCCCGCGCTGGGACTTCCAGTGGCAGCAGCTCTACAGCTACGACGCCGACCTCGACGATCTGCCGCGGGCACGCCCCGGGGACAAGGTCTCGCTGCGCTGCACCTACGATAACTCGCTCGGCAACCCCGCCGTGGTCGCCGCGCTGGCCGAGCAGGGCCTCAGCGAGCCCCAGGACGTGAAGCTCGGCGAGGCGACCCTCGATGAGATGTGCCTCGGGGTGTTCGGGGTCGCGGTCGCGCTCAAGGACCTGCTGTGACGCAGCCACGCCGTCGGCGCCGTCGCCCCCGGAGCCGGCCAGAGCGGGGCCGGCCGCGCCGTATCACTGCGCGCGGTCGAGGGTGACGACGGGTGAGCCGTCGCGGCGGCGGCGGACCAGCACGCGCCAGGGATGACAGCAGACGTCGCAGTCCTGGACCATCTCGCCGCGCTGCTGGGGATCGATATAGAGGTCGACCAGCTCGAAGCAATAAGGGCACTGTACTCGAACGGTGTCGTCCATGCGGCCGAGGATATCATGGGGCTGCGGGTCCGCGGCGCGGGCGCGCTCGGGACCTGCGCGGGAGTGGGGGCCAGCGCCGGCGGATTGCGCCTGCGGCGTCGGCGTTGGCCCGTCTGCGCGGGTGTCGGTCGGGCTGGCGGGCGCCGGGCAGGTATGTTAGGGCGCTAGCATGAACCTGAACGCGCTCGCTCCCCGGCTCACCTGCTGGCTCACCCCTCTGTTGCTCGTGGCTTGCGGCGGCGACGGGTCCGACTCGAGCGGCGCCGGGACCGGAAGCACCACGATGGCGGCCACGTCGGGGACCGGCAGCGGCGAGGCGACGACTACGGGGACGGGGACGGGCACGGGCACGGGCACCGCGCCGACGACCGCGGAGCCGGGCAGCAGCAGCGGCGCGCCGACGACCGGAGGCACGGACGGCGGCACGAGCACGGGCAGCGCGACGCTCGAGACGACGGGCGGGAGCACCGACGGAGCCACCAGCGGCACGACCGGGCCGCTCGAAGGCCCGATGTCGCTCGACGAGATCGTCGACGGGGAGCTCGAGAAGATCGCGGAGGGGCACGCCTTCACCGAGGGTCCGGCGTGGAGCCCTGATGGATATCTGCTGTACAGCGATATTCCCGCGAACACGATCTTTCAATGGACCGAGAACGGGGGGAGCAGCGCGTTCATCACCCCGAGCGGCAATTCGAACGGCCTCATCTTCGACGGGATGGGCCGGCTGCTCGCCGCCGAGCACGGGGGACGGAGGATCTCGCGCCGGGTGCTCGGCCAGGACGCGCAGACGGTGGTCGACCAGTTCGAGGGCAAGAAGCTCAACAGCCCGAACGACCTGGTGCTGCGCTCCGACGGCACGATCTACTTCACCGACCCGCCCTACGGCATCCAGCCGCAGCAGCAGGAGCAGGCGTTCCAGGGCGTGTTTCGCGTCGACCCCCGGGGCCAGATCTCGCTGGTCGCCGACGACTTCGACCGCCCCAACGGCATCGTGCTCTCGCCCGACGAGAAGACCCTGTACGTCGCCGACACGGCGACGGAGCAGGTGCGCAGCTTCGACGTGCAGCCCGGCGGCGAGGCGCTGGGCGGCGCCGTCTTCGTCGACCTGAAGAGCGACCTGCAGGGCAACCCCGACGGCATGGCGATCGACGTGTTCGGGGACCTCTATGTCACCGGCGGCGGGGGCGTCCGCGTGGTCACGCCGGCCGGCGCGGTGCTCGGCACGATCATGGTCCCGGGGGGCGTGACCAACTGCACCTTCGGCGACCCCGACGGCATGGCCCTCTTCCTCACCGCCCCGCCCAACGTCTATCGCATCCGCCTCAAGGTGAAGGGCGCCGGCTTGCCATGACCGCCATGACCGCCATGACCGCCGGGACGCCGACGGCCTGCGAGCTCTGCGAAGATCCGCTGAACGGCAAGGGCCACGACCTGATAGGCGGCCTGGCGCTGTGCATGCGCTGCTTTCAGGGCGACCTGCAGCGGGTCGCCCAGGCGCGCGGATGGAGCCTGTGGTCGAAGCACCTGGAGTACAGCCCGCGAGACGACGAGGACATGTGCTACGAGACGCAGGTGCGCATCGTGCTCGGCGGGGAGCCGGTGCTGCGGGTGCTCTGCCAGCGCCGCCGCTGGTGGATGGCCCTGAAGGGGCTGGTGAGCGGCCGCGCCCGCAGCCGCGACCCGCTGTTCGAGGCGCACGTGCGGGTCTGGACGGCGGCGGCGGCGGAGGCGGAGGCCTTCCTGGGCCGGGAGGGGGTCGAGAGCAGCCTGCTCGACGTGCTGGGCAACCTGCTGACCTCGCGTGTGGAGATCCGCGGGGCGTCGCTGTCGGTGAGGTACACCGCCGACGACCCGCACACCGAGGGCGAGATCGTGGCGCGCGCCTGCGTGCTCGCGCACCACGTCGAGCGCTTCGCGGCTTGACGAGCGCGCTCAGGGGGCGGCCGACGCGAGGGCCCGGGTCATCGCGTCGAGGTCGACTGGTTTGACGAGGTGGACATCGAAGCCGGCGGCGAGCGCCCGGAGCCGGTCCTCGGGCTGACCGTAGCCGGTCAGCGCGATCAGGCGGATACCGTGCTCGCCGAAGTGCTCGCGCAGGCGGCGAGCCACCCCGTAGCCGTCGACGATCGGTAATCCTATGTCGATGAACGCCGCGTCGGGGCGCTGGGCCAGGGCGAGCTCGATCCCGCGCTGGCCGTCCTCGGCGACGTCGACCTGATAACCCTTCATCTCCAGCAGCTCCTGCAGCGACTGGCGGGCGTCGACGTTGTCCTCGACGATCAGCAGGTGGTGGTGCTCCTGAGGGGGCGGCCCGCCGCCGACGTTCGCCGGGGGCTCGGGCGGCGCGACCGGGACCGCCTCCCAGAACAGCGGCAAGCGCACCACGAACTCGCTGCCCCGGTTCGCGCCGGCGCTCCGGGCCGTGATGTGCCCGCCGTGCAGCTCGACGAGGTCCCGGACCACCGGGAGGCCGAGGCCGAGCCCGCCGCGGGTGTGCTCGAGGGACTGGTCGCCCTGCGTGAACAGGTCGAAGATCCGCGGGAGCACCGGCTCCTCGATGCCGATGCCGTCGTCCTGCACCCGCAGCACCGCCTCCTGCCCCTGACGGCGCACCTCGACGAGGATGTTGCCCTCCGGCGGCGTGTACTTCAGGGCGTTGCTCAGCAGGTTTTCGACGATCTGATCGAGGCGCGCCGGGTCGCCCGCGACCCATATCGGGCTGCTCGGCGCCGATATCATCAGCTCCTGCTTGCGTCCGCCGGCCTCCACGGTGTGCGCCTCCACGCCGCGGCGCGCCACTTCACGCAGGTCGACCATCTCGCGCCGCAGCGCCACCTTGCCGGCGGAGATCTGGGACACCTCGAGCAGGTCGTCGACCAGCTTGGCGAGCTGTCGCACCTGGCGATCGATGATCGCAACCTGCCGCTCCATCCGGGCGTCCCAGGTGCGCACCCGCTCGATCACCTGCAGCGCGTTGAAGGCGGCGCTCAAGGGGTTGCGCAGCTCGTGGCCCAGGATGGCCAGGAACCGGTCCTTGGCGGCGTTGGCGTCCCTCGCCTCGCGGAGCAGCCGGGCGTTGTCGATGGCGGTCGCGGTGCGATGGGCGAGGTCCTCCGCCAGCGCCAGCGCCAGCTCGCCGGGCCCGTGCGGCCGCAGGTCGGAGACCAGCACCATCGCGCCGATCGCCTGGTCCCGGGTCACGAGCGGCAGCACCACGATCTCCGTCGGCTCGTTCATCCGCTCGATGGCTCGCCCTTCGATGGCCCGGGTGACCGCCTCGCGGACCGCCAGCGACGTGGTCGGCGCCGAGGTGGCGCCGGGCTCGCCGGACCGACGAGCGAGCGCGAGCCGCTCGATGTCGCCGCCGGGGCCCACGACGGCGATCTCGCAGGTGTCGGCGATGTGCAGCACCGCCAGCCGGGCCATGCCCTCGCAGACCGCGACGGTGTCCATCTCCGAGGAGAGCAGCGTGCGGGCCGCTGCGACCACGCTCCGGGCCTGCTCGACCTGTTTCCGGTCGCTGACGTCGCGGATCGCCGCGATGACGAGCGTACC
>Ga0209480_10003542_pt1 | contig 10171 bp, 6 predicted proteins | sample JI61114C2DNA_FD_187501 | JGI IMG/M metagenome (GOLD analysis project Ga0209480, IMG submission 187501) | Wastewater effluent complex algal communities from Wisconsin, to seasonally profile nutrient transformation and Carbon sequestration -... | ecosystem: Engineered > WWTP > Effluent > Algae...
ATGGCGATGGTCGTCCGCGCCAACAAGGACACCAACGTCGGCGGCCACATTGCCTCCTTCGCGTCCGCCGCCGCGCTTTACGACGTCGGCTATTCGCATTTCTGGCGCAGCATCAATGACCCATCCGGCGGCGACCTGATCTTTTTCCAGGGCCATTCCGTGCCGGGCGTCTATTCCCGCGCTTTCATGCTGGGTCGTCTGACGCAAGAGCAAATGGACAATTTCCGCCAGGAAACCGGCGGCAAGGGTATTTCGTCCTACCCGCACCCGTGGCTGATGCCCGACTTCTGGCAGTTCCCGACGGTTTCCATGGGCCTCGGCCCGATCCAGGCCATTTATCAGGCTCGCTTCATGAAGTACCTAGATTCCCGCGGGCTGGCCAAGGCTGGTGATCGCAAGGTCTGGGCCTTTTTGGGCGATGGCGAAACCGACGAGGTCGAATCGCTTGGCGCCATCGGCATGGCCGGTCGCGAGAAGCTCGACAACCTGATTTTCGTCATCAACTGCAACCTGCAGCGCCTCGACGGCCCGGTGCGTGGCAACGGCAAGATCATTCAGGAACTGGAATCCGAATTCCGCGGTGCCGGCTGGAATGTCGTCAAACTGATCTGGGGCACCCATTGGGATACGCTGCTGCAGCGCGACCAGTCAGGCATCCTGAAGAAACGCATGATGGAACTGTGCGACGGTGAGTACCAGACCTTCAAGGCCAAGAACGGTGCCTACGTTCGCGAGCATTTCTTCAACACGCCGGAACTGCGCAACCTGGTTGCCGACTGGACCGACGACGAGGTCTGGCAATTGAATCGTGGCGGCCACGACATCTTCAAGATCTTCGCTGCCTACGACCGCGCCATCAAGAGCAAGGGCGCCCCGACCCTGATTTTGGCCAAGACCATCAAGGGTTTCGGCATGGGCGACGCCGGCGAGGCGATGAACATTTCGCACCAGCAAAAGAAGATGGACAAGGAGCAGATTGGCCGCTTCCGCGATCGTTTCCACCTGCCGGTTTCGGACGACCAGCTGGAAGAATTGCCCTACCTGAAGTTCGCCGAGGATTCGGCCGAGCACAAGTACATGATGCAGCGTCGCATGGACCTCGGTGGTTTCTTGCCGCAGCGTCGCCGCAAGGCCGAAGCGCTGGCCATTCCGCCGCTCGAAACCTTCGCCGCACTATTGAAGGCTTCCGGCGAGGGCCGCGAATTGTCCACGACGATGGCCATCGTTCGCATCATGAACATGATGTTGAAGGACAAGAATGTCGGCAAGAACGTCGTCCCCATCGTGCCCGACGAATCGCGCACTTTCGGCATGGAAGGCATGTTCCGCTCGGTCGGCATCTGGAATCAGGAAGGCCAGAACTATGTGCCGGAAGACCATGACCAGCTGATGTTCTACAAGGAATCGAAGACTGGCCAGGTGCTGCAGGAAGGCATCAACGAAGCCGGTGCGATGAGCGACTGGATCGCCGCCGCCACCTCGTATTCCGTGCATAACGTCCAGACCATTCCGTTCTACATCTGCTACTCGATGTTCGGCATGCAGCGCGTGCTCGACCTGTGCTGGGCCGCTGGCGACCAGCGCGCCCGCGGTTTCCTGATCGGTGGCACGGCCGGTCGCACCACACTGAACGGCGAAGGCCTGCAGCACGAAGACGGCCATAGCCTGATTCTCTCCAACCTGATCCCGAACTGCGTTTCCTACGACCCGACCTTCCAGTACGAAGTCGCCGTGGTCACTCAGGACGGCATGCGCCGCATGTTCCAGGAGCAGGAAGACGTCTTCTATTACCTGACGGTCATGAACGAGAACTACGAGCACCCGGAAATGCCGGTCGGCTCGGAAGCCGACATCATCAAGGGCATGTACTCATTCAAGAAGGGTGGCGAATCCGCCGGCCCGCGCGTGCAACTGCTTGGCGCCGGTACCATCTTCCGCGAAGTCATCGCTGCTGCCGAGCTGCTCAAGAACGACTGGGGCGTCGAGGCTGACCTGTGGGGTTGCCCGAGCTTCAATGAACTGGCCCGCAATGGTCAGGACACTCAGCGCTGGAACATGCTGCACCCGCTGGAAGAGCCGAAACTGTCGCATGTCGAACAAAAGCTGGCGGGCGCCAAGGGTCCGGTCATTGCTTCCACCGACTACATCAAGCTGCTCTCCGAGCAGATCCGTCCGTTCGTCAAGGCACCGTACGTCACGCTGGGCACCGACGGTTTCGGCCGTTCCGACACCCGCGAGAAATTGCGCCACTTCTTCGAGGTTGACCGTCACTGGGTGACGCTGGCTGCCCTCAAGGCGCTGGCCGACAACGGCGAAATCAAGCGCGAAGTGGTTGCTGCCGCCCTGGTCAAGTACAACCTTGACCCGAACAAACCCAACCCGATGTCGGTTTAACAGGGAGAGACAACATGAGCCAAATCATTGAAGTCAAAGTCCCCGATATCGGCGACTTCGCCGAAGTGCCGGTGATTGAGTTGTACGTCAAGGTCGGCGACAGCATCAAGATCGACGACGCCATTGCCACGCTGGAATCCGACAAGGCAACGATGGATGTGCCTTCCACGGTCGACGGCGTTATCAAGGAAGTTTTGGTGCAACTCGGCGCCAAGGTTGGCGAAGGTAGCGTGCTGATCAAGGTTGAAACGGGTGGCGCCGCAGTCGCTGCGCCAGCACCGGCTGCCCAGGCAGCTGCACCGGCGCCGGCCCCTTCGGCTGCTCCGGTTGCCGCTGCTCCCGCTGCCGGTGGCGGCGTGGTTGAGGTCAAGGTGCCGGATATCGGCGACTTCGCCGAAGTGCCGGTCATCGAGCTCTACGTCAAGGTCGGCGACAGCATCAAGGTCGACGACGCGATTGCCACGCTGGAATCCGACAAGGCGACGATGGATGTTCCGTCCACCGTTGCCGGTACGGTCAAGGAAGTGCTCGTCCAGCTCGGTTCCAAGGTCGGCGAAGGCACGGTTCTAATCAAGGTTGAAACCGGCGCTTCGGCCCCGGCTGCCGCACCGCAGGCAGCTGCTCCGGCGCCTGCCGCTGCACCCGTCTCGGTTTCTGCCCCGGTTTCGGCGTCGACCGCAGCAGCACCGGCGGCGCTGGCCCCGGCCCTGCCGGCTGGCAGCAAGGTTCACGCCTCGCCGTCCGTCCGCGCCTATGCCCGCGAACTCGGCGTCGATCTGAGCAAAGTTGCCGCTACCGGCCCGAAGAACCGCATCGTCAAGGAAGACCTGACCAAGTACGTCAAGGGCGTCATGTCCGGGGCCATTTCCGGCCCGGTCGCTGCTGCCGCAGGCGGTGTCGTCGGCGGTGGCGTGCTCGATCTACTGCCCTGGCCGAAGGTTGATTTCGCCAAATTCGGCGAGATCGAGGTCAAGCCGCTGTCGCGCATCAAGAAGATTTCCGGCCAGAACCTGTCGCGCAACTGGGTGATGATCCCGGCCGTGACTTATCACGAAGATGCCGACATTACCGACATCGAAGCTTTCCGCGTGTTGCTCAACAAGGAAAACGAAAAGGGTGGCGGCGCCAAGCTGACCATGCTGGCGTTCCTGATGAAGGCTTGCGTCAAGGGTCTGCAGAAATTCCCGGAGTTCAATGCCTCGCTTGATGGCGACAATCTGGTGTTGAAGAAGTACTACAACATCGGTTTCGCCGCCGACACGCCGAATGGCCTAATGGTTCCTGTGGTGAAGAACGTCGACAAGAAGTCGGTCTTCGAACTGGCGCAGGAATCCGGCGATCTGGCCAAGCAGGCCCGCGATGGCAAGCTCAAACCGGCTGACATGTCCGGCGCCTGCTTCACGATTTCAAGCCTGGGCGGCATCGGTGGCACCTACTTCGCACCTATCGTCAATGCGCCGGAAGTTGCCATTCTCGGCGTCAACAAGTCGGCCATGAAGCCGGTCTGGGACGGCAAGGCTTTCGTGCCGCGCCTCGTCCTGCCGCTCTCGCTGACCGCTGACCACCGCGTCATCGACGGTGCGCTGGCGACCCGTTTCAATGTCTATATCGCCCAGCTACTGGCCGACTTCCGTCGCGTCGCGCTGTAAGGGGAGAACACCATGAGCAATCTGGTAGAAGTCAAAGTCCCCGACATCGGCGATTTCGCCGAAGTGCCGATCATCGACCTGTTCGTCAAGGTCGGCGACAGCATCAAGGTGGATGACGCGATCTGCACGCTGGAATCAGACAAGGCGACGATGGATGTCCCGTCGCCGGTCGCCGGCGTGGTCAAGGAAGTGCTCGTTCAGCTCGGCGCCAAGGTCGGTGAAGGCGCGCTGCTGATCAAGGTTGAAAGCGGCGCATCTGCTGCGGTCAACCCGGAAAAAGCGGCAAAAACCGAAACAGCCCCCGCCGCGGCCCCGGTGGCCGCTCCGGTCGCCGGCAGCCACGCCGGCGGTGCCGACATCGAGTGCGAAATGCTCGTCCTCGGCGCCGGCCCCGGCGGTTATTCCGCGGCTTTCCGCTCGGCCGACCTCGGCATGAAGACGGTCATCGTCGAGCGTTACGCCACCCTCGGCGGCGTCTGCCTCAACGTCGGCTGCATTCCGTCCAAGGCCCTGCTCCACGTCGCGGCGGTCATGGAAGAGGCTGAGCATGCTAATGATCTCGGCGTCACCTTCGCCGCACCGACCGTCGACATCGACAAGCTGCGCGCCCACAAGGACAAGGTCGTCGGCAAGCTGACCGGCGGTCTGGCCGGCATGGCCAAGGGCCGCAAGGTGGAGATCGTGCGCGGCTACGGCACTTTCCTCGACCCGCATCACATCGAAGTGGAAGTCACCGACGGCACGGGTCAGGACAAGACCGGCGCCAAGAAGGTCGTCAAGTTCCAGAAGTGCATCATCGCCGCCGGTTCGGCCGCCATGCATCTGCCCTTCATTCCGAAGGACCCGCGCATTGTCGATTCGACCGGGGCGCTCGAACTGCGCTTCGTGCCGGAGAAGATGCTGGTCATCGGCGGCGGCATCATCGGCCTCGAAATGGCTACGGTCTATTCGACCCTGGGCTCAAAAGTCGATGTCGTCGAAATGATGGATGGCCTGATGCAAGGCCCGGATCGCGACGCAGTCAAGGTCTGGGAAAAGCAGAACGCCAAGCGCTTCGACAAGATCATGCTGAAGACCAAGACGGTAGCTGTTGAAGCCAAGGACGACGGCCTGTACGTCAAGTTCGAAGGCGAAGGCGTGTCTCCCGAGCCGGTCAAATACGACATGATCCTGCAAGCCGCCGGCCGCACGCCGAACGGCAACAAGATCGGTGCCGACAAGGCTGGCGTCGCGGTCACCGACCGTGGCTTCATCAACGTCGATGCCCAGATGCGGACCAATGTGCCGCACATCTTCGCCATCGGCGACCTCGTCGGCCAGCCCATGCTCGCCCACAAGGCGGTGCATGAGTCACACGTCGCGGCGGAAGTTGCGGCCGGACAGAAGTCTGCCTTCGATGCCTCGGTGATCCCAAGCGTCGCCTACACCCATCCGGAAGTCGCGTGGGTCGGCGTCACCGAAGACCAGGCCAAGAAGGACGGCCGCAAGATCGAAGCCGCCAAGTTCCCGTGGGCGGCCTCCGGTCGCGCCATTGCCAACGGCGCCGATTACGGCTTCACCAAGCTGATCTTCGATGCCGAAACGCATCGCGTCATCGGCGGGGCAATTGTTGGCCCGAACGCCGGCGACATGATCGGCGAAGTTTGCCTGGCCATCGAAATGGGCTGCGACTCGGTCGATATCGGCAAGACCATCCACCCGCACCCGACGCTCGGCGAAACGGTCGGCATGGCGGCCGAAGTGGCGCACGGCACCTGCACCGACGTACCCCCGCCGCGCAAGCGGTAACCACAAAAGCGCGCCAGTCTAGTCATGGAGTGGCGCAAATCTCTCCAGTGAGAGCTCCAACTAGAGGTAATCCATATGTCTAATCGAGATATTGTCGTTCTAAGCGCAGTTCGTTCCCCCATCGGCGCTTTTGGTGGTTCCCTGGCTGATTTTGAAAGCACGGAACTCGCCGGCATTGTCATGAAGGAAGCGATTGCCCGCTCCGGTGTTGATCCGCTGGCCATCAACTACGTTACGGTCGGCACCACGATGCCGACCGATTCCCGCTACGCCTACGTTTCCCGCGTTGCTTCCATCCAGGCCGGCCTGTCGATGGATTCCGTCGCCATGCAGGTTTCCCGTCTGTGCGCCTCCGGCCTGCAAGGTATCGTCACCACCGCCCAAAACCTGATGCTGGGTGATGCCGATTACGGTATCGGCGGCGGTGTTGAAGTCATGTCCAAGGCCACCTACCTGATGCCGGCACTGCGTTCCGGCGCGCGCATGGGTGACACCAAGGCCATCGACTCCATGGTTGCCGTGCTGACCGACCCGTTTGGCGTCGGCCACATGGGTATCACCGCTGAAAACCTGGCCACCAAGCATGGCTTTACCCGTGAAGATCAGGATGCGCTGGCGGTTGAATCCCAGCGTCGCGCCACGGTTGCCATCGCCGAAGGTCGTTTCAAGTCGCAGATCTTCCCGATCGTCAAACAGACCCGCAAGGGCGAAGTGGTGTTCGACACCGACGAGCACGTCAAGTCCAACACGACGATGGAATCACTGGCCAAGATGAAGCCGGCCTTCAAGAAGGACGGCACTGTCACCGCCGGTAACGCTTCCGGCATCAACGACGGCGCGGCCTTCTTCGTGCTGGCCGCGGCCGATGTCGCTGCCAAGGCTGGTCAAAAGGCCATGGCTCGCATCGCTTCCTATGCCGTCGCCGGTGTGCCGAACGACATCATGGGCGAAGGCCCGATCCCGGCAACCAAGTTGGCCCTGAAAAAGGCTGGCCTGACTCTGGACCAGATGGATGTCATCGAATCCAACGAAGCGTTCGCAGCCCAGGCCCTGACGGTTTCCAAGGTGCTCGGTCTCGACCCGGCCAAGACCAACGTAAACGGCGGCGCCATCGCTCTCGGCCACCCGGTCGGCTGTTCCGGTGCATTCATCGCCACCAAGGCGCTGTACGAGCTGGAGCGCATTGGCGGCAAGTACGCACTGGTCACCATGTGTATCGGTGGCGGCCAGGGTATCGCAGTGATCTTCGAACGTGCCTGATCGATTCGAACTTTTTCCAACGTATAAAGGAGTAAAAATGACTCAACGTGTTGCTCTCGTAACCGGCGCCATGGGCGGCCTCGGCACTGCAATCTGCCAGGAACTGGCGAAGTCCGGCCACAAGGTGGTTGCCTCCTATCATCCCCAGTTCGACAACAAGGAAGAGTGGCTGAAGGAAATGGCCGCCGCCGGTTTCAATGATTTCGTCTGTGTTGCCGGCGACGTGTCTTCCCTGGAAGATTGCGAAAAGATGGTTGTCGAAGCCGAAGCTGCTTGCGGCCAGGTCGACATCCTGATCAACAACGCCGGTATCACCCGCGACAAGATGTTTGCCAAGATGGAACGTGATGGCTGGGATGCAGTGATCTCCACCAACCTGACTTCCCTTTTCAACATGACCAAGCAAGTGTCTGCCAAGATGGCTGCTCGCGGCTGGGGCCGTATCGTTAACATTTCTTCGGTTAACGGCGTCAAGGGTCAAGCTGGTCAAACCAACTACTCTGCTGCCAAGGCTGGCGTTATCGGTTTCTCCAAGGCACTGGCTGCTGAACTGGCTGCCAAGGGCGTGACGGTTAACGTCATCTGCCCGGGCTACGTTGCCACCAAGATGGTTATGGCAATCAAACCTGAAGTGCTGCAGAGCATCATCGACACCGTGCCAATGAAGCGTCTGGCCAAGCCGGAAGAAATTGGTGGCGCCTGCGCTTACCTGGCTTCCGATCTGGCGGCCTTCATGACCGGGGCGACGATGAACATCAATGGTGGTCTGTACTACCAGTAAATGATGCGTGCGTAACCGGCTAAAGTGATACGCCAATTCACGCATCATTGAGCCATTTGTTATGGCTTGTATTCGTTTCAGGGTACTTGTCATGCCCCCCTCCTGCAAGGTGCATGCTGAAACGTTTGGCTCGGAGAACATAAGTTCTCCGAGTTTTATTGATGACTCATTAACCTAATGATGGAGAATCTCTATGGCGCACCACAGTGTTGCAGAAGAGGCTCGGCGTGCGCTGGAAGCGCGCCTGCTCGATGGGTCATGGACGGCGGGAACGCGCCTGCCTGCGGAGCGCAAACTGGCCGAAATACTGGGTGTATCCAGAAACTCGCTACGTGAGGCGATTTTTTGCCTCAAGGCGCGTGGCCTGCTGTTCAGTCGCCAAGGCAGCGGCGTATTTGTCTCCAACCTCCTGCAGGCGACTAGCATTTCGCCGTGGCAGCAATTACTGGCTGATCATCCGGATTTACGCTGGGACACGCTTGAATTTCGCCGCGAGATGGAAGGCGCTACCGCGTATTTCGCCGCACTGCGCGCAAACCAAAGCGATCTGGAGAAGATTGACGCCACTATAGAGCGCATGCTTATGGCTTACGAAAATCGTGACAGAAAAGCACAACATCAGGCCGACGCGGATTTCCACGAATCCATTTCTCATGCCTCACACAACACGATGTTTCTTTACCTGCACACAGGCATTGTGCGCCTGTTGCGTGAGCACATTATTCTCAATGTGACGGACCTGGAGGACCCAACATTGGTCGTGACGAATCAGTTGAAGGAACAGCACCTGCGTATTTGGGATGCTATCCGTCAACGCCAGCCTGACACGGCAAGGCTGCTTATGCTCGATCACATCGACTTTACCCGATCAGAACTTGCCAAGCGTTGCGACTGAGTACCAAGCATGGATCGTACGTATCGTTTCCCTTCGTGGCAGCCCGGGAGCAGAACGGCATCCTTCACGGGTGTCAGGCAGAGCGCCTGTTCATGTGCTTGGCTTGCCAAATTTCGAAGAACGGGAAGCGTACTTAGCGGGCTGTTGAAATTCACCCCCGACGCCTTCGGCGCGGATGCGACGGCGTCGGAGATACGCGGAACGTAAACCTTGTTTTGCGGCATTTATCAACAGGCCGGATTGGTAAGACCACTGGATTTTAATCACCAAACCGGAAAGCTGAAAGCTAAGGTTAAATCCTAATTTTATTTACTAAGTCACGGTTGTATCATGAATTTCTGTAATCTATTGATTTTGGTAAGACCACTTAACCACTGGAGACAATATGAGCGAACAGGCAAAAACCAGCCGGCGCCCCGCAGATATTTATTTCTTCGCCACCTGCGTGGTCGATCAGTTCTTCCCGGGGGCCGGCCTCGATGCCATCACCCTGCTTGAACGCGAAGGCATCCGTGTTCACTTTCCGGAAGAACAGACCTGCTGCGGTCAACCGGCTTATACGAGCGGTTTCTCAGATGAGGCGCGCAAGGTCGCCGCACTTCAGTTGACGCTTTTCCCGAATGACTGGCCGGTGGTGGTGCCATCTGGTTCCTGCGCCGGGATGATGAAGCACCACTACCCCACCCTGTTCGAGGCCGACCCGGTACGCAAGAAGCTGGCCGAAAGCTTGTCGGCGCGGGTATACGAACTCACTGACTTCCTCGTCAATGTCCTCGATTGGCAGCCGGAAGACAAGGGCAGCGATTGCACCGTCGTCTTGCATACATCCTGCTCGGCCCGCCGCGAAATGGGCGTTCATCTGACCGGACGCAAGCTGCTGGGTGGCCTGAACAAAGTAAGCGTTGCGCAGCAAGACCACGAATCGGAATGCTGTGGTTTTGGCGGGATTTTCTCGATCAAGCAGCCGGAAATTTCTGGCGCCATGGTCGAAGACAAGCTCAAGTCGCTCAAGGCCACTGGCGCCGAACGTGTCGTCAGCGCCGACTGCGGCTGCCTGATGAACATCCTCGGCCACGCTGCCTGGAAGGATCAGCAGGAGGGCCGCAAGACACCCAGCCTGCCCGGTGAACACATCGCCAGCTTCCTGTTACGGAGGACTGCCAAATGAGCGCCCGTGATCGCATTCTCGCCAAGCTGAACGCAGCCCCCGTTCTGCCCAAAGCCGAACCCGATGTCGCCAGCTGGTATGAAACCCATCGCAGCCAGGAAAGCGCCGTCGACAAGGCGAGCCGGTTCCGTAGCTGCATCGAGCTGGCCCATGCCGAGGTTTATTCCGTGACTTCGGCAAGCTGGCTGCAAAAACTTTGGGAAGTGCTGTCGGCCAAACAGATAGGCAAGCTGCTG
>Ga0209480_10003546_pt1 | contig 10166 bp, 7 predicted proteins | sample JI61114C2DNA_FD_187501 | JGI IMG/M metagenome (GOLD analysis project Ga0209480, IMG submission 187501) | Wastewater effluent complex algal communities from Wisconsin, to seasonally profile nutrient transformation and Carbon sequestration -... | ecosystem: Engineered > WWTP > Effluent > Algae...
CGGAAACCAGCATCACGGTCTTGCGGACCCGGTTGACCGACCAGCCAAGTTCCAGCAGCCGGGTTGAAATCCACCCCGCAGCCAAGGCTCCAAAAGCCGATCCGGCAAAGGCAATGCCCAGCGGCACGGCCAGTTCCGCAGTCGTCAGCTCATAGGTCTTGCGGTAATAGTCGGCGAGCCAGAAGTTGATGAACCACCAGGTTGCGTCCGAAATCGCCTTGGCCACGCAGATCGCCCAGGTCCGGCTTTCGCGCAGGATCGGGCCATAGGGTGCGGCATCGTCATTGTAGTCGAGCGTCTCATCCTCGGCCGCGTCGTCAAACGTAATCCCGCGCGCCAGCACCAGCCATGCGGCGAGCGAGATGAACCCGGCCACCCCGCCAAAAATCAGCGCACCGCGCCAGCCAAAGGTCATGGCCAGCAGCGGGATGAAGAACGGCAACGAAATCGTGCCGATGCTGGCGATCGCCGTGCCGACCCCAAACGCGAGGCTGCGCTTGTCAGGTTCGAACAGGGTGGCGACGGTCTTGATCGTTAGCGGTGTCTGGACCGCCTCTGTCGCACCCAGACCGACCCGTGCCGCGACCACGTGCCAGGTGGTAATCGCCCAGCCATGGGCCATCGCGGCAAGGCTCCAGGCAGTCACCCCGCCGATCATCGACCGCCGCACCCCCAGCCGGTCAACCAGCCAGCCGGTAAACAGGAACGAGAATGCCGCCGCCATCTGGGTGTAGAACCCCAGATCACCGAAATCCTTGTCATCCCAGCCAAAGTCGGCCGACATATCGGGCTTGAGGATCGCGATGATCGGGCGGTCCATCGCGTTGAAGATGCCTGCGACGCACAGGATAATGAACAGTGTCCAGCTTAGCCGGCTGTTGATTTTTTGCACCTGCACCGCAGCGCTCCCTTGTCTGGTTTACCTGCTGCTCAAAAACGAATGGGGCCTCCGCCGACAAGCGAAGGCCCCAGTTAGCTTAGTCCAGAACCATGCCGATCAGAAACCGACCCGCAGCGATACCCCAATGTAGCGATCGGCGTCGCGCGGGATCTGGTAACGATAGGAGCCAGAGACCCCGCCGTTGACGATCGCCGCGGCATAGCCTTTGTCGAACAGGTTGCGGACATGGAAGGTCAGCTTCCAGGCATCGTCCTTTTCGACCAGCGCGAGCGAGAGGTTCACCAGAACATAGCCTGGAATAGTACCGAGCTGCCGCTGAACGTCATCGGGGGTGAACAGTGAGAACTGATCCGACTGGAATGTTGCGGAACTGCCGATCACCACGTCGGCGAAATGGCCAGTTTCAAAGCGGTGGTCAAACGCGATCGAACCCTTGACCGTCGGTGCATAGCCCAGCTTGGTTCCAGCTGGAACGATTTGCGAAGGCAAAGCCCCAGGTGCAGCGTTGAACGCAACCACGTGGGCATCGGTGATCGCGATCCCGGCGTTGATAGTGGTGTTGCGGGTGGGCCGATAGCTGAGATCGACTTCGATCCCGGTAGTCGAGATTGACCCGGCATTGGTAAAGCGCGTCACCACCACGCCGGCCACAAGATCCGGGTTATTGGCCTGGAAGTTCTTGTACTTGGCATAGAAGCCCGCGATGTTGAACGTCAGTTTTCCGTCAAGAAAGGTGTTCTTCAGGCCGATTTCGATCGAATCCGCAGTTTCCGGCTCGATCACATTGGTGCCGGTTCCGGTCAGGTTGAAGAAGATGTTGTAGGCTGGACCCTTGTAGCCACGGGCATAGCTGACATAGCCCATTACATCATCGCTGAAGTCATATTGAAGCGCGAGCTTGCCCGAGACGTTATCGTTGCTGGTGCTGGTCCGGAACGGAGTACCATTGGCCGAGAGCGCAGCGCGACGGGCAGCCAGATTGGGGTCGGTTCCGCCTGCCACAAGTGTGACGAACTGGTTGTATACGCCCTGATCGAATGCAGGATTGACTCCGCCAAACGCGACGGGATCGCCATTGACATCGAGCAGTAGGCCGCTGGCTGTGCGGGAGTGGAATACCGACAGCTTGTCATGGGTATAACGCAACCCACCGATCAACCGGGCTTTATCACCCACTTTGAGCGTGGCCTGCCCGAACAGCGCGAAATTCTCGAAGTTCGAACCGAAGGTCGCGGTGCCACTGACATTGCGGATCGACGTAGCATTGGGGCCCGAGCAAGGCAGCAGCACACCGCTGGGCGCGCCGACTGCGGCCGAGCAACCGATGACATCGCGGGTAAAGGTCCGTTCGCTTTCGGCCTTCGAATAATAGGCGCCGATCACATAGGACAGCGTCTGATCGGCAGGCGAAGTCAGCCGGATTTCCTGGCTGAACGTGGTCGAAGACTGCGGACCGTTATCGTGCAGCTGGTTGAAGCCGACATAGGCCATCGGCAGCCAGTCACCATCGCGGATTTCGGTATTGTCCCAGCCGCGATAGGCGGTGATCGAGGTCAGGGTGTGGCTGCCCAGGCCCAGATCGATCTGGCCCGAAACGCCCCAGCCTTCTTCCTTGGTGGCGGTCACCAGGTTCTGCGCGACGGCGCGGGTATTGGGTCCTTTTGGCGTCGGCAGAACGCCAAAGGCCAGGCTGGATGACGGCGCCCCGGCAGCGGTCAGCGGGCCAGTTGCGATAATGTCAGCGCAGCAATCGTCGTCGTTCTTGTAATAGTCAGCGGCGAGGTACACCCGCAGGTTGTCGCTCGGTTCATAGACCAGCTGGCCGCGAACGCCCCAGTGCTTGTATCCGTTGACCCATTCATTGGTGGTGGTGTTGCGGATGTTGCCATCATACTCGCCATAAAAGCCTGTTACGCGGGCGGCCAGATCCTGACCCAGCGGCAAGTTGACTGCGGCCTTAAGGCGAAACTCACTGCGATCAAAATAGCTGGCTTCAACCGATCCGCCAAATTCGTGCTTGGGCATCTGGGTGGTGATGTTGACCACACCGGCTGACGAGTTCTTGCCGAATAGCGTGCCCTGCGGACCGCGCAGCACTTCGATCTGCGCTACGTCGACCATGTCGCTGAAGGCTTCGCCCGAACGGGCATAGACCACGCCGTCAACCACGGTCGAAACCGAAGGTTCACCTGCGATCGAGAAGGTGGCCGTGCCGACCCCGCGCAGGAAGATCGTCTGGTTGAGCGTGGTGCCCGACTTCAGAAAGTTGAGCGAAGGCACCATCTGCGCCGCGCTTTCGATTGAGGGGCGGCTGGCGTCGGCCAAATCATCGCCGCTCAGCACGGACACCGCGACCGGCACCGATTGCAAGCTTTCCGAGCGCTTTTGCGCGGTCACAACGATTTCGCCGGGGGCCGCATCGTCAGCAGCATCCTGAGCATAGGCTGGGGCAGCAACAAGCGCGAGCACGGCCGCGGAAGCGCGAAGCATAGATTTCATGGGGTCTCCTCCCTCCTTACCAAGCCGGAGGTTCCCGGCCTTGGTTGTTACGCAAGGTGGCTTGGGCAGCGGATCGGATGCCCGCGCTTTCCACTTGTGGCGCTTGAATTGCGTGGATTGGCTCGATATGTCAAGCGGTGTCATACGGATTGCCAAAGAGCGTTGCGATAGCGCAACAGCGCAGGCGGAGAGGGACCGAATCGGCATGGAAAGCGGGTTCATCGAATGCGAAGACGGCTTTGACCTGCACATTGCGGGGCGAATCGTGCTGTCGCATCGTGCTCACGATCCGGTGCTGGCCATGGCCCGTGGTAACCCCAATGTGGAGATGGTCCGCGGCAATTTCCGGATCGAGGATGATCCGCAAGACGCTTTTGCGCCAACCGACTGGGAGCTGGCTGAAGGTGCTGCCGTGTTGTCCGATGCGGCAGGTCCGGCGGCGCGATTGGAACTTGTGGATAATGCGCTGACGGTCACACTGCTGCGCGAAGGCTATGACCGGATTCACCTCCATCTCCACGCCGAGCCGGGTGAGGCTGTGTGGGGTGGGGGCGAGCAGATGAGCTATCTGGCGCTGAACGGCCGGGCCTTTCCGATCTGGACCAGCGAGCCGGGAGTGGGCCGAGACAAATCGACCGAGCTAACCCAGCAGATGGATGCGGCCGGAATGGCCGGGGGCGATTACTGGAACACCAATTATCCGCAGCCGACTTTCCTGACTTCACGCTGGCTGGCGGTGCATTGCACGGCAGAGGCGTACTCGGTGCTCGATTTCACCGATCCGGCGCGGCACCGGGTGGAGGTCTGGTCCGATCAGACCACGTTCGAGCTTTTTGCCGCCGATGGGCCGCAAGAGCTGGTTGGCCAGCTCTCCGCCCGGTTCGGCCGCCAACCGCCGCTGCCCGATTGGGCGATTGGCGGGGCGATCGTCGGCCTCAAGGACGGCGCGCGCAGTTTTGAACGGCTGGAGCAATTCATTGAAGCGGGCACGGCTGTTTCCGGGCTGTGGTGTGAGGATTGGGCCGGCATCCGCGAAACCAGCTTTGGCCGCCGCCTGTTCTGGGACTGGCGCCGCGACAACCAGCGTTTTCCCGATCTGTCGCAGCAGATCGCGCGTCTGGCGGCGCGCGGCATCCGCTTTCTGGTCTATGCCAACCCCTATCTGTGCAACGACGGCATCCTCTATGACGAGGCGCTGGAAGGCGGACATTTCTGCCTGCGGCAAGATAGCGACGAGGTGTATCTGGTCGATTTCGGCGAGTTCGATTGCGGCGTGATCGATTTTACCCGTGCCGAGACCCGCGCATGGTTCGCTGAAAAGGTGCTGGGCCGTGAAATGCTCGACATCGGCATCGCCGGGTGGATGGCTGATTTCGGTGAATATCTGCCAACCGATGTGCGGCTGGCCGATGGCTCAGACCCGATGGAAGCGCACAATCGCTGGCCGGTGCTGTGGGCCGAGGTCAATGCGATGGCACTCGCCAGCCGGGGCCAGACGGGCGAAGCGGTGTTCTTCATGCGCGCCGGGTTCAGCGGCGTGCAGGCGCATTGTCCCCTGCTGTGGGCGGGCGACCAGTCGGTCGATTTCACCCGCCATGACGGGATCGGCACGGTGATTACTGCCGCGCTTTCGGCCGGCCTCGTCGGCAATGCCTACAGCCATTCGGACTGCGGTGGTTACACCTCGCTACTCGGCAATGTTCGCACCGCAGAACTGATGGAGCGCTGGTGCGAGCTCTCCGCTTTTGCCCCCGTCATGCGCAGCCACGAAGGCAACCGCCCGGACGACAATCTGCAATATGACAGCACGCCGGAGCTGCTCGCCTGCTTTGCGCGGTGGAGCCGGGTCCACGCGCACCTTGCGCCCTATGTCCGGCACCTGTGCGATGAAGCAGTGGTGGCCGGATTGCCCGCGCAGCGCCCGCTGTTCCTGCACTATCCAGACGATCCAGCGCTCTATGCGGTGCAGGATCAGTTCCTCTACGGCGCAGACCTGTTGGTCGCGCCGGTGATCGAAGAGGGCGCGCTGGCCCGTTCGGTGATCCTGCCGGGCGATGGGCCATGGCGGCACTGCTGGACGGGGCAACAATATGCTCCCGGTAGTCACGAAATTGCTGCCCCAATTGGCCAGCCTCCGGTATTCTACCGCCCGAACAGTGCCTTTGCGCCGCTGTTCGCGGGGTTGAACGGGGTGCTGGATTGATGAGCGAGCGGTCAAACATCAGGGACGTTGCGGCGCTGGCCGGGGTGGCGGTGAAAACCGTCAGCCGGGTGCTCAACGCGCACCCCTATGTCAGTGCTGAAACCAAGGCGCGGGTCGAAGAGGCGATGCAGGCGCTCGATTTCCGGCCGAGCGTGGCGGCGCGGATCCTGTCTGGCGCGAAAAGCAACCAGATCGCGCTGATCTATGACAACCATAGCCCGTTCTACATGTTCCAGATCCAGACCGGCTGCTGGGAATATTGTAAGGCCCACGGTATCCGTCTGCTGGCCCAGCCGGTCGATGTCGCCGATCCGCAAGTCGGCGAACAGGTGCGCGGACTTGTCACCGAAACCCATGTTGACGGGATCATCCTGTCTTCACCAGTAACCGATTGCGATCCCGTATTGCGCGCGCTGGAGACGATGAACATTCCGTTTGTGCGGATTTCCCCCGGGACCAACCACGCGCTGACCAGTTCGGTGTTTATGGACGATGCCCAGGCCGCTGATGACATGACCACCCACCTGATCAATTTCGGCCACCGCCGGATCGGGTTCATCAAGGGCCATCCCAACCACATGGCCTCGGACGAGCGGCACAGCGGCTATTGTCGCGCGCTGAGCCGGGCCGGGATCAGTTACGATACCGATCTGGTCTGCGACGGCGAATTCGATTTCGACAGCGGGGTCCGCGCTGCCCATCACCTGATGGCATTGGACAATCAGCCGACCGCGATCTTCGCCTCGAACGACGATATGGCGGCGGGCGTTCTGGCGGTGGCCCATGATCGCGGGATCAGCCTGCCCGATCAGCTTTCGGTGGCGGGGTTCGACGATACCACACTGGCCCGCACCGTCTGGCCGCCGCTCACCACGATCCATCAACCGATGGCGGAACTTGCCCGCACCGCCACGGAAATTCTCATCGCCGGGGGTGATATCAATCACCGCCGTCTGCCCCACACTCTCGTCGAGCGCGCATCGGTTGCGCCGCCAGCCAGGAAACCAACATGAGCGCATTACCCCTACCACCCGTCACCCGCACGCTAGGTTCCAGCGGCATTTCCGTCTCTTCGATTGCCTGGGGGATGTGGCGGCTGGCCGAAGGCGGGCGCACCGCTACGGAGGCGGCAGCGCTGGTCCACGCCGCGCTAGATGGCGGGATCAACTTCCTCGATACGGCAGATATTTACGGCTTCAACGGCAGCGGTGGGTTTGGTGATGCCGAAGCGCTGCTGGGAGAAGTGCTCAGCGCGGAACCGGCCTTGCGCGGACGGATGGTGCTGGCGACCAAGGGCGGGATCATGCCGCCGCTGCCCTATGACCAATCGGGCGAATACCTGCGCAGCGCGATTGACGCCTCACTTGCCCGGCTGAAGACCGACAGCATTGATCTCTACCAGATCCATCGGCCCGATATTCTTGCTCACCCGCAAGAGGTCGCCCGTGTGCTCGACGATGCGGTGGCTTCGGGCAAGATCCGCACGCTCGGCGTGTCGAACTTCACGCAGCCTCAGATTGCTGCGCTCAACCACTTCCTGGGTCATAAGCTGGTCGCGACCCAGCCGGAAATCAGCGCGCTGCGGATCGATTGCTTTGAAAATGGCGAGCTCGATCAGGCGATGCAGCTGGGGCTGGTCCCGCTGGCCTGGTCGCCACTGGGCGGCGGACGGATTGCCGGCGCAGACACCCCGCGCGACAAAGCAGTGATTGCCGAGCTTGACCGGGTTGCCGCCGCCAAGGGAATTTCACGCAGCGTCGCGGCCTATTCCTGGCTGTTGGCGCATCCCGCCGGGATCATCCCGATCATCGGATCGCAGCAGGCCGAACGGATCGCTGAAGGCGCCTCGGCGCTTAGCGTCCAGTGGACCCGGACAGATTGGTATGCGGTGCTGGTCGCCGCCCGAGGAGAACGACTGCCATGACCCAGCCCCAATGTGAAATCTCCTGGTTCTCCGCGCTGTGCGATGATGACTATGAATTCCTCGGCGTGCCTGATCCCTATCTGGCCTCCAGCTGGGAGCATTGCCGCAATATCGTGATGCGCGCCGAAGAGGGTGGGTTTGACAACGTGCTGCTGCCTTCGGGCTATCAGCTCGGCCTTGATACCACCGTCTTCGCTGCGGCGATGGCGACGCAGGTCAAGCGGATCAAACTGCTGTGGGCGACCCGGATGGGTGAAGACTGGCCGCCGCAACTGGCGCGCCGGATCGCTACGCTCGACCGGATTCTGGGGCCCAATGCCGCTGGCACTGCCGGCCGTCTCAACGTCAACATCATCTCGTCCGACATGCCGGGCGAAAAGATCGAGAGCGGCCCGCGCTATGCCCGCGCGACTGAGATCATGAAGATCGTCAAGACGCTGCTCAACGGCGAACACCTCGATTTTCAGGGCGAGTTCTTCAATCTGAAGCTCGATCCGGCGCGGATCACCACCATCTCGGGCAAGTGCCCGGCGTTCTACTTTGGCGGGCTGAGCCACGAAGCCCGCGAATGCGCTGCTGAAGTTGCCGACGTCTACCTGATGTGGCCCGATACGATGGACAAGGTCCGCGAAACCGTGACCGACATGAAGGCCCGCGCCGCTGCCAAGGGCCGCACGCTCAAGTTCGGTTACCGCGCCCACGTGATCGTGCGGGAAACTGAGGATGAGGCGCGCGCCTATGCAGACCGGCTGCTGTCCAAGCTGGATGATGAAGCCGGCCGTGCGATCCGCGAGAAGTCGCTCGATGCCAAGAACTTCGGCGTCCAGCGCCAGCAGGAATTGCGCGGCGCGGCCGATGGTGACGGGTTTGTCGAGGACAACCTGTGGACCGGGATCAGCCGGGCACGGTCTGGCTGCGGGGCGGCGATTGTCGGCACACCCGATCAGGTGATCGCCAAGCTGAAAGCCTATCAGGATGCCGGGATGGAGGCCTTCATCCTGTCCGGCTATCCGCATGTGAATGAGTGCGATATGTTCGCACGCTATGTCTTGCCGCAGCTTCAGCACGGTCCGTTGGCGCTGTGAGCCGAAAGAAAGAGGTGCAATCTTGACCACCCGGATCGTCGCCATTGGCGGCACCGTAAATCCCGGTTCAACCACCGAACAGGCGCTGCGGCTGGCGGCCGCTGCGGCTGGTGCGGGCGGGGCAGAGGTGCAGGTATTTGGCGGGGCCTACCTTGCCAAGCTGCCCCATTATGGCAGCGCCGAACACCAGAAGGGCAATGGCAGCGAATTGGTCGAAGCGGTCCGCGCAGCCGATGGCTTGCTGATCGCCGCACCCGGCTATCACGGCACCATCTCGGGGCTGGTCAAGAACGCGCTCGATTTTCTGGAAGACCTTTCGAAGGATTCGCGGCCCTATCTTGATGGACGTGCCGTGGGCCTGATCGCGACGGCCTATGGCGATCAGGCGACGATGAGCACGCTCATCACGATGCGCGCGATTGTGCACGCGCTGCGCGGCTGGCCGACCCCGATGGGTGCGACGATCCGGACCTATCACGGGCTGTTCAGCCCCGATGGTGAGTGCCTGGAAGACCGTGCGCGGTTGCAGCTTGAAATGGTCGGGCATCAGGTGCTGCGCGGCGCGCGGGCCTTTGCCGGTGCAGAGGGGCCGCAATGAGCGCGCAGCTGGATCAGGCGCTCGCTGCTCTGGCGGCAGGAAAAGTCATCGTCCTGACCGGTGACCGGCTGCGCGGCGGCGATATCGATTTTGCCGTCGCCGCGCGCCATGCCGATGCCGATACGGTCAACTTCATGGCGACCCATGGCCGCGGGCTGATCTGCCTCGCGCTGACCCCGGCCCACGCGATGCGGCTAGGGATCAGCCTGATCAACCCGGGCAGTGATCGCCAATCGGGCCGCCCACATGGCCGCTCGATCGAAGCCACGACAGGTGTCACCACCGGAATTTCCGCCGCTGACCGCGCCCGGACGATTGCAGTGGCGATTGACCCGGATTCTACCGGCGATGACCTCGTCAGCCCCGGCCACGTCTTTCCGCTGATCGCGGCGGCTGGCGGAGTGGCCGAACGACCCGCTGCGCTGGAAGCTGCGATCGAGCTGTGCAAACGCGCCAGAGCAGGGGACGCCGCGGTGATCTGTTCGATCATGCGTGAGGACGGCGAAATGGCCCGGATCGAAGATTTGGCCGATTTGATCGAGGCGCATAGCCTTTGCGTCGCCGACGTCGGGGATGTTCTGACCGCTTAGTGCGGCATGTCCTCGTTTCGGGGTGCTGTCGGCACGGACAGGTTGGCGCGGGTCATCAGCAGGGTGAAGGGTACTACCGCCAGGGTCATCCACATCATCAGGTAGAAATCGTTGAGATAGGCGATCATCGCAGCTTGCCGGTTCACCTCGGCGTCGATCATCCGCAGCGCGGCTTCGCCGTAGGTCTGGAACCGGTCGAGCGTCGAGAAATCGACCACTTGCGTGAAAGATGCAGTGATCTTTCCAGCAAGGTCCGAATGTGAGGTTTGCAGATTGCGCGCCAGCATTGTGGTGACGATCGAAATTCCCACCGACGATCCGATCGAGCGGGATAGGTTGAGCACGCTCGATCCATCGGTCCGCAGG
>Ga0209480_10003553_pt1 | contig 10154 bp, 8 predicted proteins | sample JI61114C2DNA_FD_187501 | JGI IMG/M metagenome (GOLD analysis project Ga0209480, IMG submission 187501) | Wastewater effluent complex algal communities from Wisconsin, to seasonally profile nutrient transformation and Carbon sequestration -... | ecosystem: Engineered > WWTP > Effluent > Algae...
GACTCCAGGACGGATGCGAGGCCCCGCCACCCTGAATGACTTTCGTGGCACCATTTGGCCAGCCTTTGACGACGACGGTATACTCCCCGCCCACTCTCGTGGTGAAGACGACACTCTGTCCATCAGGCGAGAATTCAGGGTCTGTGCAGAAGCTGTATCCCGTGCGCCAGCGCAGGAGCTTTGCCTCGGTCTCGCTCGTCTCCGGCACCTCGGCGATGTAAAGGCGCGGGCCGTCGCCACGATCATCAGCAAAGATGATCTGTTTGCCATCAGGGTGCCAGGCAGGGCTGCTGGGAGCTCCGGTCGTGTCACTGATGCAGGCAGCCGTGCTGGTGGTTAGATCGGTGACAAAGACTTCCGGATTGCCGAGGAAACTCATCACCAGCGCGAGCCGCTGCCCATCTGGTGAAAAGGCCGCGCCAAAGCTGCTGCCTGGCGTGTCCGTCACTGTGCGTTCCCAGCCTTGGCCGAGATCCAGCCACTGCACTACGGGGAAGCCATTGCGGTAGCTCGTGTAGGCAACGGCTGAGGCATCGGAATTCAGCGAGGGAGAAACGGCGCCGTATGAGTGATGCGTAACTTGCAGGACTTCACGCCCATCTGGATCGCATAAATAAACCTGTTTTGTGCCAGACTTATCACTGACAAACACGATGCGACTGGTGGCAAGTCCAGGCTTGCCGGTGATGGCCAAAATGACATCATCCGCGAGTGCTTTGGCATTCTCATCCAAACCAGGAGCTGCATAAGTTCGCTCAATGAGTTCCTTACCCGATGCATTGACGATGCGTCCCGTGATACGCCCGCCGACGGAACTACCACTGATGGTAAAATCAGCTTTATCCTCCGTGAGGAGAAATTCACGCGCCGTGGTTAGCTCAGCCACGAGCGCCTGGCGCGCGCTAGCCCCTGTGCCGCCACCGAAGGCTGCTACACTGACGCTCTTTTTCTCGACCTTTACGGGAGAGGTTTTCGGCCCGGATTTCCAGAATTGGAGCCAGGATGGCAGCACACCAGCCTTCACGTCTGCACAGAACAGTATGAGGAGGCAGAGGATGGGAAGGTGGCGGGCTGCGTTCATCTACTCGATCTGGAGATTCACACGCACTGCATAGCGCTCTTTGGTAAAACTTGCAGGCAGAGTCTCAGGAATCTTCGTCACGCGTGCCAGTGCAGCACGCACGGAGTCATCCAGCGCGTCTGAACCCGATGGTGTTTTCAGCACCGCCTCTTTCACGCTGCCATCACGAAACACGGCCAGTTCCACGCTGACACGCCGCTGATTTGCAGGCACGAGGTCGATGGATGGTGGCACCCAAGCTCGCAGCAGGGTCTGCTGGAGCGCATGCTCGACGGCATCTAAACCAGAACTTCGCAGGGCCTTCTGCTGTTCACGCTCAGCCTCGTTCAGCTTGGCAATATCGAGCAGACTGAGCGTTGCTTTGGCAGGTTTTGGGCTGTCGTGAATAGCGGAGAGCGTGATGTATTTATTGGCTTCACGCCCGCTTGCAGGATTCAACTGGGGGGGGGCTTCAGACACCGTGGCGGGCGCAATCGAAGGAACGGAACTGCCAGCGACTGGACTGGACTGGATAGTCATCGCCGCAGAGGCACCGAGCAAATCCTGAGCATCTGTGCCAACAGACCTTTCTAGTTTAGCAAGGGTGTCATGCTGAAAGGCGGCAGGCGGGGTGGGGTTATGCGCCGTCAGTATTTCAAAGGGTGATTTCGCAAATGATGTCTTCATATTACTTGCCGGAGTGATCTGAAGATTGGCAGTCGAATTGGTGAGAGCCGCATCAGCCAGTTTGACAGGCTCGGCATGTGGCGAAGGAGAGTGAGGGGCAAAAGACACAGGTTTCGTGTCAGCGACCTCATCCGCCACAGTCGGCTTCACCAGTTTCGACTCAATAAAATCATCCGGTTTCCGCCAAACCAAGGCCTCGTTTTTTTGGGCTTCAGGCTTGGATTCCCCCGACAGCAAAGGCAGCAGGATCCAAACCACCATGCCTGCCAGCACATGCAGGAAACCTATGCCAATAATGGCCGGAGTCATGGACTCCAGCGAGGCACGTTGAGGGGCTTCGAAAGACATAGATGTCAGGGAGTCTTAGGAGGAGGCTCACTCACCACCGCCGTGTGCTTTACCGTGGCTGCATTCAGCGCGTCCATGATTTGCAGCAAAGCGGGAGTTGTCAGTGTCGGCGGCACACGCACGACCACGCCGAGATCGGAGGAAGCCTCCACACGCTTTTGGAGGTTGGGGATCAAATCCTTCTCTGAGACCACCTGCCCCGCCAGTGTCAGTTTCAAATCTGGTGCCACGACAAGTTCGATCGACTTCGAAGGCTGGCTTCCCTGCCCTGCCCTACCCTCGCTTTTCAGAACAGGCACCAAAACCATCACGGCCAGAAGCAGCATTAGCATGAGATCCAGCATTGGTGTGACATGGATCTCGGCTAGCAAACCGGGCAGATGGCGGCTGGAAATGCGCTTCATACTCGAGCAGGACTGCGAGCACCTGTGGTGCTTGGCGTTGGCATGGCGGGAGCACCCAGAGTCCCCATGCTGGGCAGAAAATCCTCCACCTTGCGATGATCCACAAACTGCCGGTCAAAAAGGCCGCTTAACTCCGAAGCAAAGTTATCCAGCCGCACAATGATCGCCCGGATACGCGCCACGACAGCATTGTATCCTGCCAGACTCGGCACCACCACCAGCAGTGCTGCGATGGTCGTGATCAAAGCCGAACTGATTCCCGGGGCCAGCGCCCCGCGCTCGTTAGCATCCAGTGCGGCGAAGACATCCAGCAGCCCCACCACCGTCCCTAGAATCCCCAGAAGTGGAGCCAGGGAAATCACCGTCGCCACGAGGCTCAGCCTTGCCTCCAATTTGAGCGCCGCACTGCCCACCGCACGCTCCATGGCATGATGCACCGACCCCATCTGGCTCGGAGTGATGCGACCCGCCCCTTGAAGCCGCGCTGAAAAACTACGTCCTGGCTCCTCCTCCCCCACGAGATGAAAGGCCAGTTCGCGTGAGGCCGCATGGTAAAGATAAAAAAGTGGGGACATATCCACCTGCTCTTTCGTTAGATAGATTGCCAGGGGATGTGGGCTTTCGTGGAACCCGCTCAGGAAACGCCGATTTGCACGATCTGTCCGATTCAAAAGGAGCCACTTCATCAGCAACGCCGCCCAACTCATGGTAGAAAGGATGGCTAGAAGACCAAGTACACCCCACGCGAACGGCGTGATGTGATCCAGGCCGAATTTCAGGCCGTTAACGACAGATAACATGGAGACAAACATCACAGTAAAAGATAAGGCAGTTAATCATCCTTGATTGTCGGGCGTCAACCCGGGAGTAGTGGCAGATGAGATTTCTCCCGATGTCCAGCCTTGCCGCCTTCGTGTCATTCTCTCTCTCCTCATTCTTGACTCTGACCTCACAAGCCCCACCATCCGCATGGCCAGCTTCTGCACCGTATGATTGTCACCATCGCCGTCATCGCCTTCTTCGGTGTTCTCCTCATTATCTTGGAGACCTTCGTTCCTGGAGGTATTGCCGGTGCTCTTGGAGTCCTGGCCATCCTTTCCTCAGTCGGTCTCGTGCTCATCTTGCCGGAGTTTGCCACTTGGACACCGCTTCAGCGTGGCGGACTTGCCTTTGGCGTCATCGCAGGTTCAGTGATTCTTTCGCTCATCTGGCTGCGCTGCTTCGCGGTGAAGTTCGGCTACCGGGCCTTCACTCTGGAGACTGAGATCGCCACACAGAACCCCAAATCACTTCCTCAGCCTGAACAGACAGGCATTGCGATCTCCGAACTGCGGCCGCTGGGCCGCGCCGAGATCAACGGTCAGCGACACGATGTGCGCTGTGAAGATGGGTTTGCCTCTGCTGGCACTCGCCTCATCGTCACCGGCCATGAACCGGGAAATCTCATTGTCCGACTCCAAGCTTAATCCAACTCATTCACCACTACCAACACCATGCCACGACTTGACTTTCTCCTCATCGGCGCCGCCATCATCGTCGCCCTCGTTCTCTTCCTCATCGTTGCCAAGTTCTTCAACCTCTGGCTGCGCGCCCGCATCGCAAATGCCCCGGTGAGCATCGTCAATCTCCTCGCCATGTACCTGCGCGGTGTGCCGAATGCCCTCATCATCGACACCCGCATCACCGCCGCCAAAGCTGGCATTCCCATCCAAACAGATCAGCTTGAGGCACACTATCTCGCTGGTGGTGAAGTGACTCATGTCGTCCTCTCCCTGATCGCTGCGGACAAGGCTGGCATCCCTTTGAATTTCGACCGCGCCTGCGCCATCGACCTCGCCTGCAAAGGCACCAGTAAAACAGTGCTCGATGCTGTGCGCACCAGCATCAATCCCAAAGTCATCGACTGCCCGCACCCCGATATGGGCCGTGGCGGCAAAATTGACGCCGTCGCTAAAGACGGCATCTCCCTCCGCGTCCGAGCCCGCGTCACCGTGCGCACAAACCTCGACCGCTTCGTCGGTGGTGCCACTGAGGAAACCGTCGTCGCTCGTGTCGGCGAAGGCATCGTCACCTGCATCGGCTCCTCCGATTCCTACAAGGCCGTGCTCGAAAACCCTGACAGCATCTCCAAGCTTGTCCTTCACAAAGGTGTCGATGCTGGCACTGCGTTCGAGATCCTCTCCATCGACATCGCTGACATCGACGTCGGCGAAAACGTCGGTGCCAAGCTCCAGACCGAGCAGGCCGAAGCGGACAAAAAAATCGCCCAAGCCATGGCGGAAATGCGCCGCGCAGCAGCCGTCGCGCTCGAGCAGGAAATGTCCGCCCGCACTCAGGAGATGCGCTCACGAGTCGTCGAGGCAGAGGCCCAGGTCCCGCTCGCCATCGCCGAAGCCTTCCGCAATGGCCAGCTCGGTGTCATGGACTACGCCAAATACAAAAACGTCCTCGCCGATACTGACATGCGCAGCAAAATCGCTGGCGGCAACGGCGGCGGGGCCGCGTGAGGCTCGATACTTCAATCCCCGAGCGGCTGATTCAGACTCTTTACTTCTACTCCATAATGCGTTCCGCATGATTGGAGCATGGTGACTGATGCGTTATCCTTGAGCATGCACCCACCAGCCCCACTTACCAGCCGTCGTCAGTTTCTCCGTCAGGCATCCCTCGCCGCCGCCACACTGGCTGCCCCCGCCGCACTGCTCGCGGACCCGAAGATCCCAGATGCCCTCGCAGGCAGGATCTACAAAACGCTCAAGATCGGCATGATCAAAGGTGGAGACCTCACGGAACGATTCAAGATGGCGAAGGCTGCTGGCTTCATGGGTGTGGAGATGGGATTCCCCGGTGACAAAGTGGAAGACACGAAGAAGGCCATCGCCGAATCCGGCCTGCCTGTGGATGGCAGCGTCTGCGGTCAGCATTGGCAGATCCGCCACACGAGCGCGGATGCGGAGACCCGGGCCAAGGCTTTGGAAAACCTCAAGCAGGCACTGCGCGACACGCACGCCGTGGGCGGCCACAGCGTGCTGCTCGTGGTGGGCAAAGGCGAGGACGGCCCTGAAAACGAGATCTGGGGCCGCTCGGTGGAGAACATCGCCAAAGCAGTGCCGCTTGCCGCCGAACTAGGTGTGCAGATCGTGATCGAAAATGTGTGGAATCAGTTCTGCTACGACCACGAGGGCGACTCCAACCAGACGGCGGACAAGTTTGTCAAATACGTCGATGAATTCCGCTCGCCCTGGGTTGGCATGCAGTTCGACATCGGCAACCACTGGAAATACGGCAGCATGGGCGGCTGGATTCGCCAGTTGGGGCATCGCGTGCTGAAGCTGGATGTGAAGGGCTTCTCCCGCGCGCAGAGCAAGTTCACCCCCATCGGCCAGGGCGACATCGACTACGCCGATGTGCGCAAGGCCCTGCACGAGATCAACTTCCATGGCTGGCTGGCCGCCGAAGTCGCCGGAGGAGATCTGGCCTACCTCACCGGTGTGGCAAAGGAGATGGATGCAGCCTTTGGATTGTAAAGGAACTCGCCGTTACTCCGCCACAAACTCCACACCGCTAAGGACGGGCTTGGCTTTCGATCCAGACGCAGACTGGAGCGTGAGACGCAGATCCTTGCCGATGACGATGCCTTTGAACTCACGCATGGCGCTGCCGCCTTCTTTGGCGAGGTCGAGGTTCTCCAGCACGGTCTTGCCTTGCAGCAGGACGTTGAAGACACGTCCGCCGGGCGGGAGTTGATCGGGATCGCTGAAATGAAGGCGCACGGTGTGAGGCAGCGGTGGGTGATCGACTTTGAGCAATGGTTCCTGCGTCGGTGCGATCACGGCTTTCGGTTTTTCAGTCGTCTTCTTTTTGCTGCCGGGCTTGTCGTCATCGTCGTCTGATTTTTTGACAGGCTTCACGAGGAATGGACGACGCAGTGAGGGCGTGATGACGATCTCGCCTTCGCCGATCAAGCCGGAGGCGATGATCCACGGCTGGCTTTGGCCTGCATCGGCGATCTGGGTGCTATGACGACGGAACCACTTCACGTTTTTGCCAATGCCTTCGACGCCGAGTTGTGGCGCGTTGCCATCGCCGACGTGAGGATGTTCAATCCAAAGCGTGCCATCGGGTGCGCGGCGATTGCCGGGTGCGCCGAAGTTGATTCCCGCGTGAAGGATGCGGTCGCCTTGTTTGCCATCGAGACCGAACTGGCTGTAGCTCCACATCTCCATCTCGGGCATGTGGATGAGCGCGAGCGAGGTCTGGTTTTGATAGGAGCAAGAGCAGGTGCGGGTGTAATCGGGCGCATTGAGCACGCCATTGGCCACCACGAGGTTCGAGGTGCAGCCAGATTTGAAACCGCCAAGATTCGAGGTGCCGCTCATGCTGTCGAGATCGTAAAAGCCCGCCGCGCCACTGCGGTAGGTGAGCAGATGCTCGCTGGCGATGATGGTGTTGCAGCCATAGGTGCGGTTCAGCCGCCAAGGTTCCATGTTGCCGGTGAGCGGGTTCTTCACGAGATGCGGCTCGCCAGTGAGCAGGCTGAAAGCACCGCCGGAGCTGCTGTAGGAGTTCGCGCCGGTGAGAATGATCTCGTTGTGCAGGATGCAGGGGCCTGTGTAGGTGCGTTTGAGATCCTGCCAGCGCACGCGGCCTGTTTTGCCTTCGTAGGCGATCATGCCATCGCCGACTTCGGTGGAAAGGCGGTCGCTCGCTTTGGCTCCGGCTTGGAGCAAGACGTCATGCTCCTTCGAGTAGCCGAGCCAGGTGCCAAAAATGTCCTGCTCCTGCTCCCAGAGCACATTTCCCGTGCGGGCATCGAGCGCGACAACTCGGTAGTCTTTGGGCAGATCCTTGCCACGACGCTCCAGCAGGCCCTCGGCATGTTGGGTGAGCTTGTCGAGGCAGTAGATGCGTCCACTGCCTGCGACGATGCCGTTGTGCAGGAAGCTGTGACGCGCCTTCACACGCCAGAGCAGCTCGCCGCTGTGGCGGTCAAACACCGCGAGTCCTGCGCTGGCGGAATAATCCTCGATTGGCGCGGCCGTGCGACTTTTCGCGGCGCCGGTTTGCAGGCTGAAGTGCGCGAAATCATCGCCACCGATGAGCAGATCATCCAGCACACCGATGAAGGCCCACTGCGCGGGATCTTGGGCATCTTCACGGAGTTTGATGGTCTTTTTCAGATCGCCGGTGCGGGAATCGAGCATCTGGCACTCGCCCTTCAGCGCCACATAAACGGCCTCCTGCGTGGCGGCATAGTTTGTGCCACGACCATTTGCGCCAGGGATGTGCTTTTGGTTGTAAGCGGTGCTCAGCGGCGTGTCGGCATACGTCTCGTTGTAGTAGATGCCAAAGGTGCCAAGGTCTTTGAAGTCGTGCTTCCAGATGACACGGCCGGTATAGACATCGCGCGCGCTGAAACTGCTCATGCCCTGGATGTAAAGGCGTCCGCCCACGACCTGCTCGGGCGGGCCGTGACCATGACGCGGCAGCACGTCCATGTTTGAGCTGCCGCCGAACCACAGCACGCCGAGCGGTGCGCGCACGCGGCTGTCGTCGGACTTCACCGTGTTGCCGATGTCGCCATACTGATGCGTCCAGTCCGCCGCACCGGGGAGAGCGCCTTCGCGAATGATAAGTTGATGTGCGCCCAGCTTCTCCAGGTTGGCGTTTTCGAGAGCGCTGGCATCGACCCCCTCATCACAAAGCATCACACCGCCATAAGGCCGCACGGAGGCATAAGCGGCAGCGACATGCTGCTTCGTCGTAATGACAAGATGCGCAAAGTAAGGCGGTGCTTGGAAGGAAAGCGCATCGCCTACATGGAAGCTGATGCGTGTGCCCTGCAAGCCGGGCGCGTCATACTGACGGCGCAGCGCATCGACTTTCATCGCGTCTTGCTCCACCACGGTGATCTGCATCTGCGAATCACTGAGCAAGGCGTCAAGCAAGCCCGTTTCATTCGCGCCAAAGATCAAAGCATGTCCGCTTTTGTCTCCTGCTCTCTCCAGCAAAGTCTGCGCGAGCTTCGACGCTTCAGCAGGCACTGCGGCGAGTTTGTTCGGTTTCGATTCGAGGCGACCGAGACTCTTGCCACTGCCATACACATGAATGCGGCCATCCTGCGTCACTGTGATGAGCTTTCCATTCGCCGCGATGAGTCGGCGCACCTCACCATGCACGGGCTGTGTCCATGTCACCTCGGGTTTGTCCGTCAGCGAGATCGCGCTGAGGCTGCTTTTGCCTGCGGCATAGAGATGATCGCCCGCCTTGATGAGATCGCCTGAGCCATCCGCTGTCACTTCCCACAGCACTTTTTCACTCGTGCCGAGTTCGCGCACCTTTTCCGTGTCGGAGTCAAAGAGACGGCTGCCATCAATGACCGGCTCGTTCATCACAGACTTGCCCTGCGTGCCGGTTTCGAGGTCATAGACACGCACACCACGATCACGCGTGTGGACATAGAAATACTTGTCGCCAGCAGCCACGAAGGAGCCGCCATTGCCCTTGCCTCCATCATTCAAATGGAAGTATTTCATCGCACCCGTCGCCAGATCGAAGCCCGCAGGCACGGAACGTCCACCCGGCACGAGCAGCGTGTCCTTCGTGGCGACAAGCGCCCCCTGCGGAGCCACACCGGCGAAGGATGACGCGCTGTGCGGCTGCTTGATGAAGTCCGCGCCCGTGCCGTCGTTCACCCACACGACCTTGCCCGTTTCCGCATCGAGCGAGTAAAGAAACGTGCCCATGAAAGGCCAGATGCTCGCGGCGAAGAACACCTTGCCATCGCGGATCACCGGCCCGCCACGCGCAGGCCATGCGGAGATCAGACGGCTGTTCCCCAGCGCCTTTCGTGCCGACGGTGCGCCGCTAAAGGACCACACCGCTTTGCCATCGTCAGCGTTCACGCAGTAGAGATGGCCGTCATCGCTCGTGATATACACTTTGCCCTGCCAGCACACCGGCGGCAGGCGCACCGGACCGCCGGTGAAGAACGTCCACACCTCCGCGCCTGTGCTCAAATCCAGCGCCACCACCTTGTCGCGATCATTGAAGCCGATGAACATCCTGCCGCCCATGACCACAGGCTCGAAAACCTTGTCATACGGCATCAAATCGTGGTTCAGTGGATCGTCCCACACCTGCTCACGCGCGGAATACACGCGCTCCCATTCGAGCTGGAGCTTCGCGGGCAATTTTTCACTCGAAGCCGCCGTGCGTCCGGCATCATAGCGCCACATCGGCCAGTCAGCGGCAGAGGCGGTGATGGAAAGCAGGAGCAGAAGGCAGGTGAAAAAATTCATGGGCAGGAATCAACGAGGCAAGGAGGGTAATATTGCCCAAGGCCGCTCGTTTCAACGCTATGCGCCGATTGCTGCTCGTTTTTCTCTCATGCCTCACGCTGAATGCGGTCGCGGCCACACCTCCGAACATCGTCTTCATCATGCTAGACAACGTCGGGCAGGAGTGGTTCGGCTGCTATGGCAGCGAAGAAGGCTGCACGCCGAACATCGACCGTCTTTCCAGCAGCGGCATGCGCGTGCAGCATTGCTACACCGCGCCTGTTTGCGGCCCCAGCCGCACCGTGCTGCTCACAGGCCGCTATCCGCACAGCACCGGCTTCCGCCTGCACCACGATGCAGCGCTCTAGCGGCGGC
>Ga0209480_10003556_pt1 | contig 10151 bp, 11 predicted proteins | sample JI61114C2DNA_FD_187501 | JGI IMG/M metagenome (GOLD analysis project Ga0209480, IMG submission 187501) | Wastewater effluent complex algal communities from Wisconsin, to seasonally profile nutrient transformation and Carbon sequestration -... | ecosystem: Engineered > WWTP > Effluent > Algae...
CGCGACATGTTCGAGGTGGCACGCAACTTCGCGCACTTCTTCGCCCACGAGAGCTGCGGCTTCTGCACGCCCTGCCGCGTCGGCACGGCGCTGGTCGTCAAGCGCATGGACAAGCTCGCGCAAGGCCACGGCTCGCGCCACGACGTCGATGTGCTCTACGAGCTCGACAAGCTGATGCACGGCGCCACGCACTGCGGGCTGGGTGCCACGGCCTGCAACCCGCTGCGCGACACCATCGCCAAGTTCCGCCCGGCCTACGAACGGCACCTCAAGTCGCTGTACTTCGAGCCCGCCTTCGACCTCGATGCCGAGCTCTCGGTATCGCGGCGCATCACCGGTCGCGACGACCCGGCCGCGCACCTGGAGACGGCCGAATGAGCGAGCCCTGCTTCACGCTCGACGGCGAGGACGTGCCCTTCGTGCCCGGCGACAACCTGCTGCAGGCCGCGCGTCGCGCCGGCCACTACATCCCGCACCTGTGCTGGCACCCGGACTTCCATGCCCACGGCTCGTGCCGCATCTGCACCGTCAAGGTCAATGGCCGCATGGCCGCCGCATGCACCGTGCAGGCCAGCGAGGGCCTGGCGGTGGAGAACCGCAACGAGGAGCTCGACGCGCACCGCAAGACGATGCTGCAGATGCTGTTCGTCGAGGGCAACCATTTCTGCCCCTCGTGCGAGAAGAGCGGCAACTGCCTGCTGCAGGCCACCGCCTACCAGATGGGCATGGAAGGCCCGCACTTCGAGGAGTTCTATCCCGACCGGCCGGTGGACGCGAGCCACCACGACATCCTGCTCGACTTCAACCGCTGCATCCTTTGCGAGCTGTGCGTGCGCGCCAGCCGCGAGGTCGACGGCAAGAACATCTTCGCGATCGCCGGCCACGGCATCGGCACACGCCTGGTGGTCAACAGCGACAGCGGCAAGCTCGGCGACACCGATATGGCGCTGGCCGACCGCGCCGCAGGCATCTGCCCGGTCGGCGTGATCCTGCCCAAGCGGCGCGGCTTCGTGATCCCGATCGGCGAACGCCGCTACGACCAGGACAGCGTGGCCGAGCCCGGCCGCCAGGAGGCATCGTGAACGCGCAGCTCACGCCCTACCCTGCTCATGGGCCACGCAAGCTGAAGGTCGCCACGGTATCGCTGGCCGGCTGCTTCGGCTGCCACATGTCGTTTCTCGACATCGACGAGCGGCTGCTCGAGCTGATCGAGCACATCGAGTTCGACCGTTCCCCGCTCACCGACATCAAGACCGTCGGCCACTGCGACCTCGGCCTCATCGAGGGCGGGCTGTGCAATGCCGAGAACGTGCAGGTGCTGCGCGAATTCCGCGCGCACTGCAAGACGCTGGTGGCCGTGGGCGCCTGCGCGATCAACGGCGGCCTGCCGGCGCAGCGCAATCACCTCGACCTCGGCCGGCTGCTCACCGACGTGTACCCGCAGGGCGTGCCGAACGACCCCGAGCTGCCGCTGCTGCTCAACCACGTGCACCCGATCCACGAGGTGGTGCATGTCGACTACTTCCTGCCCGGCTGCCCGCCCTCGGCGGACGCATTCTGGAGCTTCCTCACCGACCTGATGGCCGGCCGCACGCCGCACCTCGGGCATGGCCTGATCCACTACGACTGAACCATGGCCTTCGACCTCGAAACCGCTGCCACGCCCGAAGGACTCAGACGTGTCGCCATCGACCCGGTGTCGCGCGTCGAAGGCCACGGCAAGGTGACGATCCTGCTCGACGAGGTGAACCGCGTGCAGCAGGTGCGGCTGCACATCGTCGAGTTCCGCGGCTTCGAGAAGTTCATCGAGGGCCGCCCCTACTGGGAGGTGCCGGTGATGGTGCAGCGGCTGTGCGGCATCTGCCCGGTGTCGCACCACCTCGCGGCGAGCAAGGCGATGGACCGCGTGCTCGGCGCACACCCCGTCACGCCCAGCGCCGAGAAGATCCGGCGGCTGATGCACTACGGCCAGATCCTGCAGTCGCATGCGCTGCACTTCTTCCACCTCTCGTCGCCCGACCTGCTGTTCGGCTTCGACTCCGAGGTGCAGCAGCGCAACATCGTCGGCGTGATCGAGAAGCACCCGGACATCGCCAGGAAGGGCGTGATGCTGCGCAAGTTCGGCCAGGAGGTGATCCGCGTCACCGCCGGCAAGCGCGTGCACGGCACGGGCTCGGTGCCCGGCGGCATGAACAAGCACGTCAGCCGCGAAGACCGCGACGGGCTGCAGCACGACATCGCGCAGGTGATCGCCTGGGCGCAGGATGCCGTGGCCATCGCGCGCCAGTTGCACGAGAGCAACGCGGGCCTGTACGACGGCTTCGGCAGCTTCCGCTCGAACATGCTCTCGCTGGTGCGCGCCGATGGCGCGATGGAGCTCTACGACGGTGTGCTGCGCGCGCGCGATACCGCAGGCCAGATCGTGCTCGATGGCGCGAGTGATCAGCGCTACTTCGAGCTGATCGAGGAGGAAGTGCGGCCCTGGACCTACATGAAGTTCCCGCACCTGAAGTCGCTCGGCCGCGAGCGGGGCTGGTACCGCGTCGGCCCGCTGGCGCGGGTGCAGAACTGCGACTTCATCCCGACGCCGCGGGCCGAGGCGCAGCGGCAGGTCTTCGTCGCCCGCGGCCAGGGCGCGCCGGTGCACGCCACGCTGGCCTACCACTGGGCGCGCATGATCGAGGCGCTGCATGCCGCCGAGGTGATCGAGCAGTTGCTCGCCGACCCCGACATCCTCTCGGGCGACTTGATGTCGACGGGGCAGCGCGTCGGCGAAGGCGTGGGCATCATCGAGGCGCCGCGCGGCACGCTGATCCACCACTACCGCGTCGGCGACGACGACCTGGTCACGATGTGCAACCTGATCGTCTCGACCACGCACAACAACCAGGCCATGAACGAGGCCGTGCGCTCGGTGGCGCGCGAATACCTCGACGGGCGGGAGCTCACCGAAGGCCTGCTCAACCGCATCGAGGTGGCGATCCGCGCGTACGACCCCTGCCTCTCGTGCGCCACGCATGCGCTGGGCCAGATGCCGCTGGACGTGTCCTTGCTCGACGCCGATGGGTCGGTGCTCGACCATGTTCTCAAGTCGCACGACGGCACGCTGCAGCGCGATCTGGCCGCACCGCTGGGCTTGCCGTCGTGACGGCGTGAGCGCTCCGCTGCTCGTGTTCGGCTGGGGCAACGCGAGCCGCGGCGACGATGCGCTCGGTCCGCTGTTCATCGAGCAGCTGCGTGCGCGGCTCGCGCCGGCCGAGCTCGCGCGCATCGACTTCCTCGACGACTACCAGCTGCAGATCGAGCATGCACTCGACCTGGTCGGCCGCGAACGCGTGCTGTTCGTCGATGCGAGTCTGGACTGCGCCGCGCCCTTCGAGGCCACGCCGGTGCAGGCGCAGCGCGACCGCACGTTCACCACGCACGCCATGTCGCCGGCGGCGCTGCTGCAGGTCTACGTGGAACTGCAGGCGAGCGCCCCGCCGCCCTGCACGCTGCTGGCGATCCGCGGCGAGCGCTTCGAGCTCGGGGAGCCGCCGGGCGCGGCGGCGCTCAGGAATCTCGACGCAGCGCTGGACTGGGCACAGCGCTGGCTGCGCTGACGATCCAGCCTTCCAGCGGATCGATGTTCGCCGGCAAGCCGTGGTTCGGCTCGCCGGCGGCCCAGCCCCCCTGCACGAGGCACAGCACCGCGTCGAGCTTGTCGCCCGAGGCATCGGCGACCAGCGCATCGCGTTGTGCATGGGTCAGGCGCAGCCGCAGGCCGAGGCGCGTACGCCCCTGCTCCAGCGCTTCGAGCAGGTCCTTGCGGGCGATCAGCCGCTCGGGCGTCTGCTTGGCCTTCTCGTCGCTCTTGTACGAGCGGTGGCCGATCAGCTCGCGGGCCAGCAGCCCCGGGTAGGCCTCCAGCGCGACGCGGCTCGCGTCGCCCGTGTGCAGGCCGGGCAGATCGACACCGGCGTCGATCAGCAAGGGCACGCCGGCATGCAGCATGTAGGCCACCGGCGGATTCACCCACTTCATCGACGGCGACGAGCCGGCCGGGATGTCGCAGGCGCGGTGCGCGAACTTGCCGCCCACCGGACGTGCGTCGCAGAAGGCGGCGAAGGTGGCGCGGATCTGCTCGCGTGACAGCGCTGCGTAGTGCCGCATCAGCGGCAGCCAGTCAGTCGGCCAGCCCAGCGTGGCCACCAGCTCGCGCGGCAGGCCGAACGGGAAGTCGAAAGCTCCCAGCCACGGCCCTGGCGTGCGCAGCCATGCAGCGAAGGTCTCGAACTGCGCATGCTCCTCGACGCGCACGAGCTTCACCACGGCACCGCTGCGTTCGCCCAGCGCCACGGTGATGGGCTTGCGACGCGTCGGGCGGCTGGTGAAGTCGATGCCGGCGATCGGGGGGTACTGCATCGCGGCACGCTATCACGCCGCCAGCGACACCACCCCCGCCGCGATGCACAGCGCGCCGGCCACGCGCAGGCCGCGGTCGCGCTCGCCGAGCAGCCGCCCGCCGATCAGCGCGGCGAACAGCATCGACACCTCGCGCGCCGGCGCCACGTGCGAGAGCGGCGCCAGCCGCATCGCGTAGAGCACCAGCACGTAGCCGATAGGGCCGAACAGCGCCACCACCAGCGCATGTTTCCACTGCGTGCGCCAGGCCTCGCGCAGGCCCGCGCGATCGCGCAGCGCGCCGGGCAGCAGGAAGGGAATGCGCAGCAGGTTGCCGAACCAGTCGACCAGGATGGGCGAGACCATCAGCACGGTGACCGCATAGCCGTCGATCAGCGTGTAGCCGGCAATCAAGGCGCCGGTCAGCGCGCCGTAGCCGATGCCCCGCCGCACGCGCTCGCGCTGGGCCGGGTCGTGCGCCTGGCTCCACAGCGCGGGGCCGCCGGCGATCAGGAACACGCCCGCCACCACCCCGGCCACGCCCACCATGCCCAGCAGCGACAGGCGCTCGCCGAGCAGCAGCACCGCGCCGGTGGCACTGAGCAGCGGGCCGGTGCCGCGTGCGATCGGATAGACCACGGTGAGGTCGGCCAGCCGGTAGCCGCGCAGCAGCGTGGTGAAGTACAGCAGGTGCACGATGGCGCTGGCGAGCACCGCCAGCCATTCGCGCCAGCCCCACAGCCCGACCACGCCCCAGCCCACCCACAGGCCCAGCGGCGCCCAGATCACGCTGAGCTGCACGGCGGCGATGAAGGCGAAACGCTGGTCGCCGCCGGAATGTTTGGCGACGATGTTCCACAGCGCATGCAGCAGCGCCGCAGCCAGCACGAGCGCGAGGGCGGACAGCGGCATGGCGCGGATTGTCGATGAGCCCGGCGTGATTGCCGTCACGGCGGAGACACCCCACGCGAGCGTCGGCCGGAGGCCAGCCGCGACAATCGACCGTGTGAACCGAAACCGCCTCGTCCTCCTCGCCGGATTGCTGGCCCTCCTCGCATTCGGCGCGCTGCTCGGCCTGCGCACGGCCTCCGGCCAGATCGAAGCCAGCCTGCGCGAGGCACTCGGCCCGCGCGCCAGCATCGGTGCCGTGCGCCTGGGCCTGACGGGACTGGAGATCAGCGATCTGCGCATCCGCGCCGCGTCCGGCGCCTGGCCTTCGGCCGACGAACTGGTGGCCAAGCGCGTGAGCCTGCGGCCGGGCCTGGCCACCCTGTGGTCGCGCGGCTGGCATGTCGCCCGCATCGAGGTGGAAGACGGCTACCTGTCGATGCAACGCAGCCGGCACGGCAAGTTGCGCGTGCTGCCGGCGCTGCTGGAGAAACCCAGCGCCCCCGGTGCCGAGACCGGCAGTGCGCCGCAGGTGCGCATCGCGCAGGTGGTTCTGCACGACGTGGCGATCGACTTCCACGACGCCAGCGTGCGCCAGGGCTCGCACAAGATGCGCTTCGAGTCGCTCGATGCCTCGGTCGGGCCGCTCGCCTTCCCGGCCTTCGACGAAGCCACCGACATCGACCTGCAGGCCACGCTGAAAGGCCCGCAGCGTAACGGCCGCATCGGCATCCGCGGCGAGTTCACCATCGCCTCGCTCGACGCGAAGCTGAAGGCGGTGGTGCAGGGAGTCGACCTGATCGCGCTGCAGCCTTACCTGCTGAAGGTGAACGAGGGCGGCGTGAAGCGGGGTTCGCTCGACCTCACGCTCGACGCCACCGTGAAGGCGAAACGGCTGCACGCGCCCGGCCGCGTCACGCTCAGCGGGCTGGAGCTGGCCAGTGGCGATGGCCTGCTCGGCACCTTCGGCGGCGTGCCGCGCCAGGCCGTGCTCGCGGCGATGAAGCGCGACGGCCGCATCGAGGTGGGCTTCACGCTCGAAGGGCGCATCGACGACCCGGCCTTCTCGATCAACGACAACCTCGCCACCAAGCTGGCCGGCGGGCTGGCCGAGACGCTGGGCGTGAGCCTGGGCGGCGTGGTCGAGGGCGTGGGCGGTGTCATCAAGGGGCTGCTCGGGCGCTGAGCCTGGCCGGCTGCTTGCGCGCGCGCAAGCGAAGCCAGGCGGCTGCGGCCTAGACTTTTCCCGGTCAGACCCCGGGAGTTGTCGATGAAGTACCCGTCCTCTGCGGCCCTGGCGGCCAGCCTGCTCGCTCTGGTCTCGAGCAGCGCCGCGCAGGCCTCCGAGAAGATCGCCATCCAGGCCGGTTGCGCCACCTGCCATGCCGCCACCAGGAAGGTGATCGGCCCCGCCTACCGCGACATCGCGATCAAGTACAAGGGCCAGCCCACTGCCGTGGCGATGCTCTCCGAGCGCATCCGCAAGGGCGGCAAGGGCGTGTGGGGCGAAGTGCCGATGGCGCCCACTCCGGCGGCCCGGCTGAACGACGCCGACCTGAAGGCCGTCGTCACCTGGGTGCTCAAGACGCCCTCGTAGGCGACGCGGTTCAGCTCAGGAGAGCCAGCGCGACTTGCCCCCGGACACTTCGCTGATCAATCGGGAGGCTTCGGCGCACGCCAATCGCGCGCGGGCCACGGGCAACTGCTTCTCACGCAGCGCGGCATGCCAGGCCGGCAGCGCCGCGTGGTTCCAGAACATGCTGCCGTCGATCTCGCCGACGCCACCGGCGCCCAGGCCGAGCAGCGGCACCGCGGGTGTGGCCGTGTAGCCGATCAGGTTGCGGCGCAGCCGGCCTTCCGGCCGGGCCAGCGCGAGTTCGTCGTCGTCGAGCACGAACTGGCTGGCGCCGATCGGGGCGTAGCCGGCGGACAGCATGGCCGTCGAGGTCATCGAGCGCAGTTCGGTGCACAAGGCGCCGTCGGGCAGCGCGGCGCTGTCGATCGCATGCTGCGCAGGCGCCTGATCGGGCCGGTGCTGGTAGCACGACAGCGCCACGCGGTCGGGCGCCATGGCGATCAGGCGATCGAGCGTGGAGCGCCAGCCCGATGCGCTCTGGTGCGGCAGCCCGACGATGAGCTCGAGCTGGATGCGCTCGAAGCCCGCCTCGCGCGCCGTCACGCACACGTCGTCGATGAGCGCCTGCGAGTTGCGCCGGCCGATGGCCTGCTGCACCGTGATGTCGAAGTCGGCCACGCCGAACGTGACATGGCGGAAGCCCAGGCCGCGCAGCATCTCGAGGTGCTGCCGGGTGACGCGGCGCGGGTCGCACTCGGCCGACATCTCCGCATCCGACGGCAGGCGCCAAGCCGTCTGCAAGGCCTCGACCAGGGCGGCCAGCTGCGAATCGCTCAGTTCGTTGGCGGTGCCTCCGCCCAGGTGCAGTTGAAGCACGTCGCGATCGCGGCCGATGTGCTGCGCCAGCAGGGCCACCTCGTCGGCCAGCGCCTCGGCGTAGCTGCCGATCACGTCGCTCGGCTGGGCCGCCAGGATGTCGCGGTCGCAGAACAGGCAACGGGCGGCACAGAACGGCAGCCGGATCGACAGCGCGACCGGTTCGCCCGGCCGCTGGGCCAGCGTCTGCAGCGCGGACTGGTAGTTCGCCTGGGCGTTCTCGGTGTCGGCATGAGGTTCGGTATCGGGCCACTGCGCCGCGGCGTCGGCCGGTGCACCGGCACGGCGTGCCGGGCGCAGCCATCGCACGGCCCCGGCGCCGACCTGCGCCGACTCGCCATCTGCCGCGGAACCAGCCTCGCGTCGCCAGAACGGCTTCAAAGAGATTCTCATTTTCGGCTCCCCCCGGACACCTGCCGAAGAGGCCGTGTCGGCGATACCTTAGGCGGCGGCACTGGCCCGATCGTTGATTGCCGTCAACGAAGCGTGACACGATAATCGTCAGTCTATCGTGACGCAACGCGGACCGGACAGGCACGTCGGCCGCACCCGACTGGAGCGACATGCCCGACACCGATCCCCTTTCTCGCAGCTTCGGCAACGCCTTCGTCGCGTCGGTCGAACGCGAGCGTCGCATCCGCAATGTCTTCGAATCGGTCGCACCGCGCTACGACCTGATGAACGACCTCATGAGCCTGGGCATCCACCGCCTGTGGAAGCGCCGCCTGGTCGCGCTCGCGGCACCGCGCGCGGGGCAGTGCATCGTCGATCTCGCCGGCGGCACCGGCGACGTGGCGGCGCGCCTGGCCGGGCCGGACCGGCAGGTGACGGTGATCGACCCGAGCGAGGCCATGATGGCCGCCGGCCGTGCCCGCGGCCTGGCCCATGTCGATTGGCAACTCGGCGCGGCCGAGCGGCTGCCGCTGGCGGCTGGGTCGGTCGACACGCTCACCATCGCTTTCGGCATCCGCAACGTCACCCATCTCGATGCTGCGCTTGCGGAGGCACGTCGCGTGCTCAAGCCGGGCGGCCGCTTCCTGTGCCTGGAGTTCTCGACGCCGCGGCCGTGGCTGCGGCCGTTCTACGACCTGTTCTCCTTCACCGTGATCCCGCGCCTGGGCGCCTGGATCGCCCGCTCGCCGCAGGCCTACGACTACCTCGTCGAATCGATCCGGCGCTTCCCCGACCAGGACGCCTTCGCGCGCCACATCCAGGACGCCGGCTTCGCCGATGTGCACTGGCGCAACCTCAGCTTCGGCATCGCCTGCATCCATGCCGGCACACGCCCGCTGGCTTGACATTGCGCAATCTGCGCTTGCCACCTTCCTTCCGACAATGAAGACGTCATGACCGTCAAACGAGCTTCCGCCAACGAGTTGCAACCCGTCCGTGCCGGATCGCTGCGTGCCTGGGCCGTCGCGGTGCGGCCTCGCAGCCTGCTGGTGGCGATCAGCCCGGTGCTGGTCGGCGGCACGCTGGGCTTCGCCCGCCAGGGTGCGATCGACCTGCTGGCCACGCTGCTGGTGCTCGGCGCCGCGCTGCTCATGCAGGTCATCACCAACATGCAGAACGACGTCGGCTACACGGTGCGCGGCGGCGAGCGCAGCGGCACGCGCACCGGGCTGCCGCGCGCCACCGCCAATGGCTGGCTCAGCGTGCGCCACGTGCGCGCCGGCATCGTCGCCGTCGCGCTGGTGGCCACCGCGCTGGGCCTGGCGCTGGTGGCCTACCGCGGCTGGCCGGTGCTGGCGATCGGCGTGAGTTCGCTGCTCGCCGCGCTGGCCTACATGGGCGGACCGAAGCCGATCGCCTACACACCCTTCGGCGAGCTCACCGTGTTCGTGTTCTTCGGTCTGGTGGCCGTGATGGGCACCGACTGGGTGCTCACCGGCAACGTCGGCGCCGTCAGCGCGCTGGCCTCGGTGGCCATCGGCTCGCTGGCCGCCGCCGCGCTGGCGGTCAACAACCACCGCGACATCGCGCACGACCGCCTCGTCGGCCGGCGCACCTTCGCCGTGACCTTCGGCGAAACCGGCTCGCGGCGGCTCTTCACGGCGCTGCTGTTCCTGCCCTTCGTGCTGCTCGCGCCGATGCTGGCCTGGGGCCACTCGCCCGGGCTGGTGCTGCCGCTGCTGCTGTTGCCGGCGGCCTGGCGCCTGCGCCACGATTTCGTCACCTGCCCGCGCGGCACGGCGTTCAACGAGGTGCTGTTCAGCACCTTCCGCCTCGAGCTGTGGTTCGCGGCCCTGCTGTCCGCCGGCGCACTGCTCGGCCGCATGGGGGGCTGATGGGCGGCTGGCCGTTCACGCGCCGCGCCTGGCTGGCCGGCATGGCCGGCACGCTGGCGGGCACGGCGTGGCCGACGTCGCGGGCCGCACGCGCCAGCGGCTTTCCCGAGCGCCCCGTGCGCATCGTCGTGCCCTATTCG
>Ga0209480_10003557_pt1 | contig 10148 bp, 11 predicted proteins | sample JI61114C2DNA_FD_187501 | JGI IMG/M metagenome (GOLD analysis project Ga0209480, IMG submission 187501) | Wastewater effluent complex algal communities from Wisconsin, to seasonally profile nutrient transformation and Carbon sequestration -... | ecosystem: Engineered > WWTP > Effluent > Algae...
GTTGCCACTCCGGTGTGGGACGCCGTCCGCGCCCGGGACGCGGGCTCCTTCGTCGCCGGCGTCTTTACGCCCGCCACACCCCGGACGGCGTCCCACCCCGGAGCTTTGAGCGTTGGGTCCCTGCCGGTCGGCCTCGGTGCGCCCGTGGCGTTCCCGCGGTGCCCGGGCACCGCGACGTCCCGTTTGAGCGTCGGGTCCCTGCCGTGCCCCCGTCCGCGAGGTTGCGTTTCTGCGGTGCCCCGGTCCGCGACGTCCCGTCCCTGCCGTGCCCCGGCCCGAGACGTCCCGTCCCCTGCCGTGCCCCGCCCATAGTTCGCCTAGCTTCTTCAAACCCGCCCACGGCAAGCAAGGACGCCTGCCGACGTCGCCAGGCTGATTCGAACGGGCCAGGCTGATTCGAGTAACGTAGGCGGATTTCGAAGAAGGTGGGCGGCGGCGTCCCGGGTCGACTCTCGGCCCCGCCCGGACGCCTCAGGAGATCCTGCGCCGGTAGGCCGCCATGGCGAACAGGTAGGCGGCCAGGAGGATGCCGAGGCACCAGGCGAGGGCGACCGGAAGGTCGGCGCCGACCGGCTGGCCGGCGAACAGGTCCCGGATCGCGTTGACGATCGACGTCACCGGCTGGTGCTCGGCGAAGGCGCGGACGGGGCCGGGCATGGTGGCGGTGGGCACGAAAGCCGAGCTGATGAACGGCAGAACGATCAGCGGATACGCGAACGCGCTCGCGCCGTCCACGGACTTCGCGGTCAGCCCGGGGATGACGGCGATCCAGGTCAGCGCCAGCGTGACGAGGACCAGGATGCCGAAGACCCCGAACCATCCGGCGACCCCGGCGCTCGACCGGAATCCCATCACCAGCGCGACCAGCACGACCACCGCCACCGAGACGAGGTTCGCGACCAGCGACGTCAGCACGTGGGCCCAGAGGATCGACGACCGCGCGATGGGCATCGAGTTGAAACGCTCGACGATCCCCGACTGCATGTCCGTGAAGAGGCGGAAGGCCGTGTACGCGATGCCCGACGCGATCGTGATCACGAGGATCCCGGGCAGCAGGTAGGTCACGTACGAGCCCGAGCCGGTCGTGACCGCCCCACCGAGCACGTACACGAAGAGCAGCATCATCGCGATCGGGGTGAGCACGGTGGTGATGATCGTGTCCATGCTGCGGGTGATGTGGCGCAGCGAGCGCCCTGTGAGGACGGCCGTGTCACCGAGGAAGTGGGTCATCTCCGGTTCCTCACTCGGTCGTCCGGACGCCGTCGGCGCGGCCCGCGTCGGCGTCCGGTTCGTGGTGGCCGACGAGGGTGAGGAAGACGTCCTCGAGGGTGGGCTGCTTCTCGACGTAGGTGACCGTCGCCGGCGGCAGCAGGGCCTGGAGCTCGGCGAGGGTGCCGTCCACGAGGATGCGGCCGTCGTGCAGGATGGCGATCCGGTCGGCGAGCTGCTCGGCCTCGTCGAGGTACTGGGTGGTGAGCAGGACCGTCGTCCCCTGCGCGGCGAGCTGTTTGACGGCGGCCCACACGTCGAGCCGCCCCTGCGGGTCGAGGCCGGTCGTCGGCTCGTCGAGGAAGATGACCGACGGGTCGCCGATCAGGCTCATGGCGATGTCGAGGCGGCGGCGCATGCCTCCTGAGCGTCCGGGTCAGCCACCGCCGACGGCTGGTGTGGGAGGGGACGAGTCGCCTCGCCGGACTCGAGCACGGGGGCCTGGAGCGGGCCGCCGCCGAGGCGCGCCGACGAGGGCAGTGAACGCCCGGAAATGTGGACCGTCCGCGCGGAGTCTGTCTATGCGTGCCGGGCCCTCGTGAACAGGTTGAAAACGATCAGGATGACCGCGATCACGAGCAGGATGTGAATCAGGGATCCGACGTTGCCCACCAAGAACCCGAGCAGCCAAAGAACGATCAGAATCCCGGCGATGGTCCAGACGAAATTGCTCATGTGATCCCTTCCAGCGTGACGCCGATGCCGGCGTCGAATATGTCGAATCACGCCCGGCTCGGTGTGAGTCGGGTGAGTCGGTGGGAGGGGCCGGCGTGGCTGCCTTGCGGTCGAGGACGTCGCCACGACCGCAGGGGCCGGCAGATCCTCCCGGAGCTACGTCGCGATCTTCCTGATCTTGGTGGCCGTCTGCTCGGCGGAGTCCTTGACCTGCTCGACGATCCTCTTGCCCTTCGCGACCGTCTCCTCCGCGGCACCCCGGGCTTCGAGGTCCGGATCGTCCGCCACCCGACCGATCGTCTTCTTAGCCTTGCCGGCGACCTCTGCGGCGGCGTTCGCAACCTTGTCCTTGATGCCCATCGTCTCTCCCTCACTCGTCTGCGGGGGTGGTCCCTCGGAAGCCACGCCCCACTCCTGCGGCACTGGTCGTGTCGCTGCAACCCGAGGCGATTTCGCGCCCTCAGCTGCCGCTCTTGTGGATCGGGTAGGGGTGACGGGGCCACCCGTGGTCGAGACTCCGGCGTTCGTACGCCCGGCCTCACCACGGGCGGGAACGGCGACTACCATCTCGAATTCCATCGAAAACGTGGCACTCCCCGGGGAGCGGCCCTCCCGATTCAGTTCCAGGGTACCGCGTTCTGACGTCATTTGACCCGAGAATCACCCCCAGGTTCTCGCCTCGTTTCCTGGGCTATTCGCTGGGAGATTCTCCTGAGGATTTCTCGTCTTGTCGAGTGTCTTCGAATTGGGGGTCGAGGGCCCGCCGAAAAGCCTCGGCGAGGTGCGAGAATGGACGCATGTTGATCCGTTTCCTGGCGTCGGCGGTCGCACTGGCCGTCGCCACCTTCGTGGTGCCCGGCATCTCGCTGACCGCGGGGACGATGCCGGCCAGGGCCATCGCGATACTCTGCGTCGCGGTCCTCTTCGGAGTCGTCAATACCCTCGTCAAGCCGTTGTTCGAGTTGGTGACGGCGCCGCTGATCCTGCTCACCGCCGGCCTCTTCCTGCTGGTGATCAACACCCTCCTGATGATGCTGACCTCGTGGCTGGCCGGCCAGTTCGGCCTGGGCTGGGCCGTCTCCGGGTGGGTGGCCGCCTTCTGGGGGGCTCTCCTGGTGTCCGTCGTCAGCTTCGTCCTGCACGCCTTCTTCGGCAACAAGGGCAGGGAACGACGCAGCGCGGGCTACTGGACGGGCCGCAAGAAGTCGTTCTGGCGTCGCTGATCCGACGCGGGGCTCAGGCCAGGACCCCGTGCCGCACCAGGATGGCGCGCAGGTGGTCGGGGCCGGCGTCCCAGGGGTGGAGCTCGGCGCGTAGGCCCACCGCCCGGGCGGCCTCGACGTTGTCTGTGCGGTCGTCGATGAACAGCGCGTCGGCCACCTCGACCCCGGTCGCGTCGCAGATCGTGGTGAAGAACGCCGGATCCGGCTTCGCGATCCCCAGCTCGTTGCTGTAGTACTGCTCGTCCAGGTGGTCCTCGTAGCCGAGGGTCGCCTGCATCCACTCGGCCCGCTCGTGCGACTGGTTGGTGGCCAGGATCGTCCGGACGCCCCTCGCGCGCACCTCGCCGACGATGGCCAGCGCGTCGGCGTCCACGGTCGCGTCCAGCCACAGGGCGACGTTCTCGTCGTGGGTGAACGGCAGACCGCGCGCCGCCACGAACGCGTCGGCCAGGGGATACATCCGCGCGTGCCCGTCGAGGGTCGAGTCGACGGTATCGATGAAGTCCTCGATGTCGGACGCCGCCCAGCCCCGCTCGCGCAGGTGGACGGTCCAGTGCGCCCGCGGCTTCTGCAGGACGCCGTCGGCGTCGAACAGCACCGCCCGCACCGGCCGCTCGCCCATCAGGGACGCCCGTCCGGCAGCAGCCCGTGCCGCTCCAGGATCGCCCGCACCCCCGCCGCCCCGTCGACGCGCGGGGCGCGCTCGGCGAGCAGCCCGGCCGCCCGGGCGCCGGCGACGTTCGCGGCCATGTCGTCGACGAACAGCGTCTCGGACGCCGCCGCGCCGACGGCGTCCAGTATGTGCGCGAAGAACGCCGGGTCCGGCTTCGCCAGGCCCACCTCGGCGCTGAAGAACAGCCCGTCGAGGTGGGCCGGATAGGGCAGCGCCGAGCGCATGTACGCCGCCCGGTGCCGCTGCTGGTTGGACGCGAGGTAACACCGGACGCCCCCCGCCCGCACCTGGTCGACCAGACCCAGCGCGACGGCGTCCACGACGGTGTGGTTCCAGAACGCGATGATCTCGGCGACCCCGACGCTCCGCCGCGGGAACCCCGCCTCGAACGCCGCCGCGAGGTCGCCGGCCCCGGTCATCAGTGGGTCCTCGACGGCGCCGACCTCACCCCAGTCGCGGGCGCCGGTCAGCTCCAGGATCCGCGTCCGCCACCCCACGGGCGGGTGCTGCAGGACGCCGTCGGCGTCCAGCAGCAGCGTCGTGATCGCCATCAGGGCAGCTGCCGGCGGGCCGCGCCCTTGTCGGCCGACTGCGCGAGCGAGGCGTAGATCTTCAGCGAGTTGCTCACGACGCGTTCGCGTGAGACCGGACGCCAGCCCGCGGCGTCCTGCGCGGCCCGACGCGCGGCCAACTCGGAATCGGGCACGTCCAGGTGGATCCGCCGCTCGGGGATGGAAATCTCGATGAGATCGCCGTCCTGGACGAGGCCGATCGTGCCCCCGGACGCCGCCTCGGGCGAGATGTGCCCTAGCGACAGCCCGGACGATCCGCCCGAGAAGCGTCCGTCGGTGATGAGGGCGCACTTCGGCCCGAGCCCGACGCCCTTGAGGTAGGAGGTGGGGTAGAGCATCTCCTGCATCCCCGGGCCGCCCCTGGGGCCCTCGTACCGCACGACCACGCAGTCGCCGGCGACGATCTTGCCGCCGAGGATCATCTCGACGGCCTCCTCCTGCGACTCGGCCACCTTGGCCGGCCCGCGGAACACCCACTGCTCCTCCGGGACGCCCGCGGTCTTCACGATGCAGCCGTCGGGGGCGAGGTTGCCCTTCAGGATGCCGAGCCCGCCGTCGGCGGTGTAGGCGTGCTCCACCGACCGGATGCAGCCGCCGGCGGCGTCCGTGTCGAGGGTCTCCCAGCGGTTCGTCGAGCCGAACGCCTCGGTCGTCCGGACGCCGCCCGGCGCCGCGTGCCACAGCTCGACGGCGGCCTCGGAGGGCGACCCGCCCCGCACGTCCCACTCGTCGAGCCACGCCGACAGCGACTCGGCGTGCACCGCCCGCACCGAGCGGTCGAGCAGGCCGCCGCGGTCGAGCTCGCCCATGATCGCGGGGATGCCGCCGGCCCGGTGCACGTCCTCCATGTAGTAGTTGTGCGTGTTCGGCGCGACCTTGCAGATGCACGGCACCCGCCGCGACAGCGCGTCGATGGTGTCGCAGTCGAAGTCGACGCCCGCCTCCTGCGCGGCGGCGAGCAGGTGCAGCACCGTGTTCGTCGACCCGCCCATGGCGATGTCGACGCGCATCGCGTTCTCGAACGCCGCCTTGGACGCCACCGCGCGCGGCAGCACCGACGCGTCGTCCCGCCCGTAGTAGGCCTCGCACAGCTCGACGGCGAGGCGTCCGGCCCGCTCGAAGAGCCCCTTGCGGGCGGACGCCGTCGCGAGCGTCGACCCGTTCCCCGGCAGCGACAGGCCCAGGACCTCGGTGAGGCAGTTCATCGAGTTGGCCGTGAACATGCCCGAGCAGGAGCCGCACGTCGGGCACGCCGAGCGCTCGATGGTCTCGATCGTGGCGTCGCTCACGGTGCGGTCGACGGCCTGCACCATCGCGTCGATCAGGTCGAGCCGCGTCTGCGCGGTGCCCTTCGTGGGGTCGATGACCGCGGTGCCGGCCTCCATCGGCCCGCCGGAGACGAACACCGCCGGGATGTTCAGCCGCAGCGCCGCCAGCAGCATGCCGGGGGTGATCTTGTCGCAGTTGGAGATGCAGACCATGGCGTCCGCGGCGTGCGCGTTGACCATGTACTCCACCGAGTCGGCGATGATCTCGCGGCTGGGCAGGGAGTACAGCATGCCCGCGTGGCCCATCGCGATGCCGTCGTCGATGGCGATGGTGTCGAACTCGCGGCCGATGCCGCCGGCGTCCGCGATGGCCCCGCAGACCAGCTGGCCGAGGTCCTTGAGGTGGACGTGTCCCGGCACGAACTGGGTGAAGCTGTTCACGACCGCGATGATCGGCTTGCCGAAGTCGGAGTCCTTCACCCCCGTCGCGCGCCACAGCGCGCGGGCGCCGGCCATGTTGCGGCCGTGGGTCGTCGTCCGGGACCGAAGTTCAGGCATGGGCTCTCCTAAGACTGTTGCCCTCAGGGTAGTTGGACGCCGCCGCGACCGCCCCGGGGTCTCGTCCGGGCCGGGGACGCCGGAAGGCCCGCGCACCGGGGTGCGCGGGCCCTGCTGGGGGACGGGGGATCAGACCTGCGGGGTGGCGCCCACGTGGCCGTCGGCCCCGATCAGGTGGCCGTGCGCGGCCTTCTTGGCCTCGGTCTCGTTGCGGATCCGGCGGAAGAACGCGTCGTTCAGCGGGTACTTCCAGAAGACGATCATCGCGACGAGGGCGACGACGGCGGGGACCAGGCCGATGCCGGCGCGGATCGTGAACAGGGCCGTCTCGGGCTGGTTCGCGGCGCCGGGCACGTAGGCGCCGAGGGCCAGCATCCAGGCGCCGAGGGCGCCGCCGAGGGACTGGGTGACCTTGCGGGTGAAGGAGTAGATCGCGTAGGTCGCGCCCTCGGTGCGGACGCCGTTCTGCCACTCGCCGTACTCGACCGTGTCGGCCTCGAGGCCGAACATGGCCACGTTGATCAGCGAGGCGCCGACGCCCTTGATGGCCAGGAAGAGCAGGGCCAGACCGATCGCGCCCATCGGGCTGAAGAACAGGGCCACGCCGCCGACGACGGTGAAGATGCCGCAGTACTGGAAGAGGTTCTTCTTGCCGATCTTGCCGATCACCAGGGGCAGGAAGGGGGTGATGATGAGGCCGATGCCGGCGTTGACGAGGGTCATCGTGGCGGTCTGGGCGGTGTCGCCGAGGATGTAGCGGGCGTAGTAGGCGGACATCGGGCCGACGGCGTACACGCCGGTCAGGTAGAACAGGCTGGCGAGGCAGAGGATCTGCAGGGGCCGGTTGGACTTGAGGGTCTGCAGCGTGTCCTTGATCGTGGTCTTGGCCGACGTGCGGACGACCGACTCCTTGCAGTTCAGGAAGACCATCAGGAAGCAGACGAAGCCGAGGGCGACGAAGGCGAGGGTGGTCTGGGTGAAGATCGTCTGCATGTCGATCTGGAGGGACGCCAGCTTGGCGGTGTCCTTGGCGGCCTTGGCCTTCGTGATCTCGCCTTGGACGGCGGCGATCCGGGGGGCGATCAGGTAGGAGAGGAAGACGCCGGCGGCGGCGCTGCCCCACATGCGCCAAGAGACGAGCTTGGAGCGCTCCTTGACCGACTGGGTCATCGCCGAGGCGAGGGAGCCGTAGGGGATGTTCACCATCGAGTAGAGGAAGCCGAGCGCGACGTAGGTCAGGTAGGCGTACAGCAGGGCGGGACCCTCGTTGCCGTTGTGGGCGGCGTCCTTGAGGGGCTCCGGCACGTAGAAGGTGAGGAACGAGAGGAACAGCAGTGGGATGGCGCAGAACAGGATGAACGGGCGGAACTTGCCCCAGCGGGTCATCGTCTGGTCGACGAGGCGGCCGGCGACGAGGTCGAAGAAGGCGTCCATGAGGCGCACGACGAAGAACATGGTGCCGATCGCGGCGGCGGAGATGCCCGCGATGTCGGTGTAGTAGAACAGCAGCCAGGCGGTGCCCAGCGAGAAGGCGAGGTTGCAGCCGAAGTCGCCCAGCATGTAGCTGAACACGGTCTTGGGTGTCATGGCCAGGAGGGCCCCGTGGGCCTCCGGATGGCGCGTTTCTGTCGCGGTCATGGGTCGTCCTTGGGTCGTCATTGAGGGGACTTGTATTCACCCTTGAAGGGCTGGATGAACTGGGATAAGCGTCCGGCCATGACGAGGAATTCGGCCCCGTGTTGCCAGTAGTTTCCGTCCGCGTCACGCGTCACGCGTCACGCGTCACGCGTCACGCGTCCGGGGCCTGGCGGTCAGCCGCGGCGTCCGGCCCACCAGCCGGCCAGGACGGGGCCGGCGCCGACCGCCGCCGCCAGCACCCAGAACGTGGGGACGCCGAACAGCAACAGGTTGTCGTTGCCCACGGCCACGACGAGGTAGAACACCAGGAGCACCGCGACCCAGACCAGTCCGCGCCACGCCCCGGCCGCGAGGGTCGGCGTCCGCAGGAGCCGGGCGACGACGAACGCGATCACCAGGGCCGCCGGCGCGGTCAGCCCGAACTCGACCAGCAGCGCGCCCGCGCGGGCCACCGGATCCTCAGGGAACGAGCCCGTCCCGCCCCAGCCGGGCAGGGTGACGAGCAACTCAGCCACCTGCACCAACACGAACACCGCCAGGCCGAACGCCAGCTCTTTCAGGTAACGCTTCATGGCGCACCTCCATGAGTCAATGCTAATCCGGTCGGCCCCGCGGGGCGCCGGTGGAGTCGCGGACGACCAGCTCGGTGGCGAGCTCGACGTGGGAGAACTCGACGGTCTCGCCGAGCGCGAGCCGCACGGCCGTCCGCAACGCGAGCGCGCCCATCTCGCGCAGCGGCTGGTGGACGGTGGTCAGCGGCGGTGACGACATCAGCGCCCCCGAGGTGTCGTCGAAGCCGACGACGCTGAGGTCCTGCGGCACGCGCAGCCCGAGCACCCGGGCCGCCTCGATGGTCCCCAGCGCCAGCTCGTCGTTGGCCGCGACGATCGCGGTGGGCACCTCGGGCAGCCGCAGGAGGGCGTCCGCGCCCTGGCGTCCGGTCTCGAACCGGAAGTCGCCGTGCAGCACGTACTCGGCCCCGACCCGGACGCCGCCCGCCTCGAGCGCGGACCGGTAGCCCTGCAGCCGGGCCAGGTTGCAGGCCGCGGACGCCGGCCCGCCCAGGAAGGCGATGCGCCGGTGCCCGAGCTCGAGGAGGTGTTCGGTGGCGGCGAGGCCGCCGGCGAAGTTGCTCGATCCGACCGTCCGCAGCCGGGGACGCGACACGTTCAGCGGGTCGATCAGCACCACCGGCAAGTGCGCCCGCCGCAGCGCCGACAGGGTGTCGGGCAGCAGCTCGCTGGTGACCAGGACCATCGGCTGCCGCTCGCCGGCCGCGCCGAGGGCGTGGGCCGCGTTGACGGGGGAGTTGTCGCGCGAGGTCAGCACGACGTCGACGCCCTGGGCGCTCGCCTCGGCCATGATGCCGGTCAGGATCGCGGTCGAGTACGCCACGAGCGGGCCGTCGAAGTGCACGCTGGCGCGTTCGGGACGCTGCGGGCGCCGCTTGGGCACGTAGTCGCTGTCGGTGAGCGCGCGCTGGACGCGTTGGCGGGTCTCGGCCCCGACGTCGCTGCGCCCGTTCATCACCTTCGAGACGGTCGCCACCGAGACGCCTGCCGCCTCCGCGATCTCCGCGAGACGGACGCCCGTGGCCGTCGCCATCGCTGTCCCCCCGTCTCGACTTCGCGGCTGGTGGTGGACGGCCCGAAAGGACCGGCCGTCCGGCCATCGTAGCCCAACAACGGTCACAAGTTTCGTAACGATTTCGTAAAGACACGGGCCTGGGATGGTTCGAAAGAAGCCCCCAAGGATTTTGGGTTATCGCTTGACGAAAGTCGAGCGCCCTGCTTACGCTCAAGTTGCGCAACTCGAACGACCCTGTTGCGGCAACACCCAGTCACGACGGACTCGCCGGCCATTCGCTTGGACATCCCAGCCAGGCCGACCCCGACCAAGGATGGAGATCAACGTGGATTCCAGGATCACTCGACGCGGCTTCCTCACGAGCGCAGCGATCGCGTCGGCGGCAACTCTGGCGGGCTGCGGCACGTCGGGTCCGCAGACCTCGGCAGGAGGCGGTGGCGCGGCGGCGTCCGGCTCCGGCGCCTCCTACTGGTTCCTCACCGGCGCGCCCGGCGAGGCGATCAGGCAGGCGTCCGTCGACCGCTTCAACGCGGCCAACCCGACCACCAAGATCACGGCGACGACGTTCCAGAACGACGCCTACAAGACCAAGATCAAGACGGCCATCGGCGCCGGCGAGGCCCCGACGATCATCTGGGGCTGGGGCGGCGGCGGCCTGAAGAGCTGGGTCGACGCGGGCCAGGTC
>Ga0209480_10003558_pt1 | contig 10141 bp, 12 predicted proteins | sample JI61114C2DNA_FD_187501 | JGI IMG/M metagenome (GOLD analysis project Ga0209480, IMG submission 187501) | Wastewater effluent complex algal communities from Wisconsin, to seasonally profile nutrient transformation and Carbon sequestration -... | ecosystem: Engineered > WWTP > Effluent > Algae...
CGAACGCCCCACCGATCTGCTTCGCCCGGCGAGGGTCGTCCGAGTGCAAGTACATGGACGTGGTCGACAAGGAAGCGTGCCGCAGGTTGTCTCGCACCGTCGTCAGCTCGGCACCTCGCTGAAGCGCATGGGTTGCATGCGTGTGGCGCATCCAGTGCGGCGTGGCCCGCCGCAGCTTCTCGGCCAGCGCTGGATTCGTGTCGGCCAGGATTTCGGCCGTCGCGGCGAAGAACCTCTTCACGATAGCCCACAGCCGCTTGGACGTGATGCCGGCCTCGCCATCGAGGCTGCCGAGCAGCGGCGTGGCGGGGTTCCATTTCGCTGGCGTCACGGGGAGGCCGCGCTGAGTCAGGTGCCGGTCCAGAGCCCCACGCGCCAGCCCCGGCAGCACCACCTTGCCGGCCTTGTTGCCTTTGCCGACCACGTGCAACCAGTGATCGCCGTGCGCGTCGACCTCGATGCATCCCAGCGTTGCGTGCACCAGTTCGCCAGCGCGCAGCCCTGTGCTGTAGCTGAAGTCGACCAGGAAGCGAAGCCTTTGGGCGGCGCTCGGCTGCCAACCGTATGACCACTCCAAGCCTTCAGCGACCGTTCTCACCAGCTTCCATTCCCCCTCGGAGAATGATCTTGTCGTGTCCAGGGTCGCCTGCCTGGTGCCGCGGACCTTGATGCCCGCGAAGGGATTTGCCAGCACGTACCGTTGCTCGATCAGCCACCGAAACATCGAGCTCAGCACGGACAGCGCATAGGCCCTGGAGCGCGTGGACAGGCCGCCCGCGAACGGTCGCCACTCGCTGGAACTGCGTGGTGACGCTGGCCCGACCCAACGCGCCCTCGGTGTTGGTTGCCGCAAAAAGGCCCGGTACGTCACGGCGTCCTCGGTGGCCAGCGAGGACAGCGCCACGCCGCGCTCGACGATCGCCCACAGGATCAGCCGCTCGGCCTCCTTGCGGTAGGCGCGCTGCGTCGCAGGCGCTTCGTGCAGCGACAGCCAGGCCTGGACCGCCTCGTAGTCGTTGTTCGCTCTCAGGACGCACGACGCGCGCGGTGCACGATGAAGGCCCATGGTGCCGTTGACCTCATGGGGCACGATGAGCCTTTCCCAAGGAACCACATCCGATGGCGCTTGGGTGACCAGCAGCGCACGTGCACGGTCGGTCAGGTCTGCATGCGCAGCAAAGAACGCCTGGATCCGGCGCGCACCTGCCACGCCGAGGCCGTCGATGTCCACCCACCAACGCCTGCGGCGCGGTACTCGGAGCGTGAGGTCGGCCAGGGTCTTGATGCCGGCCTGGCGCAGCACTGCGGCGACGCGGGGCTCGAGCCAGAGGTCGATGCCGTCGCCGATCAGGGGAACCGGGACGGCCGCGCTGCGCAGCTGCTCGATGGCGGCAGCCATGGCGCGTGCAGCCGCTGGGCCTTTGCGCGCGGGCCCGCTGAAAAGCTTGGCGAGGTCATCACGGTGGCGCGACTTGGCGAACGCCGCGATGTCGCGGCGGATCGCGCCAATGACGCCGCGCGACGATTGACCGGCCGCCCGATCTTCACCGAGATACCGCGTCACCGCGCCCCTCGACGACAGCCCCTCGTGCCATGCCCGCAATACCGCGAGTGCCGCCGCGTCAGGCAGCGAGAACGCCGGTGCTGTTACAGACGAGCCGATTTCCAAGCGGCACAGTTTACGCTGTTGACAGCTCTATGCCGCTAAGGTTAGTTATCTTGCGATCGCTGCACAACTCGGTGCGGAACTACTGGAAACGGGTGCCGCACAGATGAAGCAGGTGTTCCCCGCAGTCACCCAGTATCCCCGCTGGACAATTGACTGGGACTCTATGACAGGCACGCCGCCTAGCGGATACCTCTTCGGTGGCGGGGCTTCACCATAGGCGGCACCTCCCGGTGCCGGCTAACCCTTCGCTGGAGCCGACTCGCACCGGCATGGCACTTGGCCCGCGAAGCCGTGGTTCTTATCATCGGCCTCGCGGGCCAAGCGCCATCCCGGCGCTCGCGGCTCAGTTCAAACGTTAGGCGTCTGACATGCGTCGCCCGTTCTCCATCCAAGCTTTTATCGTGACACCAGAAGACGCGACTTGGTCCGTACTCCTTCTGCAGCGCGTCGCTCGTTACGACTTGGCGTTACCTGACTTCTGGCAGGGCGTCTCGGGCGCACTCGAGCCAGATGAATCGTTCGAGTCGGCCGCCATTCGTGAGATTCAGGAGGAAACAGCTATCCAGGTTCCAGCCGTTGTCTCAGCGGGCTACGAACATCACTTCCCCATCAAGCCTGAGTGGCGTCACTCCTACGGTCCCGAGCCAGCACAGGTGCTTGAGAGGATCTACTTTGGTGTCATCTCAGCAAAGCTGACTCCAAGCCTTTCTTCGGAGCACAAAGCGTTCCGCTGGTGCCGTGAGGCAGAAGCACGGGAACTGCTCACGTTCGGGAATAATCGCTGCTGCGTCGAGGCTGTCTATGAGGCACTACGTTGCACAGACGCCTAACCCTTCGCTGGAGCGGGACCTCCACCGGCATGGCATTTGGCCCGCCAGCCGGAGTGGTTCATCATCCGCCTAGCGGGCCAAGCGCCATCCCGGTTCCGGCCTCTCAGCTCAAACGTTAGGCATCACCACCCACCGCGGCATCGCGTCGAGCTCATGATCACCTGCCACCTTCGCTACGTCATCGATTCGAGCAAGATCTCTGAATTCGAGGAGTACTGCCGCATGTGGCTACAGCTGATCCCCAAGTTCGGTGGGGTGCACCATGGCTACCTGCTCCCATCAGAGGGCGCAAGCAATATCGCCCTCGGGTCATTCTCTTTCGAGTCCTTCGCCGAGTACGAGCAATACCGAATCAAATCGCTCCAAGATCCTGAGTGCCACGTGGCATTCAAGTTCGCCAAGGAGACCAAGTGCTTCCTGAGTTACGAGCGCACCTTCTTCCGTCCACTGCTTCCGTAGTGGTCTGGCCACTGCGCCGGCCAAAGTCTGCACCGAACAGTGATGCCTAACCCTTCACTGGAGCGGGACCTCCACCGGCATGGCACTTGGCCCGAGAGGCGCTCGCTGTCATCATCCGCCTCGCGGGCCAAGTGCCATTCCGGCTCCGGCCCCTCAGCTCAAACGTTAGCCGTCTCCGGGCGTGAGGTGCCGCGTGCGTGACAGCGGGTACAAGTTGCCCGCCTAAAATGTCTTCGTCGGTCCCCACGGGCTGACAGCGTTCTCAGGGCGGGGCGGAATTCCCCACCGGCGGTATCTGCAGGCAACTGCAGGAGCCCGCGAGCGCCTGACACAGGCCATTGCAGGTGTCAGGGTCAGCAGATCTGGTGCAAAACCAGGGCCGACGGTCACAGTCCGGATGAAAGAGATCGCGTAGCCTCGGCGTCAGCACGCGCGCGTGTCGGCGCCGAGTTTGCGTGCGCCCTGATTCTGGTCCTACTCTTATCGAGGCTTCCATGAATCAGACTACCCAGCAATTCCCCTCCAAGCGCCAAGCGGCCACACATCGCACCAGGCGCGCCCGCGTAGCAGTCGTTTCATCGAGCTGGCATCGCGACATCGTTGCCAATGGCACCGCCGCCATTCGCGCTGAACTGAGTCGCACATCCGATCCACCCGCTGAACTGGATCATTTCGAAGTGCCTGGCGCATTCGAGATCCCGCTACACGCGAAGCGCCTTGCGGCGTCAGGCGACTATGACGCGATCATCGCTTGCGGTCTCGTCGTCAACGGCGGAATCTATCGCCATGAGTTCGTTGCATCTGCTGTCATCGATGGCCTGATGCGCGTTCAACTGGAGACCGACACTCCCGTCTTCTCGGCCGTGCTTACCCCAAGGGACTTCCATGAACATGAGGAGCATCGACAGTTCTTCTCCGAGCACTTCATCAAGAAAGGAACAGAGGCTGCACGGGCATGCGTCGAGACACTGGCAAGTCTGAGTAGGCTGCCCGGCGGAGACGGCTAACCCTTCGCTCGAGTGGACCGCCACCGGCGAGGCGCTTGGCCCGCGGGCCGGTGTGCTCCATCATCCGTCCCGCGGGCCAAGCACCTCACCGGCGTCGGCCCCCTCAGCTCAAACGTTAGGCGTCGCAAGCAATCCGAGAGCGCCTCGCGGCGAACCCCAATCCCTACCCGTCGCGCAGAGACGCGCAGAGACGCGCAGAGACGCACAGAGCGTCCGCCATCGAATCACACAAAGGGCGAACATGTCGCAGTACTACGGCATCGATTGGCTGGCAATGTGCCTCACCTTCTCGGCCATCTATCTGCTTGGCAACAAGAGCCGGACAGGCTTTGTCATCATGATGGCTGGTAATCTCTGCTGGTCGGCCATCGGTCTCTGGGCGCACAGCTACGCCATGATCCTGGCAAACCTCGGCTTCTTCTCAATGAACCTACGTGGGTTCATCAAGTGGGCGGCACCGTCCGAGCCGAGCAAGTAGTTGTCAGGCTTCCATGGCCCAAATGTTCTTCGCTTCAACCGAAAGGCGACGCCTTACCCTTCGCTGGAGCGGGACCTCCACCGGCAAGGCACTTGGCCCGCGGGCCGGTGTGGTCCATCATCCGTTCCGCGGGCCAAGCTCTTTCCCGGCGTCGGCCCCCTCAGCTCAAACGTTAGGCCGCAGAGGAGACCACCATTGTCGATGCACGCTCTTCAAGACCTTCCGTTCAATTCGGTGACTCCGGAGCGCTGGGACACCTTTCCAGATGTCCGGGGCCTCGAGCGGCAGATTGCCTTGGCAACGCTTGCGCACTGCGAGCTAACTGAGGAGGCTTTGGGGCTTTATGCGCCACCGAAGGAAGTCCGAGAAGTCCGTCTCACTCACGCCGCGGCGGATCAGATTCAGTGCATGTGGCACGGCCATCGAAACCGCAACAGCAAATCGCCCCCAACCATCCCGCTGAAAGTGTTCGTCACTGGCTATGGGCAAGATGGCAAAGGCCACACTTGGGCGGACATTGAAGTTCACCCTGGTCTAACCAACTGGGAAGCACCGTAGGCGAGACCAGCTCACTAGTAGCCCTCGTCAGCTTGCGCGGGCATCTATCCTCACGGCAGCGACTGCGGGCTAACCCTTCGCGCGAGCAGGGACCTCCACCGGCATGGCACTTGGCCCGCGAGGCGCTCGCTGTCATCATTCGCCTCGCGGGCCAAGTGTCAGCCCGGCGTCGGCCCCTCAGCTCAAACGTTAGGCTCCACCAAGGGACCCCGTGCTCAGCCCCAGCGTCGAACTTAGAGTGGCAATCGGTCAGACCCTCATGCACTGGACCATTGAGGGCAATCTCTCCGAGATGCGCTCCGCGATGCATGTGGCAAAGCGCGAAGGCGCTGATCTCTGCGTGTTCCCCGAGCTGGCAGTTCCAGGTTTCCATCGTGAGATCGTCAACCTAGCGAAGCCCGATCTGATTGCCAATGCCGTTCAGGTGCTTCAAGCTGAGTCCGCAAAGCTCTCGCTGGCCACGGCCTTTGGTGCACCTACGTTCGGCGAGTCGGCGATTCGCAACTCCTACGTCCTACTGGCTAGCAGTGGCGAACAGGTAGCGGCGATCCACAAGAATGGCCTAACTGACCCGGAGGCCACCTTCTTCACTCGCGGCTCAGATAGACCTGTCACAAACCTCTGCGGCCTGCAAACCAGCGCAGTGATTTGCCGGGAGGTTGAGGACCTGGATCACGTGTGCCTACAACTTCAGCATCGGCAAGTCGAACTCCTACTCTGGCCTGGCCAGATGCGGCCGGATCCTGAGAAGCCTGCTACCGATCTTCCCGAACACATTGCGCAGGCACGGGCGCTCGCCGCTCGCCTGAATGCCTATGTCGTCCAGGCAAACTGGCCCAATGCACTGAACCGTCCAAGCGAGAGTGCCGACACTGGCCACAGCGCAGTCATCGAGCCAACGGGCTCTCTCGCCTTTCGCGCTCCGAAAGCGCAGCCGGGCGTAGCTGTGTTCACCTTGGGCGACCGCCAGTGCTCGTGGTTCGCGAGTGAAGCCTAACCCTTCGCTGGAGCCGACTCGCACCGGCATGGCACTTGGCCCGCGAAGCCGTGGTTCTTATCATCGGCCTCGCGGGCCAAGCGCCATCCTGGCGCTCGCGCCTCAGCTCAAACGTTAGGCCCTCGCCGCTCTCGATGCCGCTGCTCCCAACGACCTTTGAAACGCCTCGCCTCGTCGCGCGGCTGCCGGTGCCCTCTGATGCGGAGCTCCTGTTTGCCGCATATACGCAAGACCCGGTCGTAAGCCGCTACATGGTCTGGCGTCCGCATCAGGCCCTTGCAGAGACTACGCAGTTCGTCACCGAGTGCATAGCAGCGTCACAGCTTGAGACCCGTTTTCCGTACGTCCTGGCCAAGCGCGAACAGCCCGAGTCGCCCATCGGAATGCTCGAAGCCCGACCACTTCAGCATTGCGTAGACCTTGGCTATGTCCTTGCCACCGCGCACTGGGGTTGCGGCTACATGCCCGAGGCCGTCGCGCACCTGGCGGCAATCGCCCTTGCACAATCATCGGTCTTTCGCGTTCAAGCCTTCTGCGACGTTGAGAACAAGCCCTCCCAGCGCACACTCGAAAAGGCCGGGTTCCAGCGCGAGGGCAGACACGAGCGCTTCTTCGTTCACCCGAACCTGAGTCCCGAGCCGCGCCCATGCTTCATGTATGCCCTGTGCCGGTAGGCAAGCGGCCCGCCGGCAAAGACGAGGCCTAACCCTTCGCTGGAGCAGGACCTCCACGTGCATGGCACTTGGCCCGCGAGGCGTTGTGGTCCATCATCCGCCTCGCGGGCCAAGCGCCTTCCTGGCGTCGCCCCCTCAGCTCAAACGTTAGGCCGCTCGGGCGGAACGCTGGCTCAGTTCGACCGATTCTTTAGCTGTGCGTCCATGATTCAGCCTCTAGGTGTTGCCTGGGTCGGCTTGCACGCCGAGAACCTACCGGCGCTCGCCGACTTCTATGCGAAGACAGTTGGCTTCCTTGTAGTCGAGTGCAGCGACCACATGTGCATGCTCGACGCAGGAAGGGGAACTCTTCTTGAGCTCTGGGGCGAAGGAGCATCTTCACCCTCGGGCAAGACATCACGCCAACAGCCGTTACTCGTGGGCTTCCTGGTAGAGAGGCTCGAGTCGGTAGTCGAAGAGCTGCGTGGCCGCGGGCTTGAACCAGATACTCCGATCGACAGCTATGCTGGCACCCGCTGGATCTACTACACAGATCCAGAGGGCAATCGCTTCGAGTTCAAGGATCTTCACGGCTAAGGGGTTTGCCGTGCAGAGCGGCCTAACCTTTCACTGGAGCGGGACCTCCACAGGCATGGCACTTGGCCCGCGAGCCGCTCATGGTCTATGCTTCATCTCGCGGCCCAAGCACCACGCCGGTTTTGGCCCGCTCAGCTCAAACGTTAGGCCACACTACACCCATGCCTGCTGCGCTACTGCTCGATCTGGACGACACGCTGCTGGACGATCGGGGAGCCATGTCTGCCGCGGTCCTGGCATTCCGCGCGAAGCACGACCTGATACCTGAAGTGCCTGATGAAGTGCTTGCCTCGCGCTGGGATGAGTCTGGCCGGTCTCTCTGGCGGCGCCTTGCCAGCAACGACGTCACCTTCGAAGAGCAGAGACGCATCCGTCTAAGGACTGTCTTTGGCCTGCAGTTGACGAATGACGAAGCTGACGACCTGTTCAAGGACTATTTGAGCCTTTACGAACAGCACTGGTCTGTCTTACCCGGGGCCTTGGAGTTCATCGCGGCGTCTTCGCATCTGCCAAGAGTCGTTGTCACCAATGGTCGTCGGCGGCAAGCCCAGCGGAAGCTAGACAAGTGTGGTCTGGCAGCACATTTCACTGGCTTGATCACGCCCGACGACTGCGGGGCGCGAAAGCCGGATCCGGCAATCTTCCTTTACGCGCTCAACCTACTTCGGGTGAGGGCGGAGGAAGCGATGATGATCGGCGACAACCTGGAGTCCGACATTGAGCCTGCCCGCGAATTGGGCATGAAAGTCTTCTACGTCAACCACCTCGACCCCGCGCATTCCATCCGCCATGCGCTCAGTGCGGCCTAACCCTTCCCTGGAGCCTACTCGCACCGGCATGGCACTTGGCCCGCGAGCCCGTGCTTCTTTCATCGGCCCCGCGGGCCAAGTGCCACACCGGCGCTCGCGCATCAGCTCAAGCGTTGGGCCTCAGAACTCGCCGCACACGAAGTCCAACCGCCAAGTGACACACCCATGTCCTCCACGATCGCCATCGCCTCCGATCACGCAGGCTTCGAGCTAAAGGAAGCACTGAAGCTTGAACTAGCGAAGCGCGGCACTAACACCCAAGACTTCGGGACTCGCACTCTCGAGTCGTGCGACTACCCCGACTTTGCCCATGCAGTCAGCCTTGCAGTAGCGAACGGAAACGTACAACTCGCGATTCTTGTTTGCGGCACGGGGGTCGGTATGTCGATCGCAGCGAATCGCCACTCTTTCGTACGCGCCGTGGTTTGCAGCGAACCACTGAGCGCTCGGATGGCAAGGCAGCACAACGATGCGAACATCCTGTGTCTCGGCGCACGAGTCGTAGGTGTAGGTACCGCCCTCGACATCGTGGAAGCATTCTTGGCCGCGCAATTCGAAGGCGGCAGGCATGCTGCACGAGTGGCCAAAATCAATGCGTCCTGACGCAGTCAGAACGCCATCGCCGCCAGAGCTGAGGTCCTAACCCTTCACTGGAGTGGATCGCCGCCGGCAAGGCGCTTGGCCCGTGGGCGTGTGTGGTCCACCATCGGTTTCGCGGGCCACGCGCCTCATCGGCGTTAGCCCTCTCAGCCCAAACCCAATTAAGCCGCATGATCTCCGTCCGCATTGGTTCGCATCGATTCCACTACCGTGCTGCTGCCCTCGTTCTGCACGACGGCCACATACTGCTGCATCGGCTCTCCGGCGACAACTTCTGGGCGCTGCCTGGCGGTCGTGTCAACGCGGGGGAAGCGGCTTGCCAAACACTCCTCCGCGAGTTTTTCGAAGAGCTTGACCTGCAAATTGAATGCGGGCACCTCGTTTGTACCGGCGAGAACTTCTTTGAGTATGACGGCGAGCCTCACCATGAAATCGGGCTCTACTTCGCAGTATCGCTGCCACCCTCCTGCGCGCTTCTGGACAAGTCTCGCACTCATGTCGGCACCGAAGCGGGCCGTAAGCTCGAGTTCAGCTGGTTCCTGACCTCACAGCTTCAACGAATCGATATGCGGCCCTCTGTTCTTAGGGCCGCGTTGGTTTCTGGCACTTTGCCGCGGCACTTCGTCCAAGAGCCGGGGAATGCAACCTAACCCTTCGCTGGAGCCGACTCGCACCGACGGGGCACTTGGCCCGCGAGCCCCCGTCGTCCTTCATCAGTCGAGCGGGTGCAAGGTAGCGGCCAGCAAACAACCCAACTTCTCTCGCGGACTCCAGCGCGCACCCCAGACGGTTCGGTTGACTCCAGGGTCAGGCAACGCACAGGATCGCGTCGACTGTCATTGGTGCCTGGCCGAGGCACCGACCCGTCGCCTGGACTCTTCCCTTGTCCGTGGGTCATTTACCGGGACCACCGGTCGCGGCGCGTCGAAACGATCCGGCAACCCAGGATGGTCTGGTGGACGTTAGACGTGTACCGCCAAGCCGTCGGATCCGAGCACACCAGGTTGCGACCCACCGGCACTGAAATGCCGATAGGCCGTCGCGGCCCGCAGGAAGAACTCGGCGCCGCGCCAGAAGCCCATGTCCTGCCGAACCCAGTAGATCGCGTGCTCGTAGTCAGCGCGCTGTTTGTCGCGTGCCCTCTGACGACTGCCAAGTCGGGTGCTCGCAGGCGCGTCCTGACGGATTGGATAGCGCAGCGCGTAGCGAAGGAAGCTCTGTCGAAGGCCCTCGATCGCGTCGGCGGGGCGATCGGCCAGCGCCTGCAACCTGAACTGACAAGCGCGCGCCACGAAGCCGCCGTCGGTCTGGTAAAGCCAGAACTTCGGCCGATGCGACCCGACACCCAGCAGCCGCAGACTGTCCACCCGCGCGCGATCCGGGGGCAGCGAATCGACGACCGCCCATTCGCCATTCAGCCGACGGGTCAGGATCGGCCCGCAACATGCGTCCTTGATGCCCTGCAGGCGCTGCACCATCCCCTG
>Ga0209480_10003560_pt1 | contig 10139 bp, 8 predicted proteins | sample JI61114C2DNA_FD_187501 | JGI IMG/M metagenome (GOLD analysis project Ga0209480, IMG submission 187501) | Wastewater effluent complex algal communities from Wisconsin, to seasonally profile nutrient transformation and Carbon sequestration -... | ecosystem: Engineered > WWTP > Effluent > Algae...
AACTGAATTCGAAGGATTAAAACCAAGATGGCTTAGTTCCCCGGAAAGAGAAATACATCTAAATACATTCAGTTATCTGGTCCATGCCTACCTTTTAGAGTTGTCCATTCCGCATCTACTCTTTCTGCACTTCAGACAATATCATGACCGCAACAAAGCGATTGCATCAGCCATAAATGATTTGGTATTAAAGCACTCAGGTGTAGATCCTTGCGTAGAAGAACATCAAGTAGCAGATTGTTTTGCCAAAACCTTACGAGGAAAGATGGCGCAACTGATGAACATTTGGGATAAGCGCATAGAAACTGACCTAGAGCTCGTTCAAAGTGACATTCAAGCGGTGGAGGTTGCAAAAACACTAGGCTTACTTCCAATACCTGAGAAAGTACTAATCCAAATTTGCAGGGGTGTTGTAGAAGAATGACGATGACATTTTCAACATTGATTGAAGTGGCATGATTCGAAAATATTTTCTTGGATTACAATTCCATAACTCAGAATATTCATCAATGAGACTTCTCTGTTTCATTGCATTAAACGCCATGCAATCGTCTCATTCATGGCCAACAATCCTGCCATCTCCAAACATCACTATTCGCATGGCCATGCATTCAACTCAAAAGGAATTAATAATTTAGTATCCATCAGTCTTCAACATTTAATTGAATTATCATACTTAAGAATACATCTATTTAAGTGTATTGCGATTTGCGGATGTGAATTCGCCGGGTCCAGGTGAAACAAACCAAACGAATGCAGAAAAGCCCAACGCTGTGTCGTATATCTGACGGATCATGTGTCGAATTGAACACAGCTCATATTGTTGTTTTGTTTTGATCGCATTATTAAAAAGGCAATTTGAGGCGACCTTAAATACACAATATAAATCTCTCTGCCGCATAAACAGGTTAATTATTATTCACAACAAAAGATACCCAGGGTCAAATAGCAAGCCTTCACATTTCAGTTTGCTCCAGATCGGACTCATCATCTTTTTGATGATCAACTTTAAGAAGTTTGTCCACCATTTTTTGTTGCAATTGTTGCTGCCTCAAATAACTTTCGAGAAGATAGGAGTGATTTTCCATAAGCTTCATTAGAAGTTCATTGTTGGAATAATCAGGAGGCGGTGGAGTTGTGGCGGTGGGACTTTTGTGCGGATTGCTGGAACGTGCGTTGCCTGAGACGGATGCTTTCGATCCCAGCAAAACATCGCTGCTGATGTCATATAGATTGCAGAGATTGCGAATAATAAACGCATCAAGTTTACGATGACCGCTCTCGAGCTTGCTGTATTCCGGTTGGCTCATGCCGATGGCATCCGACACATATTCCTGTTTAAAATTGTTTTGCAGTCTCAGAATTTTGAGGTTTGGATAAGGATTCATGGGTTAGAATTTTTTAGGATTTAGAGGACAAATGTGTGGGTGGTGTGAATACCGAAGAAGCACTTTCGAATTTTTCGAAATGTCAGCTAATATTTAACAAATTGAAATTAGTTTGTCTTGATATTTAATGACCCAAACTAGAACTAATGGACGTCATGTCTATAACCGCATGAAATACTTAAAAAACGAATTACATTTACATGACCAAAACGAAATTATGAACGACTACCCATCTGATTCTGATCAGAACGACGAAATAGAAAATTCAAAACGCAAAAAACTAATTTATCCAACTTGGCGTGGCGTAACCATTGAATGCATTAGAGAAGCCAGAAAAAAGAACCCAGAGATTTTCCAAGCTGATTTTTCGGATTACAATAAAATTTTCGAGAAACTCGACATGGTCAAAGATGTTATTGAACAAAAACATCCGGTTAATTTAATTCACTTTCTGTCTGAAGCTGATGCATCTTATGAGCCAAGATTAAGCTTTGAAACGGTATTCGAAAGTTTCAAGTCTATCTCCGTTCGACCAAATGAGTTTTACGCTGTTTTTGATCTATATCAGTTTCAGCATAAGGAAGTTGACCCAAAAATCAAAAAAATTCTTGGCCTAAATCCAGAAGATTTCACACTTCCTGCCATGGCTGGTTTTATACCAGAGAACCCACTATTCCATAAAAGAGATGTTAATCACGTGCTAAGATGGGCAAGCATAGCCTATTACATGTTCACATTGAGATTATTCAAATGGAATTCAATGGAAGATCAATATCGCGTTCGATTCAGAGTTGGCACAAAAAAAAGTAGTTTGCCATACTTTCAAGAACGTGGCTATGCAGCTTTAGAAAAACTTTGCTTTTTGTTTTACGATAGAACTGATGATGGCTCAACAAGACCTATCTATCACTTTGACAAATGGCTCGTTTATGATGAAAATGAATTCGACTATGTAAAACCTTCTTGGATTAGTAACTTTGATAGACAGCCACATTTGAATAACTTTCTTTATTTAGTAAACGCCTATTTGTTAGATTTTTCTCCCCAATATTTATTGCTTTTGCATTTGAAAGACAGCAATGAAAGAAATAAGGGCATAGCAAATGCCTTGAACGAAGCAATTTTGAAAGCAACAGGAATTAATGCTCAAGCTGATGAACGCCAAGTCGCGGATTGTTTCGCTAAAACCATTCGTAATAAGGTCACAGAGACAATGAACTTCTGGGACAAACGAGATCAACGCGACCTTGAGTGTGTTGTGGGCGATACTCAAGCTGTAAACCTAGCCAAAACGCTTGGTTTGCTCCCAATTCCAGAGAGTGTACTCAAGATGCTTTATTCCGGAATTACAGCCGTTTAACAACTTTCATAGGACTCTTTTTTTAGAATTCAACTTGCGAACATTATTCTGTTCACATAGATTGGTTAATCTCCAAGTTGGACCTTCGAGAATTCGTAACTTTCGCTACAAATTATAGCCTAATTTAGTAGTAATGTTTCCTAACTTCTCTCGATTGCTTAATCAGCGAATCGAACCTCACCTTGTGAATGAAAAACATCAGCTTTTTCGATTGAGTTCGCAGCTGGATCGAAATGAGCTTGATAAACTGCTTTCTGAAAATCCAAACTTGCACATCCATGATCAAGTGCATAGCCAACTAAAAGATTTAATTAAACTAAAAAATCCATCACGACAATTAATCCCAGAGGAAGTTCAAGAGCTCATTAATGAAGAATTAGGTGAAAATAAAATTCATGAATATGGCACTTGGGTATTCTATCCTTGGAGTAATAAACTAGTACACATTCTTGATGAAGAAGATTTCATATCTGTCAGAACTATCAGAAACGCCTATAAAATCAGCTTTGATGAGCAGTCAAGGCTCAAGTCAAAAAAAGTCGGTGTAATTGGCCTCAGTGTAGGACATTCTGTAGCCTTAACTATTGCACTCGAGAGAATAGCCGGCGAAATTAGAATAGCAGATTTCGACGAAATTGAATTAAGTAACCTCAATAGAATACGCACTGGTGTTCACAATATTGGTCTCAAGAAAACGGAAATTGTTCGAAGAGAAATAGCGGAAATAGATCCATATATTAAGGTTGTACTATTTGACAGTGGTATTGATGAATCAAATATTTCCGATTTCCTTTCCAATAATGGAGATATTGACTTATTATTTGAAGAATGTGACAGCATCGAAATAAAAATACTCGCTCGGATCGAAGCCAAAAAGAGATGCATTCCTGTAGTCATGGACACTAGCGACAGAGGAATGATTGATGTAGAAAGATTTGACCAAGACCGTCAATATCCGCTTTTACATGGTTTGATCAACCCTGATCTAACATATGCGTTCCTCAAAACTCTCAAAACATCAGAAGAAAAGCTACCGTATATTTTACCTATTCTTGGAATCGATTCTATTTCCAAACGATTAAAAGCCTCAGGTTTGGAAGTTGGAAAATCCATAACTACTTGGCCTCAACTCGGAAGCGAAGTCACATTAGGGGGTGCGCTTTGTGTCCATGTTGGGCGAAGAATTTTACTAGGAGAAACAATCTGTTCAGGGAGAACTTGGATAGATATAGAAAAAGAATTTCAAATAGAACCAAAGAAGAATATTAATCAAATAAATTTTGAAGAAGAACTCATCAATTCGAAGATTTATGAAATTAGTTCAAAAATTCATTTGGACATAAACTCCGAAATCGATCAAGACTCGTTGCATGAAATACTCAACGCTGCGGCAGCAGCGCCATCTGCTGGTAACAATCAAAAATGGAAATGGCACTTTTTAAAAAGTAATCTCATTATATATGTTGATAAGGATAAAGAATACGCTTACAGCGACAATTTAAATATTGCATCTCTCATCGGAATAGGGTGTTGCCTTGAAAACATAGCACTCAAAAGTGAATCAATTGGTCTAAAAGCAGATATAACTTTGTGTTCAAAGGAACTATTTCCAGCAGCAGCATGCGTTTCATTTTCAAAGTTCGATGATAAAAGAAAAAATAATTCCCTTGCAAAATATATTTTTGAAAGGAGAACAACGAGATCTAATACAGTTAAATACCTGGGTGACAAATCGAAATATGACCATTTCGCTGCTCTCATAACTTCACCATCAATCAAACTTGATTTCGTTTTCGATGGTTCCAAAATTGCAAAAATTGGCGCACTAGTATGCAAGGGAGATAGAATTCGATTCACAAACCGACAAGGTCATCAAGAGTTTTTTACTCGTGAAATTCGTTGGAATGAAGTAGATAGTAAAGAACAAAAAGACGGACTTGACGTAACACTTTTTGACCTAGCTCCTATTGACATTGTTGGCCTAAATCTTTCTAAAGATATCGACGTTATTGATTTCATAAATGAAATTGGAGGAGGCAAAGGCTTTGAGCGAATATCATCAAAAAGTTTTTCAAATGCAGACTCTATTGGTTTTATTTATACCTCATCTTTTTCGAATAATGACCTCATTGAGGCGGGAAGAACAATACAACGAATCTGGCTGAAAGCAACTGAACTAGGTATGGGTATTTTTCCGATGACCGTTTTACCAATGCTAACTAGTTTTGTTTATTCCGACAAGCATAAATTCAATACCACAAAATCGATCAAAGAACTGCAAGAAATTAAAAAGGAACTTGATGACCTTTTGAAGCCTGAAGCAGATCATAAGTTTGTATTTATGTTCAAAGTTCATGGTGTTGAAGAAAAAGAAAGACGAAGTGTTAGACATCCTATTCAAGCCAAATTAGTTCAATAATGAAATACTTGTTCCGTGCATATTTGGCAGTTAATGATCCCGATTCGGCCGAACGTTTTCATGAAGGCCATACAAAAATATTAACGGATCTTGGTATTGAAAGCTTGACAAGTAATCTACCGTCTTGGATGAGCGATCCGAATGTCATCGTTGTTAATGTAACTCAAGAAAATGGTGAGTTAGTCGGAGGCATTCGAGTTCACAGGTACGATGGCAAGAACGATCTGCCTTTAGTAGCTGCAATAAAAGATCAAGATCAAAACATCATTAATTTTGTTGAAGAAAAAATGAAGCAAGGTGGACTCGCTGAATCCTGCGGACTTTGGAACTCCAAAAAAGTATTTGGACGAGGGATTAGCCCACTGCTCGCTAGATGCTCTGTCTCGATTACATCATTTTTCGAAATTCACACACTCGTTTGTTTCTCTGCGCCATACACCTTAAAGATGATCAAATCATTGGGCTTCAAAGAAATTCTGACAGTTGGAGACCAAGGCAGATTGCCCTATCCCACAGAGAAATTCATTTCTTCTGCCTTGGTAATTGATGACATTTACAACATTAAAACCGCTACACCTGAAAATTTAGAACGAATAAACAGTCTTATATCTAATCCTCATCAACATTGCGTCGAAAACTCCCAAGGCAGAGAAGTTGCCGTGGAGTATAACTTTTCGGAGGTTCTTGCGTACAAGGGCGAAAAGGAAACGTGAAAACCATTATTTGTTCCATCATTGTATTTTGCTTCTTAAGCCCAATTACTAACCTTGGACAGTCCATTGTCATAGTTGACGCTAATGGTCTTGTCGAAAATTTCGGCAAGAACATGGGGGTTTTCGAAGATGAATCGTCTGCACTTTCACTACAACAGGTTATTGCCAAAAACTCATTTCAAACGCCCACATTGGACGTACCTAATCTTGGAGTTTCCAATAACACATACTGGATCAAACTGGTAGTAGAAAATAAATCGAACTCAAATGAGCTACTCCTCGATTTGAGACAATCGAATTTGGATGCTGTTACCTTTTACTCAAAACAAGATTCTATATCCATGGATGATAGAACAAAGATATCGGATCGGACAATTCATAATCAAAACTACATATTCAACATTACTATCCCTCAAGGTGAATATGCCACCTACTTCCTAAAGGTTAAGTCTGGCGATCAAATACAGTTGCCAGCTGCAATTGGAACTTCTCAGAAAATATTGCAAGAACTAGGTACTAAAGATATGTATTTCGGTATCTATAGTGGAATATTATTCGCAATGTTACTTTCTGCAATTCTTATCTTCAGCAAAACAAAGGATAAAATCTATTTGCTTTATGTAGGCTATATTTCTATAGTTTTTCTCACTCAAGCAAACTTTCAAGGATACACATTACGATTCATATGGCCAAATAATCCAGCATTTGAAAGGTATAGTGTCTATGTGTTCAGCGCGGTTGTCGGTATTATAGGATCAGTTTTTATTATTCACTATCTGCAATTACGCAAAAACGCAAATTGGAGTATCAAATACTTTTATGGTATTTTCTTTATTTATCCATTAGTTGTAATCCCAGCATTTTTTGGATACTTCAACTTCTCTTACAATGTATTGCAAATTATAGCTGCAACCAGCGCCTTCTTTGTTTTGTATGTAGCAATTTACTGCTGGAAAAAAAATGTCAATCAGGCCGGAAACTTAGTAGTTGCTTGGAGTATCTTTCTCGTGGGCATTGTCATTTTTGTGATGAAAGATTTTGGGTTAGTTCCTTTCAATATTTTAACATCTAACACTATGACTATTGGATCGGCAATTGAAGGAATGCTATTATCATTCGGTCTCGCCGACAAAATCAACCAACTCAAGCTCGAAAAAGAAGAGTCGGATGCCATGCGGATCAAGGCCATTGAAAGTCAGAATGAGGTATTGGAAGTGAAAGTGCACGAACGTACCGCCGAACTGGAGGAGGCCAAAGACCATATTCAGGCGCAGTATGATCATTTGCGCATTACGCAAAAACAACTCCTCGAGTCGGAAAAATTAGCCGGTCTCGGTCAGATGACTGCCGGTATTGCGCATGAACTCAATAATCCTATCAACTTCGTGTCGTCCAACGTGGGCCCACTCCACCGCGATATTGAAGATGTGGTAAGCCTTCTCAACGATTATCAAAATCTTCCGGAAAATCCTTCTGCCGAAGAAATCAGCGCGCTGAAAACAAAATACGTCACAACAGATATCGACTACGTTCAAAAAGAGATTCATCAATTGCTCAAAGGCATTGAAGAGGGCTCGAAACGTACCGCCGAAATTGTACGCGGCCTGCGCATTTTTGCCCGCGCTGATAAAGACACTCTTGTGTCGGCCAATATCAACGAATGCCTGCAATCCACTATCGTGGTGATGAAGAGCGTTACCAAAGGGGAAGTGATCCTCACAAAAGAGTTCGCCTCTGATATGCCGCACATCGAATGTTTCCCCGGTAAACTCAATCAAGTGATTGCAAACCTGGTGAGCAACGCTGTGTATGCGACTAAACAAAAAGGCAAAACAGTGAGCGAACGTCAAATCGAAATCCGCTCATACCATGATGAAAAGTTTGTACATATTTCCGTCAAAGACAATGGATGTGGTATCTCCGATGAACTAAAAGAAAATATCTTCGTTCCGTTCTTTACGACAAAGAACGTCGGCGAAGGTACTGGCCTCGGTTTGTCCATTGCCATGGGTATTATCGAAGAACACCAAGGTGAAATTGAAGTTGTTTCAACGCCCGGTGTGGGAAGCGAGTTTATCATACATTTGCCAAGAACCCGAAAAGGTTTTAGCCTCTCTGCCGCATAAGCGTTGTTTCCATGAACGAAAAAATTGGTATCCTATATCTTGACGATGAGGAACAAAACCTCTTGTCTTTTCAAGCCCTTTTCCGAAGGGACTTTCAAGTATTTACAACCACTTCTGCGCAAGAAGCAATCACCATTCTCAACAACAATCCCATTCGTATCATTTTCTCCGACCAGAAAATGCCAGAAGTAAGCGGGGTTGAGTTTTTTGAAACGATTCTCCACGATTTCCCCAGCGCTGTCCGCATTCTCATCACCGGCTACGCCGATATGGAAGCGGTGATTGATGCGATTAATAAAGGACAGGTCTACAGGTATGTGACGAAACCCTGGGAGCCGAATGATCTGAAAATTTGTGTCGAAAATGCCCTTGAAAAATTTCGCAAGGACGAAGAGATCATCACCAAAAACAAGGAACTGGAAATCGCCAATTCGGAACTGGAAAAATTCGTGTACAGCGCTTCTCATGATTTGCGCGCACCACTCGTTTCGATCAAAGGGATTATCAATGTTGCCCGCATGGAACAACTTGACCCGAAGGCCACTCAGTACCTGGATATGATCGAACGAAGCACCAACAAACTGAACGACTTCGTCAGCAATATCATCAATTATTATCAGAACAATCAGTCGGACGAACTGCAGGAGGAAATTAATTTTACCACGCTCGCCGAAGAAATTTTTTCGCGTTACGAGCACTATGAAGGAGCTGAACGCATCGCATTTCGCAAAGACATTACGCAGACAAGTCCATTTAAATCGGATGAACATCGCATACGGATGGTGCTGAATAATTTGATCTCGAACGCGATCAAATTCAGCGACCTCAAAAAATCGCAGTGCCTCATCGATTTGCAGATCATTCAGAACAAAGAAAAAGCACTGATCAAAGTAGCAGACAATGGCGTTGGCATTTCGCCGGATGTGTTGCCGGGCATTTTTGAAATGTTTCACAGCGGCGCCAATAAAAACATTGGCAGTGGCATTGGATTGTATATCGCCCGACAAGCCGTTCGCAAGCTCAATGGAAATATTTCAGCAAGCAGTGAACAAGGCAAGGGAACTCGTTTTACTTTTGAAATTCCAAACAAAGCATGACCAGCTTATCGGAAATACAATTTCATCTTGTCGACGACAACGATATTGATATTGCCGTAAACACAAAACTGCTTCAGCTGGCACAAATTTCCCCGAGTATATTTTCTTACAGCAGCGCTGGATCTTTTCTGGAAAAAATCGCTGAGAACACCGACGCATTTTTAACTTCTACCAATGTGGTTTTGCTAGACATCATGATGCCTAACATCAATGGCTTTGAATGTTTGGAAAGACTAAGTCAATTGCCGGAAGATTTGCAGAGTCATATTTTGGTGTTTATGTTGTCGAGCAGTATCGACCGCAACGACATACGCCGTGCAGAGTCGTTTCCGATGGTTCAAAAAGTCTTGGAAAAACCGTTGGATATTTATTCGCTGAAAAAATCGCTAGAAGGCATTTTGGAGGAGTGAGAGATGAGAGGTGAGAGGTGAGAGATGAGAAGTGAGAAGTGAGAAGTGAGAAGTGAGAGGTGAAAGGTTGGAAATTTTCTATGTGCCATTTAATCCTTCTCAATTGTTGAATTAACAATGAACGTTTGAATTCAGCACTCCTTATACGATAGCAATTGGATTTTCCAATGGCGCGGGTTTAGCGCAGCGTAACCCGTGCCAACACTCGACAGGGCTTGTAGCCCGGCCCATGATTGTGTTGTTTGATCTATGACCTTCGATTTGAGGTTTTATTTTTCACGCAGAGGATTTTGGTTGTTTCTGTTTGCAAAGCTTCACTTTGTTCAGTTGAGTTACATTGTTGTTGGAGGCGTGTTTAGAGAGCCTTCGGCTTGCAGAGATCGCAAAGTGGAAAGCGACGGTTGCACTATTTAATGAAGACGCTTGCAGAACTTCGTGTTCTTCGTGCGGTTTTTCTTAGTGGTCTTCGTGCGGCTTTTCTTTGTGGCCTTGGTGGTTGTATTTCCATTCCATGAATGCTTTTTTATACCACTAAAAACACAAAGGAATTTCATACAAAAGACACACTGGAATTTTGGCGACGTATTATCCACTCATGCCTCACTCCACCACCAACTTTTTCGTTG
>Ga0209480_10003561_pt1 | contig 10139 bp, 7 predicted proteins | sample JI61114C2DNA_FD_187501 | JGI IMG/M metagenome (GOLD analysis project Ga0209480, IMG submission 187501) | Wastewater effluent complex algal communities from Wisconsin, to seasonally profile nutrient transformation and Carbon sequestration -... | ecosystem: Engineered > WWTP > Effluent > Algae...
GACAGCTTTACGATGATCGTCAGTATTTTGTTGCAACTCGTTCAAGAATGGCCCCCACTACCTCGAAATATACCTAGACTCCAAAAACACACTTTCCCGATGAAAATCCAAGAACTTGGATTGCCCACTAGAAAACGCACCAACATTCAGCCCACCAGAAACATCAATCCCCATCTTATGCAATGAAAGCTGATGCGCCACTGGCGAAATCAATAACTTCCCATTGCTCTCAAATGAGATAAATCCTCGATCAAACAAATGATCTGCATTTGGTGTCAGCAGCAATCCATTTTCACCGTTAAGCCGTTCTTCGTTGCTAGAATCCCGCCACGGCTTGCAATGGCTCGCACGCAAATGCTCCATTTGGTCAACGCCGGTAATCCGGCACCGGGCCTCAAGTCTCATTACGTTCTGTTTGAATAAGCCTTGGCCACGTCGAGCAAGCACCACCGCCAATCGTGTGGTTTCAGGAATTGTCTTGTTTTGCGATATTTCGCTCAGCGCATGCTCTTCCCATTCTGCCAAACCAATCGCTGTCGGCATGTCGCGAGCATCTTGAACACGAACACCGGTTATCAAGGTCCGCGCTTCCCGGCCAATAAGATCAACCAAGGTTTCTGCCAAGCGCTCATTAACAACCGTCAGATAGACTGCCTGAAGTCCGTTGCCATTCGGCTGCAATGGTGAATACTTGCTCGGAAGCTTCGGGCCAATCCTGTCCATAAAACTTGAAGGCTTGATAGGTCCATGCAGCTCATAGAACTTCACATCTACTCGCCAGCCAATCGTTTCCCAATAAGCTCCTACCTGACCAAATTCCTTTGGCTTGGGCGCTTCATAGCAATGGCTAGCCACAACCCCAATGGCCTTGATCAAAGTATCCGAAAACGAAAAGACAATATCGCCAGGCGCCACTTCCCTCATAAAGTCATAAAAAGCATTTGCGTGGCCATTCGTCTTAACCTTGGGCGACCACATATAGCCGCCCGGCACCTCATGGCGATAGGTTTGGTTCTGATTAACCCACCAGTAACGCATCAATTATTCTCATGCCAGAAGCCGGCAATTAGGGGCTGAAAAAATAAACTCCCGGAAATACTACCCTGTGATACCTAATAAGCCGATACAAATGGCCAACATATACATCATACGCCCGCCAGACTGGTCAAAATCCCTGCATTGAGGCACTCTTGCCAAGTCCCGACTGCCTTCCGAGCTCTTACTTCTATTGCATGAGCATTTCAAACGAAGCCTCAGCCCGAATAAAGATCAATAAGCTTCTTGAAAACGCTGGCTGGCGCTTTTTTGCCGAGGGTGCAATCCAAGCCAATATCCAGCTTGAACCCAAAGTGAAAATCAGCCCTCAGGACCTGGAGGCACTCGGCGAAAACTTCGAAAAATCGTCGAAAGGCTTTATTGATTTCTTGCTGCTGGATGGCAAAGGCGCTCCTTTGATAGTCCTAGAAGCGAAGTCCGAAGATAAAAATCCTTTGGTCGGAAAAGAACAGGCACGCAAATATGCTAAATCGCTGAACTGCCGTTTCGTCATTCTTTCCAATGGAAACCTGCATTATTTCTGGGATTTGGAGCGCGGCAACCCAAACACCATCACTTCGTTCCCAACGCCTGAGTCGGTAGCAGGTTTCCATAAAATCACGCCAAACCCGCAGCGGCTGATCGATGAACAGATTGGTGATGACTACGTTGCACTCACCCAACGTCCGAATTACGCCTCAGAGGCGGCTTGGAAAAACGAGGCCGAGCGCCCTGCGTTTATTGAAACGAATGGTCTAAGGTTCCTGCGCCCATACCAAAAAAATGCAATCACCTCATTGCAGAAGGCGGTAAAAGCGAACAAAGACCGTTTCCTGTTTGAAATGGCAACTGGTACCGGCAAGACATTAACCTCTGCGGCGGTCATTAAATTATTCTTACGTTCCGGTAACGCACGCCGTGTACTGTTTTTGGTTGATCGGCTGGAGCTAGAAGATCAAGCTTGGAAAGCCTTTGTCGCTTATTTGAAGAATGACTATAAAACTGTCATTTACAAGGAAAACCGTGACACGTGGCGACATGCCGAGATAGTCGTCACCACCGTTCAATCCTTGCTCTTCAACAATAAATATCAAACACAATTTTCGCCTACCGACTTCGATCTGGTTATTTCTGACGAAGCTCACCGTTCTATTGGTGGCAACGCACGGGCAGTTTTCGATTATTTTGTGGGGTACAAACTGGGCCTGACTGCTACGCCAAAAGACTATCTAAAGAAATTTGAACAGGCAGAGGGTGGAACTAAAGACCCTCGCGAGTTCGAGCGTCGTACATTGCTCGACACCTACCGCACCTTCGGTTGTGATGACGGCCAACCTACCTACCGCTATTCCTTACTAGACGGCGTTAAAGATGGCTTTTTGATCAACCCCACTGTCGTCGATGCCCGCAGCGATGTCACGACCCAATTGCTTTCGGAACAAGGCTTCGTCGTTGAGTTCAAGGATGAAAATGGGGAAGACCAGCAGGAAACCTATAAGCAGCGTGCATTCGAAAAGAAATTCTTTGCCGATGGCACTAACGAACTATTCTGCAAAATCTTTTTGGAAAACGCTCTCCGAGATCCCATCAGTGGTGAAATCGGCAAATCTATCGTCTTCGCGGTCAGCCAGCATCATGCTTCCAAGCTGGTGCAGATCCTTAACTTGATGGCCGATCGACTTTTCCCCGAGAAATACCAATCTGACTTTGCTGTCCAAGTGACATCCCACATCACAGATGCCCAGCAGTTCACGATTAACTTTACCAACAATAATTTGCTGGGCTCGGCCAATTTCCTGCCCGCCTACAAGACCAGCAAGGCAAGGGTTTGCGTCACCGTCGGCATGATGACCACCGGTTATGATTGCCCTGACATTCTTAATCTTGGTCTGTTCCGCCCTATTTTCTCGCCCACCGATTTCATCCAAATTAAAGGGCGCGGCACTCGTAAACATAATTTCCTTGAACATTTATTTGATGCCAACCTAAAGACCAGTGTTGGCGAGGCTAGAAAATCGGCCTACAAGCTTTTCGATTTTTTCGCGAACTGCGAGTATTTTGAAGACGAGTTCAACTACGACGAAATAATCAAACTTCCGAAAGCCACAAAACCAAGAGACCCTCCGGATGATGGAGAAGGCACGGATACTGGTGGAGGCGGAACTGGCAGCCCAAGAACGTACGAGCATCTTGGCTCAGACATCATTGCCTCGCTAGTGGAGCAGAGGATCGGCGATGAAGGCATGAAAATTGACCGCATGTTCTTTCGGCAATTTGAAGACACCATGCGGGAAAACGCCACCATCGTTGCAGCAGTGGAAGCTGGCGAATGGGACCGGGTGATCGATTATGTGAATCGAGAAGTATTCAACAAACCGACCGAGTTCTATTCGCTCGATAAACTTCGCCGCGCCGCCGATGTTGATCGCAGACTTAGTTTGCGGGAAATCCTGGAAAAGATTTTTGGTTTGATTCCACGCTTCAAATCCAAAGACGAATTACTGGAAGAAGAGTTCGCCAAATTCGTTGCTGACTACAAACCAGATGAGCCTGAAGCCATTAATGCCATGAAGAATTACTTCAAGGCTTATATCGTCAGCAATGAAGTCCGTGAAATTATCAACAAAAAAGACTTTGCCTACCTAAACACCAATCGCTTTTTTACCGCACGCGAATTCAAAGCCGTGCCCGCCAAATATCGCAAGCTCATTCCCGAGTACATCAAGGACTATGTGTCCCTGAATCAGTTTATTTTATAAGAAGCCAACATGCTAGATAACGAAACAAAACGTCGCATCGACACTGCTCGCGATATTCTTGTAGGCAAAGTGCCTGACCCAAAATCACAGGTTGAGCAAATTACCATCGCCATGATTTACAAGTTCATGGACGATATGGACGCCGAAGCCGAAGAAATGGGCGGCGAGCGTACATTTTTCGCCGGTAGTTTTGCACGCTATGGCTGGGCCAAGCTAATGAGTCCAGGCATTGGCGGCCATGAGCTAATTAGTCTTTATGGCGAGGGCATTTCCTCCATGCCTCAAAACAGCAAGATACCGCCATTGTTTCGCGATATTTTTAAGAATGCTTACTTGCCTTACCGCGACCCAGAAACGCTTAAAAGTTTTCTAAAAATCATTAATGAATTTAGCTATGACCATAGCGAACGCCTAGGTGATGCTTTTGAATACCTGCTATCAGTGCTTGGCTCACAAGGCGATGCAGGACAATTCCGCACACCTCGTCATATTATTGATTTCATGGTCGAAATCATGGCACCAAAGAAAGGTGAAGCTATTCTTGACCCTGCTTGTGGTACCGCAGGCTTTTTGATTTCAGCCTACAAATTCATCAAAAAAACCAATATAGATAAAAAAGGCCAAAGTACGCTCGGCCCTGATGACAATAACAAACTGGCAGAAAACTTCAAGGGTTACGATATTTCACCCGACATGGTGCGCTTGTCTTTAGTGAATCTGTATTTGCATGGTTTTACAGATCCTCATGTTTTCGAATATGACACGTTGACCTCTGAAGATCGTTGGAACGAATTCGCCGACGTCATCCTTGCTAATCCACCTTTCATGTCTCCCAAAGGCGGCATCAAACCGCATAAGCGTTTTTCTATTCAGGCCAAGCGAAGTGAAGTGCTATTTGTCGATTACATGACAGAACACCTTACGCCTAATGGCCGCGCAGCCATAATCGTGCCGGAAGGTATTATTTTTCAGAGTCAAACTGCCTACAAAGATCTTCGCAAAATGCTGGTAGAAAACAGTTTGGTTGCCGTAGTCTCATTACCGGCCGGCTGCTTCAATCCCTATTCTGGTGTAAAGACCAGCATTCTCATTCTTGACAAATCAATTGCAAAGCAAAGCGACACAATTGCCTTCTTCAAAGTGGAGAATGATGGCTTTGGACTTGGTGCCCAGCGTCGTGCATTCGATAAGAACGATCTACCTGAAGTCAAAGAAAAACTGGCAGCATATCTTCACGCCATTCGCACCAAAGCATCTACCGAGACCATCCTTGCCCACACTTCTAGCACCCAGATTGTGCTGAAGGAAAAGATCGCCGCCAATGGTGACTACAACCTCAGCGGCGAACGTTATCGAGAAACCGAAGCTAAAACGCAACGGTTCCAGTTGGTCAAAATCGAGGAAGTATGCTTGACCTCTTCTGGCGGGACTCCACTAAGTAGTAAGAGCGAATACTACGAAGGTGGCACAATCCCGTGGTTGCGAAGCGGAGAGGTAGCACAAGGAGAAGTGTTTCGCTCCGAATTATTCATTACCGAGGAGGGGCTAATGAATTCCTCGGCAAAGATTTTTCCTCCAAACACCGTACTAGTGGCAATGTACGGGGCAACCGCAGGTGAAGTTGGAATTCTTCGTACCGAGGCTGCTACAAATCAGGCGGTCTGCGGTATCACCCCAGAAGAACGACTTTGCGCCGATTTTCTTTACCTCATACTCAAATGCAACAAGCAAGCACTTATTCGACTCGCCGGTGGCGGAGCACAGCCAAACATATCGCAAAAGATCATTCGTGAGTTCCAAATCCCTCTCCCACCGCTGGATGTACAGATGGAGATAGTGGCGGAAATTGAGGGTTACCAGAAAGTCATCAACGGAGCTCGCGCTGTTCTCGATAACTATCGCCCCCACATTCCTATCCAGCCTGACTGGACATTGGAGGCAATTGGGAGTATCTGCTTGATCGGCGATGGAAACCACTCTTCAAACTATCCAAAAGCAAGTGAAATGATCTCGCATGGCGTTTCATTCATTCGCGGAACAAACTTGATCGATGGACGAATTGACCCAAACAACATGAGGTTCATTTCTCATGAAAAGCATCTTCAACTTAAAAAAGGCCACTTAAAAACCAACGATGTAATTTTCACTAACAGAGGTGAAATAGGAAAAGTCGCTATTGTCGACGAAAGGTTTGATGGTGCGAATCTTAATTCACAACTTGCGTGGCTAAGGGCAAAAGATGGGTTATTGCCGACCTATTTGCTAACAGTTCTACAAAGTACGTTTATTCAAGATCGACTTCATGTTGAGAAAAACGGTGCCACACTACAACAATTTACAATTAAGCAAATAAATGAACTGAAAATCCCCCTTCCACCCCTCGTTGCGCAGCAAGCGATTGTGTCAGAGATCGAATCAGAGCAAGCGCTGGTAGCCGCAAATCGTGAACTCATTCGCCGCTTCGAAAAAAAAATCCAAGCCACGCTCTTACGCATCTGGGGGGAATGATGTTTGTAATACCAGCGAACTTCATCGGCAACTTTAAAATTGGTGACAACATCGTATTCAATATGAATATTGTGTCCGCGCTCTATCAATCAAAAAATAGTTTAGAGCCAGATGAAAGAAACTTGCTTGTTAAACCCATAGTTACAACGCTTGCATCTATCTGCGAAGCCATTCTTTACGACTTTAACTTCAGAATTAACAGGCATACTATCGAAGGTATCCCTAGCCTTTCAGACAGAGTTATCTCAGCCATCAGAACCAAAGAATATGATGAATTTGAGCAACTTATTGCATGCTCAAAAAAGCATGATTTTTTTGAGCCGACATCCGCTGCGTTTTATGATGATTTGCACAAGATGAGAAAAATCCGAAATCGAATTCATATACAAAATAAGAAGCACGACACACCACCAGATGAACATGACCTTTTCAGCGATGCGATTTTACGTTTAGCAGAAAGATGCACTGAAAAAATTATTCGAGTAATGGCAAATAAATACCCAAGGTCCAAAACAGCGAGGGGGTATGTCGCTGATTTACATATTCCATGGTCAGAGCATTTCCCTGGAACATAGATTTAATCTAAGGATTTTTCCATGAAACCACGCACCAACGGCAAAAACGAACTCGAAGACGGACAACGCCGTTTGGCGGTGTTGATTGATGCGGACAACGCGCAGGCCAGCATTATCGAAGGATTGTTGGCGGAGATTGCCCGTTACGGGGTGGCGAGCGTGAAGCGGATTTATGGTGACTGGACTTCGTCGCATGCCAATAGTTGGAAGAATTCGCTATTGAAGCATTCGATAAATCCAGTGCAGCAGTTCCCCTACACCACCGGCAAGAACGCGACCGACAGCACGATGATTATTGATGCGATGGATTTGATGTACACGGGGCGTTTTGACGGGTTCTGTATTGTGTCGAGCGACAGCGATTTCACGCGGCTGGCGCAGCGTTTGCGGGAAGAAGGTTTGATGGTGTTCGGCTTTGGCGAGAAGAAAACACCGGAGTCGTTCGTGGCGGCTTGCGACAAGTTTGTTTATACCGAAGTGTTGCGGTCTGAGGTGACGATGCCTGCGATTCCGAGAGCCGCGAAGCCTGCGGCAGCTAACAAAACGGCAAAGCCCACGGCGGCGAAAGCGACGCCAGCCAAAGCGGTGGAAGCTACGCCTGCCAAGCCGGCGGCTGGAGTGTTGCCAATCGAATTGATTCGCCAGGCGATTGAAGAAGAATCCGACGAAAACGGCTGGGCCCATTTGAGCGCAGTGGGTTCGTACCTGACCAAACTCCGCCCGGATTTCGACCCGCGTTTGTACGGCCACGCGAAGCTGAGCAATTTGTTCAAAAAGAATTCGCAGTATTTTGCGGTGGAAGAACGCGCGGTCGCGGGCACTTCATCGAAAGTGTTTTATGTGAAGGTGGTTTGATATGCCTTTTCGCCGTTTGAGCATTCGCGCCTGACGGCGCTCCCACGGAGCGAGAGCGTCGGGCCCGAGGGCCCTCCTACGTGTTTAGGCTGCCTTGGTTTCTTTTGCGGTGAAGGCGGCTTGTATGTCTTTGTTGGTCGCGCCGGTAGCTATCAGGGCGCGGACGATCAGGTCGAGCGATATCGAGGCGTCGCCCGCTTCTATTTTGGCGATGCGTGACTGGCTCGATTTCATCCGTTGGGCAAGATCCGTTTGCGATATGTTGCGCTTGATGCGGGATTTCTTGACGGCATCCATCAAAGACCATTTGATGGCAACGAGCCTCGATTCTTCTTCGCTCAGTTGCAAAAAATCGGCGGCATTGCTGACTTTCCAACCGGCGGCTTTCAAGCGTTTTTGTTTGTCGGGTTTCATCTCATGCCTTTTCAAATCGATCTGTAACTTTTCAATCGTGCTTTGCTTACATCAATGACGGACTGTGGCGTTTGATTGCTTGTTTTGGAAAAAACTTCCAGGATGACAATAGCTTCCGGTTCGATGCAATACATAATTCGCCAGGTATTGTTTTGATCCTGAATTCTCAACTCGTGGCACCCTCGACCAATACCCGACATGGGCCTTGAATGCGGCATCGATAAATGAATGCCTTCCTGTAACTGCCTGAGTAAAACGCCTGCCTCGATTCTTGCATTCGCGGAAAATGGCGGTGTCTTGACCACGGCATGCAGCCAAACCAATGGCTTTGGTTGCTTAGCCATGGCAAGCACTATATGTCGGATATGACATAGTTGCAAGCATGGGTGCCGCTGATGATCCAGGAAAATCGGGTGGCTTCATGCCGCGAGTATTTCATCGAAACGGCGGCAGATATGTAAGGAATTGCTACATCGCGCTGTAAGGGTTTGCTGGAAGATTTTGCCAGCTCTATGTATGTTTCGCTGCGCTCAACACATCGAGCGGGCTCCTACGAGGCTAGTGCATCGGGCCCAGCGGACTTGCAACGTAAACGTGATGAATTCGCGACTTCGGTGAGATCATTCGCGGCTTACGCCGCTCCCACGAAAGAAGTATGCAATTTGCAAATCGCTGTCGTGTCGTTACTCTTAGCCTTATGACCATTGATCCGAATGAACTGCCCTTCGTGGCCGATTGCAAAACGCTGCCTTACAACGCGGCCTTCGGCTGGTTGCGGGCCGGCTGGAAGGATCTGTGTCGAGTGCCGCGGATTACGCTGATTTACGGCCTGCTGATTTTTATCGTCAGTTGGGGGGTGTCGGTGTTTGCCTGGTGGCTGGGCAAATTCGCGTTGCTGGCTGCCCTGCTCTCGGGGTTTATCTACATCGCGCCGATGTTGGCGGTGGGTTTGCATTCGGTGAGCAAGGATATCGAGGACGGGCAGAAGGCGAGCTTCCGGCGGTCGACGCGTTACATGGTGAAGGCGATTGGCGATGGCGGCGTGTATGCCTTGATGCTGCTGGTGATACTTTTTATCTGGTCGCGCTCGGGCATGATGCTATATGCGTTTTTCCCGGTGGAAGAAGGTGACCGTGAAGTATTGATGGAATTTCTGGCGGTCGGCAGTTTGATCGGCACGGTGTTCGCAACATTGGTATTCGCGAGCGCTGCGTTCTCGCTACCGATGATCGTGGACAAGCAAACCGATATGGTGACGGCGTGTTTATCGAGCGTGCATGCGGTGCTGCGCAACAAGCCGGCGATGTTGGTGTGGGCCCTGTGCATCGTAGCGCTGACGGCAATGGGATTTGCGACCGGCTATCTGGGTTTCGTGGTGATCATGCCTTGGCTCGCGTTTTCGGCATGGCATGGTTATCGCGCGACGGTGTTGAGTGCTCCGTGGCCGGAGCGGAGTGATCCGGAGATATAAGATCTCCCATCCGTTCCAGGCTCATTCAAGAACTGGCGATGTGCAGCAACTGCCTCAGTCCACTCACTAGTTCGAACTGCAGGATTCAGCAGAAGCATCAATAGGGACAACATTGGATACAAACTCGACCGCCGGTCCGCTGCAACAATGTCCCAACACAACTTGAATCGGCGAACCGTCTGCGAGGCTTTTTGCTTCATCATATTCCGGGCTCGCATCTCCCTTCTCGATAACGTGAAAGAATACTTTTTTAGCCCAATTTCTATAAAGCGCCGCAGCCAGACCATGAAGCGCAACGCCGTAATCCATGAGATTCAATGCTTGCCGAAACTCGACAATCGCTGCATCGGCATCATCTTTCGTACAAAGCAGGAATGATGCGTAGTTGCCATGGTTCCATGCACTTTCGGGGGCGTAGTCAATCAATTGTTTATAGCCTTTGTCCGCTTCGGCCAATTGTCCTGTCTCCAGATAACAATCAACGAGTCCTGAATAGGCAGCACGCATGGCTTTTGCATTTTT
>Ga0209480_10003563_pt1 | contig 10134 bp, 2 predicted proteins | sample JI61114C2DNA_FD_187501 | JGI IMG/M metagenome (GOLD analysis project Ga0209480, IMG submission 187501) | Wastewater effluent complex algal communities from Wisconsin, to seasonally profile nutrient transformation and Carbon sequestration -... | ecosystem: Engineered > WWTP > Effluent > Algae...
GAGAAAACATATTTTATTTCGACAGGGTGCGTTATGAACGTATTAATCAGTTACCAATTTTACCATCTTTGTCGGTATCCTATTCTTTCTAACAAAAACATATACTCCTATTAAAAACCGCAATAAAAATTGCGGTTTTTTTGTTTATAGAAGTGTAGGAAGCGGGACTTGAATCTGCCTTGATATTGATTTGTATTTTTATTACAGTGGGTTTTAAATTTTTAAAGAATTAGCTACAATAAATTCAAAATTCGGCAGACAATCCTGAATGCTTTTTTTACTTTAAAAATGCAAACAATACAAGTTCCCTGCATTAAAAAAATCACACAAACCGTATACAGCAGTTGAAGTAACAGCTGTAATATATCAGTGCGTTTTAAGTTTGTCATGATTTCAGCTCAGTCATAAAACCTCACACGCAGTCTTTTTTGTCCTTAAAGTAGTTTTACTAAAATCGTTCATTCTCCAAATGGGTCCAACTACCTTGGTGTCATTCTCTCATTTCGTTTCAGCAACCTTGAGGCCACCCGTTGTTGGTAAGTTTAGCCTTTCTGAAATGCTGAAGATAAACTCGCCAGCGTTGTTGAATGGGCCGGCCTTCTGATTATAATAATTAAAAAAATGGAAGTGGCTGGTTGAAAATGTTTTTGTTCAAAAACACATACTAACCCCTTGTTTATTGCGAAGACTGCTGCATTCTGCTACAAAGTTCGCAACCAGCCGTTGCTGTAGGCACTTTTGCTCCCACCCATTTGTCTGCTAACAGCTCTATTCATTCCGTTGCACTTCATACATTTCACTTTAACTCCGACCAAGATACTCCTATCGTTAAAGTTTTGTATTTTGGTAGAAATTTTATCGCTAATTTCTTAACTTGTTGAGAATGAAGGCTTTATTTCTATTAATTTTTTCCATATATGAAACAAACGCTATTTCTCAGTTCTTCGAAATTGAATGGGAGAAAAGCTTTGGCGGTGCAAGTTATAAAGCTTCTTATACTATCCTACAAACACAAATATAGTTGATGGGTAAAAATTTTAAGAAATATTTAGTGTTATTTAGATTGAATTCTTATTAAAATAGCGTATTTCTATATCACCATTTACCTTTAAATATACCAAATTAATATTTATATTTACTTTTATTATTATCTTATTATGAATATAAAACTCACTATACTATGCGTTTTTATTTGCCAATTGAATGGCTATTTGAGTGGGCAGGTTGAGCAATGTGGTACTGATTATCAAAACTCCGAATTGATTTACAATGATATTGATTATTTAAATAAACGCAAAGAAATTGAAAAATTTACAAAGCAGATTTTAGCAAAAAATGGTTCTAAAGAATTTATAATTACAGATGAAATAATTACCATCCCTGTAGTATTTCATGTAGTTTATAAAAAACTTGAACAAAATATTGATGATTCTTACCTAATAGAGCAAATTCAAATCTTGAATGAGGATTTTCGAAGAACCAATTTTGATGCGATCAATACACCGATTGATTTTGCAGATATCGCAGCAGACTGCAAAATAGAATTTTGTTTAGCAAGTACAGACCCTAGTGGTAATCCTACCAATGGAATTACCAGGACCTTATCTACAATCCCAATTTGGTATTATATTGATGTAACTCCTGATATACCAAATTATGCTAATAAAGTGAAATCTGGTTTAACTGGCGGAACTGATCCTTGGCCGACAGATTCCTATTTGAATATATGGATTTGCAACCTTGAACCTGGTCTTCTAGGTTATGCACAATTCCCCGGAGGCCCTACAGAAACAGATGGCGTTGTGATTGATTATGAATATATCGGAAATAACCCAGCAGGCGCTCCTCATGATTTGGGTAGAGTCGCTACACATGAAATTGGGCATTGGTTAAATCTATATCATATTTGGGGTCAATCAGAAGATGCTGTTACGGGTGGGTGTGGGATTTTTATTGCAAATTCTGATGAATGCGGAGATACACCGCAACAAGATAAGGCTTCGATTGGCTGCCCCGTCTTTCCATTTACGGACGACTGTACAGAAAGTTCACCAGGTGTTATGTTTATGGATTATATGGATTATTCATACAATAGTTGTAAAAACATGTTCACATCTGATCAAAAAGATAGAATGCGAGCTCTTTTTGAACCAGGTGGCGCGAGATATAGCATTATGACTTCAACCGGATGTACTAACCCAACTTGCGATGACATTGAAATAGCTTGGCAAAATACAATAGGTGGATCTGCAGATGATAATATAACCTCTATCCAACAAACTTCTGACGGTGGTTATATTTTAGGCGGATATTCAAATTCAGGTATATCTGGAGATAAAACCGAAAGTAATTTAGGTTCACTTGACTATTGGGTTATAAAAACTGATAATAATGGAATTATTCAATGGCAAAATACAATTGGTGGATCTGCTGCAGATTATATATATTCAATTCAACAAACTAGTGATGGTGGGTATATCGTTGGTGGAACTTCAAATTCAGGAGTATCAGGGGATAAAACAGAAAATTGCATAAGTGGTTCAAATGATTATTGGGTGGTAAAATTAAATTCCACCGGAGGAATTACATGGCAAAATACTATCGGTGGTAATTTCAATGATTATCTCCGGTCAATTGAACAAACATCTGATGGAGGGTACATTCTTGCAGGGCATTCTAATTCAGGTATTTCAGGTGATAAGACTGAAGCAAGTTTGGGAACAGATGATTATTGGGTAGTAAAATTAAATTCTTCGGGAACAATAGTTTGGCAAAACACATTAGGTGGCTCAAGTGCGGAATATGCATATAAAATAAAGCAAACGTTAGATGGTGGTTATTTTGTCGCAGGAATTTCATACTCTGGAATTTCAGGAGATAAAACTGAAGCAAATATGGGTGTTAATGGTGATTACTGGGTTTTGAAATTAAATTCAACTGGTGGAATACAATGGCAAAACACTATTGGTGGAGCAGCACAAGATTATTTATACTCATTTGGTTTAACAAATGACAATGGGTACATTTTAGGTGGCACTTCGGAAAGTGGAATTTCAGGAGACAAGACAGAACCCAATTTAGGTTCAGGAGATTATTGGGTAGTCAAATTAAATTCATTAGGTAACATTGAGTGGCAAAATACTTTTGGAGGAATATTAACAGACGAAGCTTACTCAATTCAACAATTAACAGATGGTAATTATTTTATTGCAGGTCATTCATTTTCAAATTCTTCATTAGATAAATGCGCAGATAATGAATCTGGTGTAACTCTAACGCCGGATATGTGGACTTTGTTAATAGATAATACTGGTGATATCATTTCTCAATCCACATTTGGTGGAAGTCAAGGAGATTATATATCGGAAGCACAACAAACATTTGACAATGGATTTATCTTGGCTGGTTCATCGACATCTACAATTTCGGGAGATAAAACTGAATTGAATTTAGGTGGTAACGACATTTGGTTGATTAAATTAGCAGGTACAGGGTGTGAAGGACCTATGCCTGCATCCTTCAATATTCAATGGCAAAATACAATTGGAGGAACAGGTGATGATTTAATAAACTCAGTTGAAAACACTTCAGATGGCGGATATATTTTAGGTGGCACATCCACCTCCGGAATTTCATTGGATAAATCGCAGACTGGATTTGGTGGTGAAGATTATTGGGTTGTCAAAGTTAATGAATGTGGTGAAAAAGAATGGGATAAAACCTTTGGTGGCATTTCCGGAGATAACCTGACGGATTTAAAACAAACATTTGATGGGGGATATATTGTTGGGGGGTACTCATCATCAGGTATTTCAGGAAATAAAACTGAATCATTAATAGGAGGAAATGATTATTGGATATTAAAATTAAATTCTGATGGTTCAATTGCCTGGCAAAACTCTATAGGAGGGACAGGTGCAGATGAGCTACAATCAATTAGTCAGACATCTGATGGTGGTTACATTTTAGCTGGTGAATCTTCTTCCAATGTTAGTGGCGATAAAACTGAAATATGTTATGGAGGTAAAGATTATTGGATTATAAAGTTAGATGGTTCTGGTAACATTTCCTGGCAAAATACAATCGCAGGCTCAAGTTACGAATGGATTGGAAACATTTCACAAACTTCTGATGGTGGATATATTGTCATTGGTTCTTCCGCATCTGGAGTAAGTGCAGATAAAACTGAACCTAATTTAGATGTTGCTGGTGGATTAACTCATTATGATATGTGGATCATTAAATTAAACAGTACGGGCGCTATTTCGTGGCAAAATACAATAGGTGGTGACCACAATGATTGGGCCTTAAAAGGAGAACAAACTGATGATGGTGGTTATACAATTTACGGATTTTCACAGTCACCAATATCTGATGACATAACAGAAAATCCAATAGGCGGTAGTGGCAATGCTGATTATTTTTTAATCAAATTAGATGACAGTGGTAATATCCTCTGGCAAAATATGATAGGTTCAAGCAACCATGATTATGGTAGGTGTGGTCAAACAACAATTGATGGAGGATTTATAATTACGGGTGAATCATATTCAAGTGGAATTTCTGGTGATAAAACTATAAATAACTTCGATGCTATTAACGGTGATATTTGGACGACAAAAACAAATTCTCTTGGAACTGTGACAAATCAATTTGTACTTGGTGGATCAAACATTGAAACTATAAACACAATGACACAAACTGAAGATGGAGGTTACCTTTTAGGAATTACCTCAACTTCTCCAATTTCAGGGAATAAAACAGAGCCCTCAAGTGGTTACGATTTTTGGTTTGTAAAAATGTTTGGTTGTGTTCCGGCCCTAGAAACATGTAATGGTATTGACGATGATTGTGATGGATTTGTCGATGATGGGATAGTTATAACAGCATCTATAACAGCAGGTGGCCCAACAACTTTCTGCCAAGGAGGTTCTGTTTTATTAACAGCAACTTATTCCGGTGAATCAATTCAATGGAAAAAAGACGGGGTAAATATTGTCGGTGCAACAAGTTCTACATACAATGTTACTGCCAAAGCAACCTATACTTGCACAACTACAAGTTTATGTGGAACTGCAACTTCTGATGGCATATTTATCAATGTAAATAAAAATCCAACTGCAAGTATTTCAGCAAGTGGCTCAACTACATTTTGTGCTGGTGGAAGTGTCACCTTAACAGAAACACCAACTGCAGGCTCAACATATCAATGGTACAAAGGTGCATCAACCATTGTAGGTGCTACATTAAATGCCTTTGTAGCAACAACAGCTGGAAATTATAAATGTCGCGTTACAAAGACAGCGACAGGTTGTTACAAAAATTCAAATGTTATTTCAGTTTCAGTTCCTTGTAAAGTAGGTGAAATGGAAAATGAAATAATGATATATCCTAATCCAACAAATGGAATAGTCAATATATCCTTTAATCCACTCCAATATGCTGGAATATTGAGTGTAAAAGATATTACTGGTAAAGATATTTTTAAAACCCAAATAGAAATTGGCTTAAGCGATGTTGAAATTAATTTGAGCGATTATTCTAAAGGACTTTATTTAGTAACCATAATCCAAAATGAAAATCAATTTACTGCTAAATTAATTAAAGATTAAATTTATTATTTACTAACAATGACTGATAATAAGATCATACCTATACCTATAAAATGTGGCCATTGCGCAAATATCTCTCAAATGGACTTACTAACTGAAGCTGAAATTGATCTTACAGAATTTGATCCACAATTAGGTTTCAGTTATACGCATATAAAACATTATTATACATTACGGTGCCCCTCCTGTTTTAATATTAACTTCATTTCACATGACTCCTTTGACGGGATGGATGGTGATGATTATGTTAACCATATAGTATTATATCCTCAAAATTCTCCTCTTCCCTTAGGACTACCTGATAAAATACTTGCCGCATTTAATGCTTCTCAAAAGGTAAAAAGCATTGATGCAAATGCATACGCAATTTTAATGAGAAGATTGTTGGAAATGGTTTGTGTTGATAAAAATGCAAAACCTGGCACCTTGGCTGAAATGTTAAAAGATCTTGCTGATAAAAATGAAATCCCAGATAAATTAGTAAAAGTTGCAAAAGGACTTAAAGATTTTGGCAATATTGGTGCTCACTTTTGGCTGGGCGAAATAACAGAAGAAGAAATTCCAATTATCCAAGCACTTTGCAGTGCAATTTTAGAATATGTTTATAGTGCGCCTTACTTAGCTACTGAAGCTGAAAATAAGTTAACTGCAATTAAACAAAAGTAAATTATCAATTCAGATAATTTCAAGTTTTTGACAATTTAGAAATGAATATTTTTAAAATTAGCTATTGAATTAAAACTATAGAAAATAAATTTAAACTACTTCTCTTTTGCCCCCAATCACAGTTTCAAATCAAAGCACTCGAATTAAATGGATTGTATGATGTTTAAGCACCGGAAGCGGGACTTGAATCTGCCTTGATTTCGATGTGCATTTTATTTAAGATGAACTTTTATAATGAGAATAATTAAATACTATAAAATTCAACATGCGGCAGACAGGCCCGCATACCTTTTTATTTAAAACTTGAAATATACGAGCATAAAAAAAGCCCGTCATTAAGACAGACTGTTTTTGTACCGGAAGCGGGACTTGAACCCGCATACCTTTCGGCACACGCCCCTGAAACGTGCGTGTCTACCAGTTCCACCATTCCGGTATGGGTTGCAAAATTATAAAAATAAACGAAATTGTGAGGTTACCCGAATGAATAAGGGTGAAATTAGTTGACCGTTGTTTCCGGTTTTACAGGAAGGGTAAAGTAAAACGTGCTGCCCTGGTCTTCCTTACTTTCTGCCCAAACGGTACCATTGTGACGTTTGATAATACGCTCCACAATGGCAAGCCCTACACCGGCACCTTCATATTGTTCTTCACTATGCAGGCGTTTAAATGCAGTAAATAATTTATCCTTAAGGTCCATGCTGAAACCAATTCCATTATCGCGAATAGCAATGGTGGTGGTTGTATTTTTAGTGTATCCAAAAATTTCTATCACCGGGTTTTTGCGCATGCGGGTATATTTAATAGCATTACCAATCAAATTCATAAATGCCTGACGCAACATTTGATAATCGCCATACAATTCCGGTAAATCGCTGATTACAATTTTGAATTTTTGCAGTTCATCTCTGTCCCTGAACATCGTTAATACATCATCAACTATATCTCTTGTATCCAGCATGCCATACCTTTGGTCAGAACGGCCAATTTTAGAGAATATCAATAGATTATCTATAAGCGATGTCATTTTTATGATACTTCTCCTTATTTGTCGCACATTTTCCAGACCATCTTTATCCAATTGCTCACTATAATTTTTGTCGAGGAAATAGGCAAAAATATCAATAGAGCGAAGCGGCGTTCTTAAATCGTGCGATACAGAATAGTTAAAGGTTTCTAATTCTTTATTAGCAGACTCCAGCATGGATGTTCTGTCGCGAACCTTGTTCTCCAATTGGTCGTTGAGATGGCTAAGCTGCTGTTCTTTGTTTTTAATTTCAGTAATATTCATTGAAACCGAAAGCACTTCAGTAAAACCACCATCATCGTTGAGTAAAGGAATTTTAATTGTTTTAAACCAATACGTTATATTTTCAACCGGATGGAAAATAGATTGTTCTTCAATGAGCACCGACTTATGGGTATAAAATACTTCCCCGTCACGTTCCGTAATTTTTTTAATAATTTCGATAAATGGCGCCTGCTTGCTGCCATTAAAATTGAGTAATTCCTCTGCCGAAATACCCAGGAATTGTGTTAGTGCTGTATTAACCGTTACAAACTCATTATTCGCATTTCTAACATAAATTAAGTTAGGCGTAGCGTTAATTATTTCTTGCAAAAACTTACGCTGATAAATTAATTGTTGCTGATAATCTCGAATAGTAGTAACATCCTGATGAATACCAGATGCACGAACAGGTTTACCTTCTTTGTCCCATTCGGTTACTTTTCCTTTATCTAAAATCCAACGCCATTCGCCATTGCTAGCCAACATGCGGACTGTTGATTCATAAAATGGTGTTTCTCCTCTTAAATGTGCCTGAAATGCTGAATAGGCTTTTTCCTTGTCTTCGGGATGAATAAATTTTTCCCAAAACTGTTGGTTCACAATGGTATTCTCGAAGTAATAACCTAACATTTCGGCCCATCGTTTATTATGCACCATTTTATTTTCGGTGATATAAAAATCCCAAACTCCTAAATCTGCCCCTTTTAATGCTAATTCTAATCTTGCCTCACTGTCTTTTAATGCTTGCTCCTGACGCTTGCGTTCTGTAATATCTCTTCCAATTCCCTGCACCCTGCCGTCAGGAAAAATGCGTGCACTAATTTCAGCAATTCGTTCTTCGCCGTATTTATTCACGAAAATTCTTTCACCGAAATAACCGTCTTTATATTTTGAATTAATTCTTGCTCCAGGTATTTTGCCGATAAATCTTTTCGGTACTAAATCTGCTGCACTCATATTTAACAATTCGTTGCGGGAATATCCCGACAATTTACACATGGCATCATTAACTTCCACGAAACGATCGTCGGAGTCTAACATGATAACGGCATCAGAAGCTTGTTCTATGAGTGTGCGATATAAATTTTCGCGTTTTATTAATTCGTGTTGGGTTTGGCTTAACAAACTACTTTTGTGTGCCAGCGAAATAAAGTCAGCAATTGAACGGGCAAATGATTGATCTTCCAATGTCCATTTATAATATTTACCTCTGCTTTCTACACAAATAACACCCCATATTTGTTCGCCCTTGCTAATGGCAATATCCATCATCGAATATATTTGATGTGGTATATTGTACAATTCGTTAAACTCATTTACGCTAGGGTCGTTGATGGCATCATCTGCTACTATTATCCTGTCGTGTAATAAGGTTTTAAAGTATCTTGGAAATTGGTCTATGGTAAGGGCATTACCTTCCACAAATTTCTTTTCGTTGTTGTTATAATTTGCTAAACAATTTAATACAGAATGACTTTCATTAAATGCCCAAACATTCACACAACTTACACTCAAGGTTTCAGCAGTTACCTTCACAATTTTTTCTAAAGCCTGATTGAAATTGCCATTGATGATAGACTCCTCTTTGGTGAGTGAAACAAGTATTTGTTGGTGATGTTTAATCGTGCGTTGAATACGCTTTACTTCTAAGTCCGTAATTTTTTTATCGTGTATATCTCTGATAATACCATTTATCCCAACAATCTGATTGTTGTCATCATAAATGGGTTTCAAACTCACTTCAACAAATCGTTGGTCCTTATTGGCAAGTAATAACAGTAAGTCGTGTTGAATATCCTGAGCGCCGTATAACAATAACTTTTTTACTTTAAGTAAAAATGCTTCGTTGCCATGCACATGAAATAAAAAATCGAAACATGATTTTCCAAGGCTATCAGCAATTTCATAACCGGTTAATGTTTTCCATGATGCATTTAAATAAATAAATTTTGCATCTATATCTGTTTGGAAAATCACATCTGTTAGATTTTCTACCAGGTTATAATATTGTTGCCTGCTTTTTACCAATTGGTGTTCAGCATTTTTTCTTCCGGTAATATCAGTGAAGATGGATTTAATGGCAAATTCACCATTGTAGTTAACCGGGAATGCAAAAACTTCTACATCGAGCATACTCCCATCCACTCTGATAAATTGTTCTTCCAAAGGCTCGGCAGGTGAATGATGGTCAATGATCATTTTTATGCGCTGCGCAACTTTTGCTTTAAAAGCATCAGATACATATGGCCAAATTTCTTTTCCTTTTAAACTTTCAGTTTCTGCCAAACCTGCCAATAAATCTGCACGTTTATTCGCATATACGATATGACCGTTTTTATGAATAATTACGCCCGTATTGGTAAAATTGAGCATTTGAAGATGATGCTCGCTTAATTCCTTGATCGGTTGCAGCCGTTCTCTTTTAGCAGTTACATCAATACATGATACGGACAGTAATTCCAGGTGGTCGAAATTTTCATCAATTTGTGACACCTGTAAATCGTAATATTTATTTGTAGCCGGTTGCTTTAACTCCTCTATTAATATGAATTTTGTAGCATTATC
>Ga0209480_10003568_pt1 | contig 10127 bp, 10 predicted proteins | sample JI61114C2DNA_FD_187501 | JGI IMG/M metagenome (GOLD analysis project Ga0209480, IMG submission 187501) | Wastewater effluent complex algal communities from Wisconsin, to seasonally profile nutrient transformation and Carbon sequestration -... | ecosystem: Engineered > WWTP > Effluent > Algae...
GAGCCGAGGATGAACATCATGTAGAAGGTCATCGAACTCCAGGTCGCTGGTATCCCGAAGACCACGGGCCATTGGCCTTCCGCATGTGACTTGCCGATCGAGGGCAGGATCACCTCGATGAGCGGATGCATGAACTCCGTGGGCAACGAGAAGCCGACCGTATCCTTCGCGGCGAACGCGCAGAGCAGGCCGAACAGCGCTGCCGGAAAGAACGCGGCACGGGACCAGCGGAACATCGCCAGTGATGGCAGGCATCGGTAGAGGAGCATCACCGCGACGGCAGTGAGGTAGCGTGGGCCATACGTCCATCCGCCCCACCAGCCTCCGAAACCGGACATGGCCACGATCGTCACAAGTGCCGGGATCATCACTGGGTCGTTCCACCGGCGTTCGGTACCGCTTCCCCCGAAAAGAGCGATGATGCCGACAACGAGCACCGGCGCATAGAAGAACAGTCCGCGGTAGTCGCTGAAGGTGATGTGCCAAAGGTGGTAGGGGTCTGGACAACCCATGCCTGCTGAGGTGTGCATGTAATCGTAGCCGACCTGGTGGGTGTAGCCGACCATGAAGGGTGTGCCGGCGATGGCCATGTTGTATGCGGCAAGGAGCAATGCGGCGGGCAGGCCACCAGCGGCGATCAAGCTGAACCGCCGGAAGTCTCGGCGCAGCAACAGTAGCAGCACCCAGAACAAGGGGAACAAGGCGTTGGTGTATTCGCAGAGCACAGCGCAACCTGTGAAAACACCGCACCAGAGGATGCGTTCCCGTTCCCAGGCCATAACGGCCATCAACAGGAATGCGGCACCGATGAGGTGCCCGAAGAGCGCACCGCTCTGGATGAACAGGAACGAACCGAAACAGGAGGCGATGGCCACGAGCGCTGCTGAAAGTCCGTGCGGCCAGTGCCGGTTCCGGAAATGGTACCACATCAATGTGACGATCAGCGCGAACGGAACGCTGCCGACCAAGAAGCCGCCCAGCCGGATGAGCAAGGGGTCGAGCGTGCCATTTTCAGGTGCGCCAGCAAGCCCACTGATCCGCGCGGCCCACCAAAAGGGCACTACGAGCAGTGCGGGCAGCGGCGCTTTTTCGGAGTAATAGTGGCCATCGATCAGGGCCTTGTCGCCCGCATGCTCGGCGAACTCATCGATCCGGAGCGTACCATGCTCAACGATGGCAGTGACCATGGCGGCGCGACTGGTCACATTGTCGTTACCCCCTCCGAAGAGGTGCCAAGAGGAAAGGAACAGAACGATACCGAAGAATGCGGCAACGTTTTTCCGTGGCGGGGCCATGCCTTCAGTGGGTCGCGCCGAGGTTCGGCTACCGGCGCGTGAAGTCGAGCTTGTAGAAATGGAAATCCGGACTATGCAGGTCGATCTTGAAACCGGACACTTTGTGGTCGGCATCGAATTCGAAGGTGATATACCCCGGTTCGAGGAAGGGGTCGCTGTGGTTCCACTTCCAGGTGTCGTAGTGCCAGTGCTCCAGGCGTCCGGTGAAGAGCTCCTTGGCGCGCGGGAATGACAGTACAGGCACGCCGCCGACCTCATCTATCGTGGCTTCGCCGTAGACCTTGTCCGAGTAGGTGCCCTTCAGCGCGATCGCGATCGCAGTCGGCTTGGTGCCTTTCACGCGGGCGTTCAACCGGTCAGTAACACGTTTGGCTTCCTCGGCCTTGTTCGCTTCAGAACCCTTGATCATGCGCGCGGCAGGGTCTGCTGTGCCGTCGCCCAGGTACATGTTCAGCACCTTGCTGGTGGCAGCGAACACGCTGGAAGTCTCGCCATTGCCGAGCGCGATCACAGCGAGGTCCTTCTCGGGTACCACAGCGTGGTTCAGGATGAAGCCCGGCATGCCGCCGCTGTGGGTGATGATCTTCGCTCCATACTGATCATTGGTGAACCAGCCCATCGCGGTTCCATTGAAGTGGCGGCCGTTCGCCGCGCCATCGGGCCCGACCTCATTGCTCAACTGCGGCGTGGTGATCGTGATCCACGTCTCCTTCTTCAGGAACGCGCTGCCCGCGGCTTGGCCCTCGTTCATCCACATCGCGTCCCACTTGGCGAGGTCCGTAACCGTGCTCATCACGCCGCACGCGCCATCCGCGCCTTTCAGGGCCTGATAGGGCATGCTCTTCTGGGGCGCGGCGGGGTCTTGTCCTTTGCGCACATGCGGCATGGCCACGTCGGTCATGTTGGCGAGATCCGCCGTTTCCACGCGGCTGCGATCCATGCCCAGCGGCTTGAAGATGCGCGAGGTGACGAACTGGTCCCACGTCATACCGCTCGCGGCCTCGATCACTTGTGCGGCCGCGATGAACATGAGGTTGCTGTAACCGAACTCGTTGCGGAATTCGTAGGTGAACGGTTCGTGCGCGTGACGATCGAGGATCTCGCGCTGGGTGAAGTCCGAGCCGTACCAGAGCAGGTCGCCATCGAAGGTGATCCAACCGCTGCGGTGGCAGAGGAGGTCGCGCACCATGAAGTGCTCGGTGACGTACGGGTCCGGCGTGTTGAACCAGGGCAGGTGTTTTTTCACGGGATCATCGAAGCCCAGTTTGCCCTCGTCCACCAACAGACCGATAGCGCAGGCGGTGAACGCCTTGCTTATGCTCGCGCAGTAGAACACCGAGTTCGGCGTGACGACGTCGGGTTTGGCCAGGTCAAGTTTGCCGTAGCCCTTGCTCCAGATCAGCGCGCCGTCCTTCACGATGCCCACGGCGAGGCCGGGCTGGTCGAAGGCCTTCACGGAACGGGCGATGTAGGCATCGAGCGAATCGAGGTTCGGCTGGGCGAATGCCGCAGCGGTGATGGAGAGTGAAAGGGAAAGTGTACGAATGCGCATGGGCGACTGTTTTTCCGGCCGCGCGAAGGTGGTGAAGAGCGTTGGTATTCACCCGGTGTAGCTTCACCGCCCGAAACCGGGAGAACCATGCGCCGCATCATCCTCATCGCTGTCATCGCCGTCCTGCTCGTGTTGGGTCTGGTCTTCTACTTCCGCTACTCATGGGTCTTCGGCGAGGGCGCGAAGAGCGGTGAACTGAACTACGTGGTACACAAGGGCTGGATCTGGAAGACCTACGAAGGCAAGCTGGTGCAGACCGGCCTGAAGGGGCAAGGTGTGTCCGTTCAGAGCAACGAGTTCCTTTTTTCCGTGGTGGACGAGCACGTGGCCCGCGAGCTGATGGTCAACAGCGGCAAGGTCTTCAACCTGCACTACGTGGAATACCAAGGTGCGCTGCCTTGGCGCGGGATGAGCGTGTACGTGGTGGACAGCATCATCAGCATGAGCGCCGATCTGGGATCGGCGGGGCAATTGGTGCCCTGATCGTGGGGCAGGCTACCAGCCTTACTTTGGAAGCCAGGACCACGTTTATTCCGATCCGACGCTCATCTCCACTTCTTCCATTTTCTCTTCCTTCTTCGCGCCCTTCAGTTCGGTGGCCGCATCGATCCCGTTCAGCACCTCCAGATTGATGCCATCGCTGAGACCGGTCTGGACATAGGTCTTCTTCCAAGCATCGTCCCCGGTACCTGCGGGGTTCTTCACGAATACGAATGCGCTGTCGCCCTTGTTGTTGAAGGTGACGAGGCTCTCCGGTACGGTGAGGACACTGTCCCGACGATCGAGCACGATATCGGCGTTGGCGCTGTAGCCGCTGCGCAAACTCTCGCCTTCTTTCAGTTGTACGGCTGCTCGTATCTCGAACTGGATGGCCCCGTTCTCCTCCACGCCTTTCGGGGCGATGTACTCCAGCTCCGCATCCCACTTGGCGTTCTCGATGGCACCCACGGTGAGCACCACGGGCATCTTCAATTTCACTTTGCCCACCTCGCTCTCGTCCACTTTTCCTTGGAAGATGAGATCGGCCATATCGGCGATGGCCGCGATGGTGGTACCCTCGTTGAAGTTGTTGCGTTCGATCACGCTGTTGCCCTCTTTCACGGGTACGTCGAGCACGGTGCCATCGATGGTGGAACGCACCACGGTGTTGCCCGCGCTATTGTTGCTGATGCCATCGCGCACCACTTTCAGTGCTTCCTCCGCTGCGCTCAGCTCCTGTTTGGCGTTCTTCAGGGCGATGTCGTATTGCTGCATTTCCGTCGCACTGATCACGCCCTTGTCCAGGAGCGGTTTGTTCCGGTCATAGGTGAGCTGTGCGTTCTGCGTGCCGATACCCGCGGCGCTCACGCGTTGCTCTGCGCTGCTCAACTGCATCATGTCCGGCACGATCTGGATATTGGCCAGGGGCTGGTTCTTCTTCACTTGGTCGCCGGCCTTCACATAGAGCTCGCGGATGATACCGCTGACCACGGGCTTGATCAGGATCTCCCTGCGCGGGACGATCTTGCCGTTGGCCACGGTCTTCTTCACCACGTTGTTCTTCTTCGCGTGCCCCACGTCGAAGACATCGGGCTTGCTGGCGCTCTTTTCATAGAGGAAGTACATGGTCCACACGAAGAGGACGCCGAGACCGATGAAGAGGAGGTACTTGAGGATGCGTTTCATTTTCTGCGATCTTTTTTTGCGAGGGACCACCCGCCCTTACTCTGCTCTTAGTGCGTCCACGGCGTTGATGGCGAGGGCTCGGCGGGCGGGGAGGAGCCCGGCGAGCAGCCCGCTGACGATAAGGACGGCGAAGGCCACGAGGGCCACGTGGATGTCGACCCCGGGGTTTTTGAAGAAGTCGGCTTCGCCAGCGAAGTGGCGCACCAGTTCAAGCACGCCTACGCCGGCCAACAGACCGAAGTAGCCGGCGATGAAGATCAGCGTGAGGGCCTCCTGCACGATCTGGCCGGTGATCATGGCCGGCGTAGCGCCGATGCTGCGGCGGATACCGATCTCCTTGGTGCGCTCCTTGATGCTCACCAGCATGATGTTGCCGATGCCGATCACCCCCGCGATCAGCGAGAGGATGCCCACGGTCCAGCTGAGGCCCGAGATCCCCATGAACAGCCCGCTCATCTTCTGATACATGTCCTGCATGTTCCAACTGCCGAAGGCGTTGTCATCCGTGGGGTCCACCTTGTGTTTGCGGGCCATCAAGTGCTTGATGTCCGTTTCGATACGCGCAACATCCTCGCCGGGCTTGCCCACGATCGTGAACCAGTGGACCTCGTTCAGGCTGTTGAAGGCCTTTTGGAAGGTGGTGAAGGGGACGTAGATCTTGGCGTCGGGGTTGTCGCCCATCTCAGCGCTGCTCTTTCGCTCAGTGATCCCCACCACTTGGAAGTACACGCCGTTGATGCGGATGTACTTGCCCATCGCATCCTCCTGCTCGAACAACCGCTCGATCACCTGTTTCCCGATCACGCACACCTTCCGTTCCTCCAACAGGTCCTGTTTGTTCAGGAATCTCCCCGCAATGATGCGCACGGCCTCTACCATCAGTACTTCGGGTTCGGCACCATAGATCGAGAAGGCGGAGGTCTTGTTCTTGTAGTTCACGTTGTTCCCCCCCTGCCAGCCGCCCAGTTGCAGTTGTGGCGAGCAGATCTCAACGCCCTGCACATTGTCGCGGATCAGTTGGATGTCGGCATTGTCGAAGTTGAAGCGCCGCCCACGCTGGAAGCCTTCGTAGGGCTTGGTGGTGGGCATGGTCCAGATGAAGCAGCTGTTGGTGGCGAAGCCCTCGAAGCCACCGAGCACGGCGTTCTTGAGGCCGTTGCCCATGCCCAGCATCACCACGAGCATGAAGATGCCCCAGCCCACGCCGAACATGGTGAGGAAGCTGCGGAGCTTGTTGCGCCGCAACGTCAGTATGATCTCGCTCCAACGGTCGCTGTCGAACATGGTCTTATTCGTCTCGGAGGGCTTCGATCGGACGGATGGCTGCGGCGCGGCGGGCGGGTATGAAACCGGCGATGGTACCAGCCACAAGCAGGGCGAGCAGTGCGCGGATGGCCACACCGAAGTCGATGGTGGGGTTACGGAAGAACTCGCTGCCGGGGATCACGCTGGCCAGCAGCTCCAGAAGGCCGACCCCCAAGGCAAGACCGAGGTATCCGAAGAGAGCGGTAACGAAAATGGCTTCCAGCAGGATCTGTCCCACCACGTTGGCGGGTGTGGCACCTAATGCCTTGCGCACGCCGATCTCCCGGGTGCGGTCCTTCACCACGATAAGCATGATGTTGCCGATGCCAACGATGCCCGCGATGAGGCTGCCGATGCCCACGAACCATAGGAACGCGGTGATGCCGTTGAAGATGTTGCTGAACGTATTGACGTTCTCGACGTTGTTCTGGATCCATAGGGCGCGATCATCCGTCGGGTCGAAGTTGTGGCGGCGTGCGATGGCATGGATGGCCCGTTGTTCGGCCATCTTGGCCCCCGCGATGCTGCCATCAGCGAAGCTGAACATGATCTCATCCACGTCCCGTTGGGCATTGAACACCTTCTGCGCGGCGCTGAGCGGGATGAATACCGGGCTGCGTTGCATCATGCCGCCCTCTCCGCTGCTCTCGAACCGGTAGAGCCCCACCACTTGGAAGGGAACGCCGTTCACGTTGACCCACTTGTCCATCGGCTCCTCCTCCTTGAACAGTTCCTTCTTCGCGTCCTCGGCGATGAGGATCACCTTGCGCACCTGTTCTTCATCCACTTCGTTGATGAAACGACCGGCGATCAGGATCTGTTTCTGCAATTTCTGGTGTTCGGTCACAACACCACGGATGTTGTAACTGCCGTAGTTCATTCCATGTTGCAGTTGGCTGTTGCCACGCCACACGCGGTAGCTGCCGCTGATGTACTGGATCCCCGGCACCGCGTTGCGCAACGCTTCCACATCATCTTCGGTGAGTTGGATGTTGCGGTTCGCCGGCAACCCGTTCCACGGTTTGCTGGTTTCGCCACCATAGACCTCCAGGCTGTTGGTGGCGGTGTTCTTGAAGTTGTAACTGAAACCGTTCTGGAGCCCGGCACCCGCGCCCAGCAGGATGATGAGCATGAAGATGCCCCAGAACACGGCGAAGCCGGTGAGCACCGTGCGCAGCTTGTTCTTGCCGATGCTCTGGAAGATCTCGCCCCAGGTCTCCCTATCGAACATCGGTGAGGTGGTTGGGTTGCCGGTTGCCGGTTGTCTGTGGTCCGTCCGCTGAGCGCATCGATCCCGAAGCGCTCAGGTGCAGGAGCCCGGTCAACCGAGAACGGACAACGGACAAGTGTTCAGCGAACATCGGCCATCAGGGTTGAAGGATCCATGTGTGCGTCCTCGATCAAGCCGTCCTTCAGTCGGATCACGCGCTGGGTGGCCGCTGCCACTTCCCGCTCGTGGGTCACGATCACTACGGTCAGGCCGAGGTCCTTGTTCACAGAGGTCAGGAGCTTCATCACGTCCTCGCTGGTCTTGCTGTCCAAGGCCCCGGTGGGCTCATCGGCCAAGATGATCTTTGGACTGCTGACCAAGGAGCGGGCGATGGCGACGCGCTGTTTCTGGCCGCCGCTCATCTCGTTGGGCAGATGGTTCGCCCATTCCTTCAGGCCCACGTTCTCCAGCATGGCCAGCGCCAGCTCGTTGCGCTTCCGGCGCGGAACGCCTTGGTAGTAGAGCGGGAGCGCCACGTTCTCCACGGCGTTCTTGAACGTAATCAGGTTGAAACTCTGGAACACGAAGCCGATGTACTTGCTCCGCAGTCGGGCGTTCTCGGTCTCGCTCTGGTCCTTGATCAGCAGGTCGTCCAAGCGGTACTCTCCGCTGTCATATCCGTCGAGGATCCCGATGATGTTGAGCAGGGTGCTTTTCCCGGACCCCGAGGACCCCATGATACTCACGAGCTCGCCCTTGCCTATGTGCAGGTCGATGCCCTTGAGCACCTGCAGCACGTTCGCCCCGGTGCGGTAGGCTTTGCGGATGGCCTTCAGTTCGAGCATTCAGCGGCCGCCGGAGCCTCGGTTTCAAGGGCGAAGGTGGCGGTGCCGAAAGTACCGGAGGACGTGTGTAGGACGGTCGGCCTTACACGAACGGTTGGGCGCTGGGGAAGAGCGGGGGCAGGTCAGTCGCCTTTCCGCCGGAAAAGCAGGTTGATGAACAAGCGGTCGACGTGGATCTCCTGCAGTTGGCCTTGGGCATACACATAACGGCTCTCGGCCCCGTTGGGGAAGGTGAGCAGGTAGGTGCCGGGGCTGACCACACGGAGGGAGCAGGGGGTAAGCACGCTCTCCACGAAAACGGACTCTTGCCCAATGGGTTCCTCGTAGTACATGCGTGCGGTGGTCCACGGGAGGACTTTTGCCCGACGGAAAACCGGACGCGGGTACACATGGCAGCGAAGGCCATCCGCATCCGTGATCATGTGGCTGGAATCGCGCACGGATCCGTTGACATGGATGCTGCTCATGCAGGCGCGGAGGGTATCTCCGTGATATTCCGTGGACATCGAAGAGGTCACCGTCTGCTTCCAGATCAGGTCCATCACCGAGTACGAGGTCATCACGTACTTGATGCGATCGCCGGTTTTCGTGCGGGAAGCGGCGACGCTGCCCACCACCTCGCCGCCCTTGATGATGTCAAAGTTGCTCCGCTGGGCTGAAAGGCACGGCACCAAGAGAGCCAGCAGCAGTCCGCAAAGGATGCGGGGCGAAGAGCACGGGGAGTGCGGCATGGTTCGGCAAAGTAGACGGATCCGCACCCGGATGCGCTGCCCGGTTCAGATCAGGTCCCATACCGAGCGCCGCTTGGAGGGCAGTAAGCACGCCACGATCGCCACGGCCGGAGCGATGAAGGGCAGGGCCACGAGCACCACGAGCCCATGCGCATACCCCGCGTCACGCAGGCGATGCACGGTGTTCCAGGCCAGACCAGCGAAGAGTACCAGCGTGCTCAGGCAGGTGATGGTGGGGACGTGTCCGTTCATCCAAGGTCCAACAAGTACGAAGGGGTTCAACCAGGCGAGGCTCACCAAGCGAGCGCTTACTTCCGTGCCCAGCGTGATCGTCAGCAGGTCGATCATCGCCTTTCCGAAGCCGAGCAGGGCGATGTTGCGCTGGTAAGTGAGGGCATCCGTGCGGCTCTCACAGCGGAAATGGCGGGTGAGCGTGTTCATCGCGCAGGTGCTGTTACGTTGGGGTCAGGTTGTTCCATCATGCTTTGGCGGCTCTTCTTCCTGCCACGGAAGAAGAGGAAGAGGTTCAGGAACAACATCACGCCGAGAAGGATCGCGAACCCGCCGATCTTCTTGGCAAGCGCTTCCACCATTTCCTGGTTGGTGTCCAGCAGTCGGGTATAGGTCGTCACTTGCTCGCGGAGCACGGGGTCATACTCGAAGCGCTGCCCTTGGTCGATCTTCAGGATGAGCAGCGCGAAGCCCATGTTCAGCAAGTAGAACCCGACCTCGAACAGTTTGTTTGTGGCGTTGGCGATATCCTGCCTGCCCTTGAAGATGTCGAGCATGAAAATGCGGCCGTTGGTGAAGAGTGCGCGCGCCACGTAGAGGGTGAGGCCCAGTGCGAGCGGCAGGTAGATCATGTAGGCGAGGACGATCCTGGTGGTCATGGCGTTCGGGTTTTGAGGGTTGTTCGATGTTTGAACCGGCTCCAGATGAGGAGCACGGCGATGTTCTGGTAGTGCAGCCCGGCGAGGGTGAAGAGGATGAGCGCGATGCGTTGGCTCAGGACGCCGAGCATTTGCGGTACGGTGCTGACGGGTTCCCACAGGCCTAGGACAATGGCGATGTAGCCCGCATTCACCACGTAGCAGCCCACGCGGAGGATATGGTTCACCGCGTCCACGAAAGGCGCCTCATTGTCGAAGATCCTCAGCATCCACACCCGTCCGTTGCGGTGGCAGACCCGGGCCACGCGCACCGCTATCCCGACCATGGTCGGGAAGAAGAGCGCGTAGCTGAGGAGGTTCAGGTTCATGCGTTGGTGCCATACCGGGCTTGATCCGGTATAGCGTGCGTTGCGGTTCTGTTCGTGGTGAGTTGTAGTTTCAGGAAGTAATGAAAATTAGTGCGAAAAAAAAGGGTGCGACCTCACCACCTTCCCGGAGGATAGGATAACAGGCTATGGCGACTGACGCGTTCATTTGAGCAGGGTGGAAGCGGCTTTCACGAACCACTGTACATCGCGGCGGGTGCTATGGTCGAGCAGCGTGTCCAAGCGGGTGGTGAGGTCGTGCAGGTCAT
>Ga0209480_10003569_pt1 | contig 10126 bp, 9 predicted proteins | sample JI61114C2DNA_FD_187501 | JGI IMG/M metagenome (GOLD analysis project Ga0209480, IMG submission 187501) | Wastewater effluent complex algal communities from Wisconsin, to seasonally profile nutrient transformation and Carbon sequestration -... | ecosystem: Engineered > WWTP > Effluent > Algae...
CTCGGTGGCGGCCGTTCACGGGCACTCGGGAAGCGGATCAGGTCGACATCAATCTTGCCTTCTTCCGAAAGAACAGCGGCGCGCTCCAGGCAGTTTTCCAGTTCGCGTACATTGCCCGGCCATTGGTGATTAGCCAGCCGGCGCTGGGCCATGTCGGTCAGACTCAGCTTGCGCTTCTGGTCGTTGCCGATCTTGGTCAGCAGGTGGCGAGCGATTTCCGGGATATCTTCGATGCGCTCGCGTAGCGGGGGAATAAAGATGGGCATGACGTTGAGGCGATAGAACAAGTCCTCGCGGAAGTCGCCCATGTCCACCGCTGTTTCAAGGTCGCGGTGGGTGGCAGCGATGATGCGTACATCGACCTTGATCGTTCGGCTGCCGCCGACGCGCTCGAATTCGCCTTCCTGCAGAATACGCAGCAGCTTGGCCTGGAAGGGGGCCGATACTTCGCCGATTTCGTCAAGGAAGAGGGTGCCGCCGTGCGCCTGTTCAAAACGCCCCTTGCGTGATTCGACGGCGCCAGTAAAGGCGCCGCGTTCGTGGCCGAAGAGTTCGGATTCGAGCAGGTTTTCCGGCAGCGCGGCGCAGTTGAGGCGGATCATCGCGTTGCGCGCCCGTGGCGAGTTGTAGTGAATGGCGTTGGCGATCAGTTCCTTGCCGGTGCCGGTTTCGCCACGGATCAGTACGGTGGTGTTCCACTTTGCGACCAGTCGTGCCTGATCGAAAACCCGGCGCATGACCGCCGAGCGCCCGACCATGCTGTCAAAGCCGAATTGGTGGCGCACGGTGCGGCGTAGCAGGTCGCGTTCTTCAACCAGGGTCGATTTGTCCTGTTCAACTTCCAATGCCAGGCGCAGGCTTTGGCCGATCAGGTTGGCGACCATTTCAACGAACTGGGCGCGTTCTTCCAGCAGGCCATCGTCCGGCGTATCCGGCTGCACGGCAAGCACGCCCTGCAGGCTGCCGCCGACCTTGATCGGTACGGCGATAAACGGGAGTTCCGGCTGGTAGATGCCGAGCCGGTTGAGAAAACGCGGTTCGTCGGCAACGCGGGCCAGCATCACGGTACGCGGCTTTTCCAGCATCAGGCCGAGGATGCCTTCACCCGGCTGATACTGCACATCGCTGACGCCGGCTGGGTGGTGCACAGCGTGCGCCGTCAGGTTGCCGGTCTGCTGATTGACTACGCCGATCATGCCGCAGCTCAGGTTGGCTTCGTCGCTGAGAACACGCAACACTTCTTGCAGGCTTTCGTTGAAGGCGAGCGAACGGCTCAAAACCCGGCTTACTGCATAGAGTGCGGCAAGGTTGAGGATATTCAGCTCGTGCGTTCGACAAAAACCGCCAACGGGTGGGCAATTGTCTGCAGTAGCTGAATGGATGTGGTGTTCGTGCATGCTGTTCTCGGTGATTTTTTATTAGATTGGGTCGCCGTCGAGGCGAAATTCGACGACTGCGGCACAACCGCCGCTGGGGCTTTCCTCCAGATCAATGATGCCGCCGTGGTCGGCGACGACTTGTTGGGCGCGCGAAAGGCCGGTGCCGATATGGCGTCCGCTGCTGTTCTTGGCGGTGAAAAAAGGCTCGAACGCCTTGTGCCGCCATTCCAGCGGAATGCCGGGGCCGCTGTCGCTAATGGAAATGATGATGCAGTCGCGGTCGACCGCACTTCTTACCGTCAATTCACGACGCTTCCAACTCTTGACATTCATTGCTTCGATGGCGTTATCGATCAGCGCCTTGAACAGGAGGCGCATTTGCAGGGGGCGACCGGAAATCGGTGGCAGGGTAATTGCCGGTTCCCAGTCGACGATGACACCGGCGGCGAGCAGGCGCGGCGTGCATATTTCCAGTACGTCGCGCAGAATTTCGTTGAGATTGAGGCGAACAATATGTTCTTGCGGGCTTTGCGGGATGACCTGGCGAAGTGACTCCATATGTTCGCGACTGGCATTCAATGCCTGTTGCAGGACACTGGCACTGGCCGGATCACGTCGTTGCAGGACAGAGACGGCGGATGACATCACGTTCATCGGCTCCTCAAGGCGGAAGATCGCCGCCGAGAGGCCTTCGCGGATGGCGGCGGTGCGTTCTTCATCGGCGAGCACGGCTTGCAAGGCGGCGGCGCGTGCGCGTTCCTGTTCCTCGCGCAAGGAGGTAATGTCGGAAATGACCAGCAGCAGGCCGGGTAGGCCGCCGCTGCAAAAATAGCTGTCGGCGCAGTCGCCGTGCATCTCGATTACCGAGGCGCTAACCGAGAGCCAGCGCGGGCGTCCGACCGGGCGGTCGATGCGCGCTTCGCGGCCAGCAAAGCCGCATTGCTCCGGGTGCTCGGCCAGGGCCTCATGCCAGTGCGGCAGCAGGCTGTCGAGCAGGGAGTGGGCCGGTTCCTTGGTGTGCAGGTCGCTGACCAGTTTTTTGTATTCCTGATTGTCGAGAATAACCCGGCCGCTCTGGTCAAGGAGCGCAAAGGCCATTGGTGCGGCATCGACTACCGATTCGATCAGCTTTTTCTGATTGCGCACGACGCGTTCCAGACGGTGCATTTCGGTGATATCGCGATGCATGCCGAGAAAGTGCGTGGTCTTGCCGCCGCCATCGACCACTGGTGAAATAGTCAGTTCGGCGAGATAAACCGAGCCATCCTTCTTCCGGTTGAGCACTTTTCCCGACCACGGGCGCTGTTCTGAGAGTTCATTCCACATCGCATTGTAAATATCTGGCGAGGTGGTTTCGTTGGAGAGTATGGATTCGTTCTTGCCAATGATTTCGCCGGGTAGGTAACCAGTGACGCCGGTAAAGGCATCGTTGGCGAAGAGAATATTGGCCTTCGCGTCGGTAATTGAAATGGCCAGATCGGCCTGATCCACCGCTTGCCGATAGGCTTCCGGTGGCAGTTCCTGCTTTTGCTGAACGATGGGTGCCTGGGCACGGGTGAGAGCCGACATGTTTGCTCCTGCGTAAAGCGATTGTTGTGGTCTGGGTTAAGCGTCGATCTGTAACTAGCAGGTTCCGTGCCGTTCGCCATCTGCTGGGGCGAAAACCCTGCTGGGTCGGCCATTCGGGGTAAATGCGACGAAATTTTTGTCGTGATCACGACATTTCCACAATTCAAATCGCACCAAAACTGTGCATTTGATTGAATGGGGGCGGAAAGGCGTTGTTTTTGTCCCCGTAATTGTGAATGCGAGAGATTTTTCGGCATTTGTGGAGACTGACGAGGCTGAATTTGTTATTGGCACAGATGCTGCTATGGCTGTATCAAACTAACGAGCAAGCCGATCATGACTACTTCTCACACTGCATCCGACGGGCCTGCCATCAGCCAGCCCAAAATGTTCAAGCATGGCGTGATCCTTTGCCTGTTCTGTCTGGGCTTTGGGTTGGTCTTGGCTATTACCAACGAGATTACGCTTGACGATATCAGTGCGCGCGCCATTGAGGATAAGCAGAACTCACTGAGCCAGGTCCTGCCTGACGAGCTGCACGACAACAATCCGGTGACCGATACGCTGACCATGACGAATGCTGAAGGTAAGGAGCTGACCGTTTTTCGCGCCAGAAAGAATGGCCAGGTGACCGGAGTGGCCTATGAAATCTTCGGTAGCGGTTACGCCGGCGAAATGAAGCTGATGATGGGCATAGCCGCCGACGGTAAGTTGCTCGGCGTGCGCGTTCTGGCGCACAAGGAAACGCCGGGCCTGGGTGACAAGATTGAGGTCAAAAAAGGCCCGTGGATTGAGCGCTTCACTGGACTCTCGGTAGGTAACCCGCCCATCGAACGCTGGAAAGTGAAAAAGGATGGCGGCGATTTCGATCAGTTTGCCGGTGCCACCATCACGCCGCGTGCCGTGTTGAAGGCCATCCGTAGCGGACTCGAATTTTTCGCCGAAAACAAAACCGCTTTGACGAAGGGAGACTGACATGGCAAACAGCGACTACAAAACGATCGTCAAGGACGGCCTGTGGGATAACAACGGCGTCTTCAGCATGCTGCTTGGCATGTGCCCCGCCATGGCGATGACGACCAGTGCGACCAACGGCTTCGGCATGGGACTGGCGACCGCCGTCGTGATGGCGGCATCCAGCTGGCTGGTCGCCATCTTCCGCAACCAGATCACGACGGAAGTACGGATTCCGGTGTACATCCTGATCGTTGCGGCCATGGTTACCGTGGTCGACCTCGGGATGAACGCCTGGATGCACGAACTGTACAAAGTGCTAGGCCTGTTTATTCCGCTGATTGTCTCGAACTGTCTGCCTCTGGCGCGGCTTGAGGCCTTCGCGGCCAAGCAGCCGCCGTTTCCGGCTTTCCTCGATGGCCTGTTCATGGGGCTGGGTTTCACCATCGCCTTGACCGCTGTTGGCGCGGTGCGCGAAATCATCGGTTCTGGCACCCTGTTTGCGGATGCCTCGCTGCTGCTTGGGCCGACATTCAAGGTGATCGAGATGCGCCTCCTGCCTTCTGATATGGGCGTGCTGATGATGATCCTGCCGCCGGGCGGCTTCATCGTTACCGGCATGCTGGTCGTCGTCAAGCGCCTGCTCGACCTGCGGGCCGGCAAGGAAATCCAGATGACCGGCGCGCACGCGGTGTAACCATGAGGTCCGAGACCATGACTTCATTACCGGTGATAGCGAATGCCGCGCCGCCCTCAGTCGAGGGGATAGCCCGGGTGGTTCGTGTCACGGATGACCAGCTCTGGCTGGAACCGGAACAGACCACCAGCTGCGGCCACTGCGCCTCGAGCGCCAGTTGCGGCGTCGATGCCCGTGAAGCATCGGGGATCGGTACCGTGACCAGCCGCCTGCAGGAACGGCGCTTTGTTCTCGATAACCCCGGCGGCTTTCGCGAAGGCGACCGCCTGGTGGTCGGGGTCAGCGAAGGCTCCTTGCTCAAGGCATCACTGACCGCCTATGGCTTGCCCCTGATCTGTGCGCTGACGGCTGGCTCGATTGCTCAGAGTATGTATGGCGATGATTTAACTTCGATGCTTGGGATGGCCGGGGGGTTGGGACTTGGACTGCTTGCGGCACGCTTCAATGCGCGTCGCCTTGGCGCCCGGGGCGATCTTGCCCCGCGCATCCTGCGCCGGGCTCGGCCTGACGAAACCTGCGGAACTGTATAGGAAAGACCATGAGAGACTTTGCTTTGATGATGATCGGTGCGGCCCTGGTGAACAATGTGATCCTGGCTCGCTTCCTGGGACTTTGTTCCTTCATGGGGGTGACGACGCGGGTCGATACGGCAGCCGGCATGGGCTTGGCGACCACCTTCGTCATTACCGTTTCGTCAATGGCCGACTGGGCGGTCCAGACCTACCTGCTCGATGCCTACGGGCTCGGCTTCCTGCGCACGGTTACCTTTATTCTGGTTATTGCCAGCGCCGTGCAATTTACTGAAATGACCATCAAGAAGGTCTCGCCCACGCTGTTTCAGATGCTCGGTATCTACCTGCCGCTGATTACGACCAATTGCGCGGTGCTCGGCGTTGCATTGTTGCTGGTCGAGGGCAAGATGGGCTTCATGAGCTCGACGATGTTCGCCTTTGCCTCCTCTGTGGGCTACAGCCTGGTCATGATCATTTTCGCCGGCCTGCGTGAGCGTCTCGCGCTGGCCCAAGTGCCTCGACTGTTCGCAGGTCCGCCGATCGCCTTCATCGTTGCCGGCATGCTGGCGATGGCTTTCATGGGCTTCTCGGGCATCGCCACGAGCTAATTGATAGATAAATTCTACGGAAAGGAGAATCTCATGTTGATGTCAGTTGGAAGTCTTGCAGTCATGGGGCTGACCCTGGGTAGCGTGCTGGGTGTCGCATCGCGTTACCTGGCTGTCGAAGCCAATCCGATTGAGGCCGAGTTGCAGGCCATGTTGCCGGGCTCGCAGTGCGGTCAGTGCGGTTATGTGGGTTGCGCCCAGGCTGCAGCTGCGCTGGCCAAAGGCGAAGCACCGGTCACCCTCTGCCCGCCGGGTGGCAAGGCGACTGTTGAAGCCCTGGCCGCCAAGCTCGGCGTCAAAGTTGATCTTTCCAAAGTGGCCGATACGGGGCCGCAGATCGCCGAGGTGACGGAAGAAATCTGCATTGGTTGCTGCCGCTGCATGAAGGTTTGCCCGACCGACGCGATCATCGGCGCCGCCAAGCAGATTCACAACGTGATCCGCGAAGCCTGTACCGGCTGCTCGTCCTGCATCGACGTCTGCCCGACCGAAGCGCTGAGTATGGCGCCGATCCCGGTCACGCTGCAACACTGGACCTGGCCGAAGCCGGCGTCCGCCCACCACTGAGGACACGAAGATGGGATTTCTTGACCGCTTTCTGAAGACACCCAACTGGGGCGTTCACCCGGAAGACCACAAGCGTCCGGCTGCCGATGTGCCGCTGCGGCTCTTTCCGTCGCCTGAACGCGTCTTCATGCCGTTGCATCAGCATGTTGGTGGTGCCGCTCGTCCTGTCGTGCTGGTTGGCCAGAAAGTGCTCAAGGGGCAGTTGATCGCCGATGCGCAAGGCAACATATCGGCACCCATCCACGCTTCAGTCTCCGGCACGATCAGCGCAGTCGGCGATGTGACTGCCCCGCATCCGTCTGGCCTGCCGTTCAAGGCGATCACCATTGATTCCGACGGTGCTGATCGCTGGATAGCTACCGAACCGCTGGCTGACCCGTTCTCGGCTGCGCCGGAAGAAATCGCCCGCCGTGCTGCGCAGGCCGGTGTCGTTGGCTTGGGTGGCGCAACTTTCCCGGCGGCGGTGAAATTCGCTTTGGGTAAACGCCTCAAGGTGTCGACGCTGATCGTCAATGGTGGCGAATGCGAACCCTACCTGTCGAGCGACGACCGTATCATGCGCGATTACCCCGAGATGGTGATCGATGGGGCGCGCCTTGTCATGCATGCGATTGGCGCCACTGAGGCGCTGGTCGGCATCGAAGACAACAAGCCGGAGGCCATTGCCGCGATGCGCAAGGCTGCCGCGCCGTATCCGGAAGTCAAGATTCGCCCGGTACCGGCCTGGTATCCAATGGGTTCCGACAAGCAACTGATCCAGACGCTAACCGGCAAGGAAGTGCCCTCCGATGCACGCGCCGCCGAAGTCGGGGTGCTGGTCCATAACGTGTCGACCTGTGCCGCCGTGCATAAGGCGGTTCGCCTCGGGCAGCCGCTGGTCGAGCGCATCCTCACGCTCAACGGCGGTGCCATCGTCACGCCGGGCAATCTCTATGCTCCGCTCGGCACGATGATCAGCGACCTGTTTGATTTCGTTGGCCTTAAGGAAGCGCCGTCGCGCATCATTCTCGGCGGGCCGATGATGGGCACGCCGCTGCTCCACGACCGGATTCCCATTGTCAAGGGCGCTTCCGGCATCCTGGCCTTCGACGTCGCCGAGGCCTTCGTGCCCGAAGCTGGCCCCTGTATTCGCTGCGGCAGTTGCACCAAGGCTTGCCCGATGGGCTTGCTGCCGCTCGAAATGGCAGCCCGTATCAAGGTTGGTGACCTCGAGGGGGCGGAAGCCTACGCGCTGCAGGATTGCATTTCCTGCGGCTGCTGCGCCTATGTCTGTCCGTCGCATATCCCGCTCGTCCAGTACTTCAGCCACGCCAAGGGTGAGTTGACCGCTGCCGAACGAACCAAGTTACGTACCGATGCGACCCGGCGTCTGGCCGAGACCAAGACAGCCCGGATCGAGCGCGAGAACCGGGAAAAGGCAGAGGCTGCGGCCAAACGCAAGGCCGAGCGTGATGCCGCCAAGGCTGTCGCTGCACCACCAGTTACCAAACAGCCCGAGGGAGTTTCAGCATGAGCCAAGCTTACGGAACAACCGTCGCCGCGCCTCATACCACGACGACCAACAGCCCTGGGCGCATCATGACGCTGGTCATGTTGGCACTGGCGCCGGCGACCCTCTATGGTTTCTGGCTCTATGGCTGGCCGGCTTTCTTTCTTTGGGTTATTACCATCGCCTCGGCCATGCTCGGTGAAGCCTTCAGCCTGCGCTGGCAGAATCGCTTGGCGGCGCCGGTATTACTTGATGGTTCCGCCATTCTGACTGGCTGGCTGCTGGCTGTTTCGCTGCCGCCTTGGGCACCTTGGTGGATCGGCGTTTTCGGCGGGCTGTTTGCGACGATGCTGGGCAAGCAGGCCTTCGGTGGGCTCGGTCAGAACCTGTTCAATCCGGCCATGGTGGCGCGGGTTGCTTTGCTCATCTCGTTTCCGGTCCAGATGACGGCCTGGGTTGCACCGCTGCCAATGTTCAGTGCCGGCGCTCCGGGTGTGCTGGATGGGTTGCTGATTGTGCTCAAGGGCATACCGCCCGCCCTTGATGCGGTGACCAGCGCCACGCTGCTCGGTTATGGCAAGACGGAGTTGTCGCAGGGCATTGATCTGCTTGAATCGTTGCAGCATGCGCCGGCCCTGTCGTTCATCGGCAACCGCCCCGGCAGTCTGGGTGAAACGGCCGTCTGGCTGATTATTGCGGGCGGTGTGGCGATGATGTTCCTGCGCATCATCACCTGGCACATCCCGCTGGCCATGCTGGCCGGTATCGCGCTTCCCGCTGCCATCCTGCACGCGGTCGATCCGGCTCGGTATCTCGACATGGGCTCTCACCTTCTGTCGGGTGGGGCGATGCTGGGCGCCTTCTTTATCGCCACCGACTATGTGACCTCGCCCAATTCACCGCGTGGCCAGCTGATTTTCGGTTTCGGTTGCGGGGCATTCACTTACATCATCCGGACCTGGGCGGGCTATCCCGAGGGAGTCGCCTTCGCCGTGCTGCTGATGAACTCGATGACCCCGATCATCGATACCTATTTCAAACCACGTATTTATGGTCGTGACAGCAAAGGGAAACCTCTGCAAACGACGAATTGAGAGAGGTAAAGCGCCATGCAAATCGGTGTTGCTTATTCCGAGCCAGGCCAGCAAATCTGGCTAACAATTGAGGTTCCTGACGAGTCGACCGTAGAAGACGGCATCGAGCGTTCGGGCATCCTCAAACAATTCCCGCATATCGATCTGAGTGCCCAGAAAGTAGGTGTTTTTGGCCGCCTGGTAAAACTGCAAGCAGCTCTCAAACCGGGTGACCGCATTGAAATCTATCGCGGAATCATTGCCGACCCTGAAACTGTCCCGCGTCGGGACATGAACGAAGAAGAATAAACAAAATGCCTTTAATAATTGGTGTGGCACGCGAACGTGTGCCGGGAGAACATCGTGTTGCACTGGCGCCGGAAACGAATAAAAAGTTTCAGGCGCTGGGCGCCAAGGTGGTGCTGGAAAAAGATGCCGGGCTGGAAAGCCATTTTATGGATGCCAGCTATGAAGAAGCTGATTTCGCTGAGGAACTTGTTGCGGTCTACGCCAAATCCGGCCTGATTCTTCGCGTAACCCCGCCGTCCGCAGAAGAAATTGCTGCGCTACCGGAAGGCTCAGTTCTCATCGGTTTGTTGAAGCCCTTCGAAGACAAAGCCCGCTTAGCCGCATTGAATGCCCGCAAGATCACCGCCTTCGCCCTGGAGTTGCTACCGCGCATCTCGCGTGCCCAAAGCATGGACGCCCTCTCCTCACAAGGCTCCTGTGCCGGCTACCAATGCGGCCTGATCGCCGCCGCCCGCTGCACCAAATTCTTCCCGATGCTCACCACCGCCGCCGGCACCATCCGCCCGGCGCGGGTGCTCGTGATTGGTGCCGGCGTCGCCGGCCTGCAAGCCATCGCCACCTGCAAGCGTTTAGGCGCCATGGTCGAAGCCTACGACGTCCGCTCCGCTGCCCGTGAACAAATTGAATCGCTCGGCGCCAAGTTCGTCGACACTGGCGTCTCCGCCGACGGCGTCGGCGGCTATGCCCGCGAACTCACCGCTGAAGAGAAAGTCGCACAAACCGAGAAACTGGCCAAAGCCGTTGCGATGTCGGATGTCGTCATCACCACCGCCGCCATTCCCGGCAAGAAGGCACCCATCATCATCACCGTCGACATGATCAAGCGCATGAAATACGGTGCCATCATCGTCGACATGGCTGCTGAATCCGGCGGCAACTGCGCCCTGACCCAACCCGGCGAACACGTCATCGCCAACGACGTGAACATTCACGGCCCCTTGAATCTCCCCTCCCGTATGCCCACTCACG
>Ga0209480_10003570_pt1 | contig 10125 bp, 8 predicted proteins | sample JI61114C2DNA_FD_187501 | JGI IMG/M metagenome (GOLD analysis project Ga0209480, IMG submission 187501) | Wastewater effluent complex algal communities from Wisconsin, to seasonally profile nutrient transformation and Carbon sequestration -... | ecosystem: Engineered > WWTP > Effluent > Algae...
AGGGGTATACAAGAGTTGTATTTGATGGAGCAACATGATATGCTTAATCAAATATACGTATACACAAATAACAAAAACGAGCATATACGCACAGAAGCACAAATTGCAATAGTACGCTTGTTGGGCTTTGCAGGACTTCGCTTTTTAGATATATTATCTCACCCGCTTAATGAATGGGGACAGATCAATTTATTAGAGCAGCTGAAGCAATTTTCCTTAACGCCTATGCCTCATTTGTCTAAATGGTTATGCTCTAATAACTACACCATCGTATTATTTGCGCTAAAACTAGTAGCCGTTTACCAACAATTTCAAACACATGATGTAGTGGTAAATTGCTTACACCATAAGCATGAAAAGATTAGAACACAAGCTATAAAAACACTTGCACGTATTGCAAATGAGCATACAGCAACTATACTTATCACACACTATGCTAACGAAAAATTTACCAATAAAAAAATGATATTAGAACAACTAAGCACTATGACGGTTAATGCAAAGGCGCTCTTTTTTTTAGCATGTTTGCACGAAGAAAATAACGTGTTGAAATTAATAGCAGCAAAAGCACTTAACCAGTGTAGCCAAGGCGGCATCAATGTGCTACAAGAAAAAGCAGTGCAGTATCCTAAAGATTACGAGCCTATTTATTTACATGTAAAATCGGGCATAGGCGTATGAACTGGTTACAAATTCTATCAGATATACTTACATACGGCATTTTCGTTTACTCCGTAGCACTCTTACTACTCTACATATTTGTTGGTGTATACTCTATTGGAGAAACACGTAAGTACATACACAAAAATAATTTTACAGATTATAGAACGCTAGCATCATCAACCTACATACCCTCTATGAGCATTATTGCTCCTGCTTATAACGAAGAAGCAAGTGTAATAGAAAATGTACGTTCCTTACTATCAGCATATTACAGTAATGTAGAAGTAATTATTGTAAATGATGGTAGCAAGGATAATAGTCTTCAAAAATTAATTGAAGCATACGAATTAGAAATAATTCCTTTTTTTGTATGTAACCAACTACCAACCAAACCCGTTAGGGGTGTATATAAAAGTAAAAATGCAGTATATAAAAAATTAATAGTAGTAGATAAAGAAAATGGAGGAAAGGCAGATGCCTTAAATGTAGGCATTAATATTTCGAGCAATGATTATGTAGTATGTATTGATGTAGACTGTGTATTAGCACAAGATGCTTTGTTGAGGTTAGCTAAACCATTTTTAGAACAACCAAAAGTAAGAGTTATTGCAACGGGTGGTGTAGTACGAGTAGCTAATTCTTGTATTGTGCAAAATGGACGTTTATTAAAAGTACACTTACCACAAAAATATTTACCCAGAATACAATCCTTAGAGTATATACGAGCCTTTTTATTAGGCCGTATGGCATGGAGTAGATTAAACGGATTATTACTTATTAGCGGTGCTTTTGGCGCTTTTGATAAAGAAATTGTAATTAAATGTGGTGGATATAATCACCATACAGTTGGGGAAGATATGGAGCTTGTAGTACGGATGCGTAGATATATGGAAGAAAATAAGCAACCATATAAAGTTAGCTATATACCCGATCCTCTTTGCTGGACAGAAGTACCTTCAAATTATAATACACTTGGCCGGCAACGCAATCGTTGGATGAGGGGAACGATAGAAGTAATGAAACTGCATCGAAAAATATTTTTTAATCTACGATATGGTTACCTTGGTATGCTAAGTTATCCTTACTGGTTCTTTTTTGAAATGTTAGCTCCTGTTATAGAATTTTTTGGCACTATCGTATTTGTTATATCAGCATGCCTAGGCGTAATTTCTTGGCAAAGTTTTATTGTTTTATTATTGTTTATAATAAGCTTTGGATATGTGTATTCTATTTTTGGTATTTTAATGGAAGTAACTACTTACAATCAGTACAAACGAAAAAGAGATATAGGTAAACTTATGTTAGCTGTTTTATTAGAGCCTTTTCTATTTCACCCTTTTATAGTATGGCATTCGGTTAAAGGATATATTGATCTTATACGAAAAAATAAAAGTTGGGGGGAAATGACTAGAGAAGGATTTGATCAATCAATATAACTATGCGGATATTAATAAATTCATTTCCCAATAGTTAAATAATGCGCATCAAGGATTTAAATGTAAGTGTGCAGTGTGGGCACTCGCCACTACTCTAAGCCTTGAACCCTTGATGCGCATAAATAATGTAGATATAAGCCTACCCTGATTAATCTTCAAAGAAATTGAATACTTTTACCTCTTGTATTTATTAAAATTCAAACCAATCTATTTACTAGACCATTCTTTTTTATCAATCTCCGTTTAAGTTTAGTATGAATAAAATCTTACTTGTTGAAGATGAATCTCTAATGTTAAACACCATTAAACTAAAACTTCAAGAAGATGGTTATGAGGTAACCTGTTGCATAGATGGAAGAGAGGCATTAAAGCAAATTAACACTCAAATATTTGATTTAATTATAATGGATATTATGCTGCCCTACGCTTCAGGCTTAGAATTACTAGGTATTTTAAGATCAAAAAGCGCAACACCCATTATTATGTTAACCGTTATGGGGCAAGAAAAAACAATAGAAGAAGCTTTTGAGTTGGGTGCAGATGATTATTTGCATAAACCATTTAGTCTTAAAGAACTATTGGCACGCATTAAGCGATTTCTAAAATAATACCAATCCTAAAATCTAGTAGGTAAAACGCCAGGGACTTCTCTTAATGCTGTGCACAAGGGTTCAAATGTAAGTGGATATTTTAACCACAATAGAAGTATAGATTTTCCATACTACATTAACAATACTGCATATTTTATTTTTTTAAAAATTTCCCCATATTCAACTCCTTTGATTTTCCTTTAGGAATAGACAGTGTTTCCCAGTTTTCATTCAATAACATTTTAGCTATCAAAACTATTTGCCCAACATGGTAAGCTACATGGCCTAGTTGCCTGTTAATAGCCTCAATAACGGTATGTGGCTCATTTCTGATATATACTGTTTTTATCAAATCATTTTCAGTTAGAGAATCGAAAGTACCAAAAAGGCAATCCCAACCTTTTTCCCATTCATTTAATAGTGAGGCTTTATCAACATTTAAAATTTCAAATTCACCATCTCTATCTCTCCAAGGCTTTTCACCATCTGTAGTTAAAAAATCTGTCCAGCGGGATAGCATGTTGCCGCTCAGGTGTTGTATAATAATAGCTATACTATTTGTTGTTGTATTACATTGCCAATGTAGTTGCTGTTCATTAATTTGAGCAAGAGTTTTGTCGCATAAATCTTTATAATAATGGAATATCCATTGTGTACTGGATAGATACTTATTAGATACTTTCATGGCTTTCTGTTTTTATTACTGTAAATATAGTTGATGGTTTGAATGCAGTGTTTGTTGAATCTAATTATTTTTCTTAACAAATCTTTTATTTTGCTATCTTTTGTTGCAAATAAATCTATTTCCATACATTTGTCATCAGCTATAACCCAATTAAATGCATGAAGTATACTTTACTTACAATATCAACACTGCTTATAACTGTACTAATCATTAGTTGTAAGGGTACGAACAAATCAAAAGCACTAGCAAACGATGGCCAACTTCATGGCGTGCAAACAGGCTCTAAACCCAGCATCACAAAACCATTCGGTATGGTATATGTTCCACCAGGAACTTTCCACATGGGGCCAAGTGATGAAGATATTAACTACTCTTTTACTGCACGTAACAAAGAAGTATCTATCAATGGTTTTTGGATGGATGCAACAGAAATTACCAACAATGAATATCGGCAATTTGTTTGGTGGACAAGAGATTCCATTATAGCCAAATTAGCCGGATATACTAAAAATATCGATGGTGAAGAATATATAGATCAAGAAAAAGCTAAAACAATTAACCTTGCTGATAAAACAGTATTAGAAAAAATATCAGCTATAATGGTTACACCAGAAAATCGTATTAGAAGTAAAAAAGAAATTGATATTTCAAAAATAAGATACCATGGTGAGTATTTTAATATGGCTGATGCTGCTAAACATGAAAACGATAATAAACCACGTAGCAATTTTGTAGTAAAATATGATGTAGCTGTTTATCCTGATACTTTAGTATGGATAAGAGACTTCTCTTATTCCTATAACGAGCCTGTAGCAAGACAATATTTTTCACATCCATCTTATGGCAATTACCCAGTAGTAGGCGTTAATTGGAAACAAGCCAACGCCTTTTGCGATTGGAGAACGCAATATCAAAATAGCTATTTAGAAAGTAAAGGCCGTACAGTAGAATCAGATTTTAGACTTCCAACCGAAGCAGAATGGGAATATGCAGCTCGTGGAGGCCGCTCTCAATCTATGTTTCCTTGGGGTAATTATTATTTGCGTAATAAAAAAGGTTGCTTACTAGCTAATTTTAAACCAGGTAGAGGTAATTATCCAGAAGATGGTGGCTTTTACACGGTGCAAGCTGACTCTTATTGGCCTAATGATTTTGGATTATATAATATGGCGGGTAATGTGGCAGAGTGGACATCTTCTTTGTATTATGAAGGAGGTTATAACTTTCAACATGATATGAATCCAGATATTCGTTGGGATGCAAAAGAAAGCGATCCTCCTCGTATGAAACGTAAAGTAATACGTGGTGGAAGTTGGAAGGATATCGGATATTATTTACAAACCAGCACTCGTGCTTATGAATATCAAGATACGGCTAAGTCCTACATTGGATTTCGTTGTGTAATCGATTTGCCAGCTTATCGTAAATAAAAAATAAAATCAATATTTATACAGTATAATTTTCTTCATTCAAACTTTAACAAACAATCACCTTCCTTAAATATTAAGGAAGTATTTTAAATGATTATTTTATGGCAGGTATTTCTAAAAGAGCTGAAAAAACAGTTAACGTAATTGTAAGTGCTGGTGCAGCCGTTGTAATTTTTGGTGCATGGGCCAAAATATTACACAAACCCTTTGCAGACGCAATGCTAACAGCAGGCTTGCTAACAGAAGCTGTAATCTTTTTAATATATGCTGTTTGGTCCATTTTTGGATATGGTTTAGGAAGTCATGGCGATGGCTCTACAACCGTAAGTGTTACAAACACTACAGTATTACAACCTTTAGATAAGCTGCTACAAGAAGCGGATATTACACCTACCAATCTTAAAAAATTAAGTGATGGATTTCAAAAATTAGGCACTACCGTTGATAAAATGGCTGAAATAAGCGATATGGTAAAAACCACAAGTGACTATACTGCAAAAACAAAAGAAGCTTCTAACGCATTAGATGCTATGAAAAATGCCTACATAAATACAGCTAATTCGTTAAATACATTTAATGAGGCAGCTGTTGGTACAAAACAATTTCATGAACAAGTGCAAGTACTTACTAAAAATTTAGGCACTCTTAATAGTATTTATGAATTAGAATTACAGGAGTCAAACAACCATTTAAAAGCACTAAATAATTATTATAGTAATTTGGCCAATGCCGCTTCTATAATGCACACTAGTGTTGAAGATGCTAGAAAAGCGCAAGAGCAAATAAGCGTTTTAGCTAAAAATTTAACTGCGCTTAACCAAGTATATGGCAATATGCTTAACGCTATGCATGGAAAATAAATGAACCAATGTGCTAGTGTGCGCATTTCGAATGTGCGAATGAGATTCATTCGCACACTAGCACATTCAAAATTCGCACATTATAAAACTATCAAATTTAAAATAATATGGCCCTACCTAAAGAGCCCAGGCAGAAGATGATTAACCTGATGTATTTAGTACTAACAGCATTGTTAGCCCTAAACGTATCGGCAGAAATTTTAAATGCATTTAGAACCGTAAATAGTAGTTTAGTACAATCTAATAATATGATTGATGCTAAAAATCAAACTATTCTTCAGTCCATAGAAAAAAAACTTACCGATCCTAAAACAGCAGAACGTGCTGCTATATGGAAACCTAAAGCAGATGCTGCAAAAGCCTTGGCTGAAGCTGCTAATACCTATATTGAACAATTGAAACTAGCGCTAAAAAAAGAAGCAGGCCTAACCACAGAAAATGGCGAAGAAGTATATAAAGAAGATAATATAGATGCAGCCACTCGATTAATGGATACTAAAGGCAAAGGCATTGAATTATACAATCAACTAAAAACATTTAAAGAAAAATTATTGGCTATAGATCCTACTATTAAAGAACAATTTGAACATACACTACCGATTGATTTATCCATTCCAAAAAGCAAAAATGAAGGAAATAATGATTGGACTTCTGCTTATTTTAGAATGACACCAACCATTGCGGCTGTCACCATTCTTACTAAATTTCAAAATGATGTAAAAAATGCAGAAGCACAAGTAGTAGATTTTTGCCATAATAAAATCGGACAAGTAGAAGTAGTCTATGACCAGTTTGAACCCTTTGTAGGCACTAATTCTAATTACCTAATGCCGGGTCAGCAATTTGAAGCTACTTTAGGTATAGGTGCGTTCAGTGCTAAAGCACAGCCCCAAATAAGTGTAAATGGCCAAGGTTTATCTGTACAAAATGGGAAAGCAGTATACAAAGAAACCGCAGGAGGTATAGGTGGCCGTTCTATACCCTATTCTATAACTTATGTAAAACCAGATGGCACAAAAGGCACTACAAATGGAACAATAGAATATAGAGTAGGCTCTGCTAGTACTGCAGTGAGTTTAGATAAAATGAATGTATTATTTATTGGGGTAGATAACCCTATAACTATTTCTGCCGCAGGCGTAGGTGCTGAGGGCGTAAGCGCTTCTATATCTAACGGTTCTTTAGTGCGTAGTGGCAAAAACGGTGGTTGGATAGCTAGGGTAAATAGTGAAGGCAATGCAACCATAACAGTGAGTGCCAACGGAAAATCAACACCATTTACTTATAGAGTGCGTAGTATTCCAGACCCTACACCAATGATTGGCGCTAGCAAAGGAGGTAATATTTCTGCTTCTGCATTCAAATCTCAAGCAGGGGTAAGGGCAGTATTAGAAAATTTCTTTTTTGATGCTAAATTTACGGTAACCAGTTTTAAAATTACTGGCGATGGTGCTGGTTTTGAAGATATAGCCGAAGCCTCTAATAGTGGAGCTGGTTGGAATGGCGGAGCACAAAATATTGTAAATAAAGCTCGCTCTGGATCTTTTATTACTATTGAAGAAATACGTGCTGTAGGACCAGACGGCAGAACACGCAGTTTGCAGCCTATGTTATTCAATTTAAAATAATTTTTTATGCAAAAAAAGTATATTAAAAATGTTTGTATCATCATATTACTAATGACGGTTTTTACAAACTATGTGGATGCACAGAGGCGTGGTGGTAGAGGCAATAGAACGAATACAGGAAATACTACCCCTTCCAATACTACCACTAATCCAAGAACCACAAGCAATAATCGTACAGATACAAATCCTGCTTATAATCCCTATGGTAATACACCTATAGAAGTAGATAACAATGGTGTAGCGGGGTTAGACACCATCATACGTCGTTCTTTACGTAATGATAACGCCATAGAGCGCAATTTGCAAAAGGATCGTACACCATTACCATATCAACATATTAGAGAAGATGACGCCATATTTAGAGAAAGGGTATGGAGAGAAATTGATATTAGAGAAAAGGTAAACCTTCCCTTCAGATATTCGGCTGATGAAGATAATGGTAACCAACGATTCATTACTATTTTAATGAATGCAATACGTAAAGAAGAAGTAGAGGCTTTTGATGCTAGTGTTGATGATCGATTTACAACCCCCACTAGTTGGGATAAAATACAGGATGCTGTTGCTGGAAAAGTAGATACCACACCTGTATATAGTATTGATGATCCAACAAAAATTGATAAATACAAAGTAGTACGCAATGAGTTTAACCCTGATGACATTATAAAATATAGACTAAAAGAAGAGTGGGTTTTTGATAAACAAACATCAAGACTCTATGTACGTATTTTAGGTATTGCGCCTCTTAAAACCCTATACAGGCCAGATGGCACAGAACGTGGCTCTACGCCTATGTTCTGGGTATATTACCCCAATTTAAGAGCTACATTAGCCAAGTATGAAGTATACAACCCCAAAAATTTTGGTGCTCGTATGAGTTGGGAGGAATTGTTTGAAAGTCGTATGTTCAGTAGTTATATTACAAAATCTACTATCGACAATGCTTCTAACAAAACCTTAGCTCAAAGCATTAAAGATCCTCTCTTTCGCTTACTCGAAGGGGAGAAAATAAAAGATAAAATATTCAATTACGAACAAGACTTATGGTCTTATTAAGACATTGAAGGCGAAAATAATCGATTATTTAAGCGCTTTTAAGCTAAAAATATCATCTTATATCATTTTCATTTGTATCTTTACGGTAGTTTTTCATAGGATATTGGATTTTAAACAGGGCAGGATGTCTATCCAGCCCTTTTTTATTTCACAAAAAGATGATTATTGCATAGACATCTTTCATAATTTAAGAGTAATAAAAGCAGTAATTAAATTAAGCCTCAGCGTAAAGCGCTTTCTTCTATTTCTATATTTTTCTGCCATTAGGTTAAAAATCTTAATTTTTCTTATCGTATTTTCTACTAATACTCTTTGAGTGTTTATAGTATGATTTTCCTTCTTTTCTGCTTTAGTTAATGGCTTTTTCTTGGTGCTGCGTTTGGGTAATTTGCACTCAGCATGAAATTTCTGTAACCCTTGATAACCCCTATTGGCTAACACTATAATACTTTCTTTGATGGGGAGTTTGCTTTGTTTAAACAAATGAAAATCATGCCTTCGACCCTTACCTACTTTTGTACAAATAATCTTTCCTGTTTTTTTGATCTACTACAACTTGAGTTTTTAAAGAATGTTTTTTCTTTTTCCCAGAATAATATTACCGTTGTTTTTTTAGGCCGTTCAATAGGATGTTCGCTGACATCTACTACAACTACCTCCCAACCTATATTATTATCTTGGCTTAGTTTTTCTTACCTAGTAAATGGAATAAGCAACTCTTTATGAGCCATCTTTCTAGGGTAGTTATTATGCGCCAACTCTGTGCCTCACTTAGATTATAAGCAAGGCCAATGTGAGCAAAGGTTCGATATTCTCTATAATACATTAGCAGCATCAATACCTTATCATACCAATTTATTCTTTCTTTAGGCCCACGTTTTTTACCCTTAGTTTTTTTAGCTTCTATAGCAGCTATTCGTTTAGCTTCTGCTGCCATTAAAGTAAATGTTTTTGGCTTTACCCCAACCAAACGTTTAAATTGGAGGGTATTTTTTTAACTGTTTGCCATATCATAAGAAGTATATGCTGTTTTTATCCTACAAAACTAATGCCTATAAACATTCTTACACATTTTTTGATTACTTAATTATGAAAGAGTTCTATTCAATAATTAAATAAAGAAAAATATTTTTACATACAAAAGTGTTTCTGTTTTCTATTTGAGATAGTACAATACATACAGCGGTTAAACAATTAATTATAAAATTTAGTTTCGTTATATTGATTTGGAATACAGGGCTATTATTTATTTGTTATCATTCAATTATTTAATATACACCAACAAACTAACACCTGTAGTATTAGCGCTAGGGCTATAACCTGGACTAATCTTTAAACTTAAGTTATCATCCACATCAAAACTTTTTAAGTGTGCAAATACTGTTGCATCTGCTACATTTAAGCCCCAAGCAAGTATAAAAAATAGTGCGGAATAATCCATATTTTGTCTAAAACTGTTTCGATACGTTCGCAATGCTTCTGGAAATCCAATTATAGGTTTTAAATCATCATCCACTGCATTATATGCTGGAGAACCTATAACATCTAGCTTATTCTGTATATTATAAGCTACGGTATAAGCATACTTTACCCTATTATAATTCGTTAAATTATAAATAAAAAAACCTGCCGTTGTGCCAATAGCAGCGTATACAATAGGAATTTTCCAATATTGTTTATTATAGGCTTGCCCCCAACCTGGTAAAATAGCAGAACGTAAAGCAGCTTTACGTGGACTATGCAGAGGCATTAAACGATCCTCTTTTATCTTATCGGT
>Ga0209480_10003573_pt1 | contig 10123 bp, 11 predicted proteins | sample JI61114C2DNA_FD_187501 | JGI IMG/M metagenome (GOLD analysis project Ga0209480, IMG submission 187501) | Wastewater effluent complex algal communities from Wisconsin, to seasonally profile nutrient transformation and Carbon sequestration -... | ecosystem: Engineered > WWTP > Effluent > Algae...
GTATTGCGAAACGCGAGAAAGATCAAACCAGTCTGCGCTTTGAGTTCGATCATATGTCCGGTGCGGTCTTCGACTTTATCGGGGCGCGTTTTTTCGTGTTTTTTGATGATGTCGCGCTCGTATTCATCGATCGAACAACAAGCGACGATGCCGGTTTGCGAATGCGTTTCGTTTGCCAGACGATAAATATAAATCGAAGGCTCGTCTTCAACAAAAAGAACTTCGTCGTTGATAAATTTATCGAGATTTTCCTTTGCTCTCGCAAAAACGATTTCCGGCGCGGGCGTTTCACCTTCGGGAAATTCGGCTTCCGAACGCGTAACGCGCAAAAAACTCAAAGGATTTTTGCCGATAAATTCGCGCACTTCACGTTCATAAACAACGTCGTAAGGCACACAGGAAACTTGCTTTGCTTTCTCGACTGTCGGACGCAAAGCGCGAAAAGATTTGATAGTTGCCACTTAAAATTATTCCTCTCTGAATTGCAGAAACACGCACGAAGTAAGTGTGTTTGCTTTCAATCATTTACACACTTACTTCGTGCGTGTTTCCGCATTATTTATTATTCAATCTATTTTGAATAGACTTTAAATCTTGATTTGTTGTTGCCGAATTTTGATTCGTTTTCGGCTTGATATTTGTATCGACGTTCGAATTCGTCGGTTTCATTTGCTCGTTCAGCCGTTTCATAAATTCTTCGGCATATTTATCGAGCGCGGCTTTCCATTCGCCGTCTTCGCGCACGAGCGGAATTTTTTCAAAGTTGTTGAGCAATTCGCCTTTTACTTCGACCGTCGCTGTTTCGCCTTCGATTTTTTCCGCGCCGTATTCGGTAATATTTTGAAAAGGCGCGCCGTCTTCGCGTGTCAAAAGTTCGTCGGAAGTTTGATTTTGAGCCTTTGCAGACTTTTCAATTAAATCAAGCGAACCTTTTGAAAGCAATTTTTTGATCGCGGCGACATCTTTCTTTTTTCCCGCTTCGCCCAAGGCTTTTATGGTTTCCGTCGGCGTGCGGCTCAACGTAATTTTCGTATCCGTAGCTTTATTGCAAGCCGCAATAAAAACCAGACCGAGCGCGATGATTAAAACTTTGTAGATCTTCATAATTTTTTACGGCTGAACCGTTTGATTCGTAATAATACTCGGCGAAACTCGCGGATTCACCGTGTCATTTTTCTCAGGCATATTCGGTGAAATATTAAAATCTTGCGAATTATTCGGATTAACCGCCGGATCTGACGGATTAATTGTCGGATTAGTCGGATTAACCGTCGGATTTGACGGATTGAAGGAACCGTCCTGCGGATTGCTGTTGTTGATCAAATTATCGAGTTCCTTCATCTTTGAATCGTTCTGCTGCTGCATTTGCCGCGCAATTCCCTGTTTATCAATTTTCCAAACGCCTTCTTCGCGGACAAACGGCACAACGTCCCACGAACCGAACGAATTTTTCACTTCGATCGTTGCGCGGTCGCCTTCGATTTTTTCGTTGCGGAAGAAAAAATCTTTCTGATTTTCGGTAAAAAGCGTTTCGTTCTTAACGATGTCGTCAACCGTTACGTTCTGCTGCTGCGCTTGTTGTTCCGCCATTTTCAGCGACGCATCAGAAAGCAAAAGTTTCATCGAAGTCGTGTCTTTTTGTTTATACGCCAACGTATAAGCCTTAAAAGTATCAATCGCCGTCGGCGGTTTTTGATTTCCCCCGCACGCCAGCAAAAATAAAAAAGCCGTTAAAATAATAATTCTCGATATTGAGCGCATTTTGAATAAACCTGTCTAAAATCGTTATAATTACAAAATCTAAAGTATAACCCAAAACAAGAGGAGCGAAAAAACGAAATGGAACGTAAAAAACTTTTAGCTGATGAAATTTTGACAAATTTAGCTGAAATCGAAGGCTGGAAAGCGGAAAATTCGATCTTGTCGAAGAGATTCGAGTTCAAAAATTTTGCCGAAGCGTTAGAATTCATCAACAAAGTCGGCGAAATTGCCGAAAAACTCGACCATCATCCCGACATCACATTCGGTTGGGGCTATGCCGAAATAAACTTAACCACGCACGATCGCGGCGGATTAACGGATTTTGATTTCGCCGTCGCGCGTGAAATTAATGTAATTTGAAAAAAAAATAGTTTTTAATCTAAAGTTATGTTCCGCGTTGGAACTCTGAACACTTGTCAAATATCAAGAATCTTTGATTGACGCAGATTAGACAAATAGTTTTCTCTAAAATTCAGATATGAAAAATCCCGAAAAAATCGAATACATTGAAGATTATGAAGATTTCGTTTCGCTGGTCGGGGAAATCGATATTGTTGCCGCAATGCGCAAACAATTGACCGAAGCCGAAGATCTTTTCGGTTCGATTTCCGAAGAAAAAGGCGAATTTGCATACGCCGACGGAAAAATGACGATCAAGGAATTGCTCGGACATTTGACCGTCGGCGAGCGCGTTTTTTCCTATCGCGCACTGAGAATCGCGTGTGGCGACGAAACGCCGCTGCCGGGAATGGAACAGGATTTATTTATCGCAAACGGCAACTTTAACGCAATTAGTCTCGCCGATTTGCGAACAGAATTTTCCTTTGTTTGTCAGGCGAATATTATCTTTTTTCAAAATCTGACGGATGAAGCATGGGAACGAACCGGCACGGTCAACGACACGCCTGCTTCGGTTCGCGCGATCGCTTATAATATGGTCAATCACACACGGCATCATCTCGACAGTTTGCGCCGTAATTATCTCGCTCAAATGTAATAATAAAAGTATGAGTGCGAATAAAGAATTTCTGCAAAATTTATACGATGCCTTTAACAAACGCGAGATCGAAACCATCATCGCGCTGATGCGTCCCGACGTAAAATGGACAAACGGTCTCGAAGGCGGTTTCGTTCACGGACGCGACGAGGTGCGCGAATACTGGACGAATCAATTCAAGGCGATTCAACCCGAACTCGAAACCTTAAAATTCGAGACAGACGAAAGCGGTCGCAACATCGTTACGGTTCATCAAATCGTCAAAGATTTAGACGGCAACGTGCTTGTAGATACAGAAGTCCGCCAAATCTTCACCATCGAAGACGGTCTGATAAGCCTTTACGAAATCGGCGAAACCGACACAATAAACGAGATGATTCAAAAGAACAAAGCCGCTAACGAGCAATGAGATTTTAGCTATGCTTTGGTTTTAGCAATCACTTTATTATCAAATAACTGCTTTCATTAGGGAGCAATAAATCCATTGATAACAATCATAATTTCGCGTATTATCAACGGCATTGGAGTTAATAACTAGCTGGTTATCTTCGTTCCCCAAAATAAATTTCTAAACGAACGAAAAAGATTTATAATTTTGTCTATGTCTGAAACCAAAATGCCTGAAGATTGGCACGACCAAAAAGGATGGGAAAAATACTACGCTTCACTTATCCATAAGGGCTCTTATTTGGACGAAGCCCAACGAACAGGTAGTATTTCTTTTGATAGATTGCCACAGTTCGTCGAAGAACTGAAAAGCAACAACTTCTCAACTATTTGGATTGCAGGTTGTGGTTTGTCGCTGATGCCGAAGTTGCTTGCCAAAGGCGGTTTGAATGTTTACGCAACTGACATTTCACCGACGGCGATTGCTTTCCAACAAGATAACGAAGACTCAAACGTTGATGCTATAATTCAGAAATCTGAAGTTTTAAAAACCGATTCTGGTTCATTGACGGCAGAAATTCACGATTTTAATCAGCCATATTTGGAAAATTATTTTGACTTTATTATCAATGTCAAAGCAATTCAAGGTTTCAATAGTGACACGATGCGCCAGATTGCTAAAGTTCATTACAATGCGCTCAAACCTTCGCGGCAAGTTATCTTTGACACGATGAACGTGCAAGGCGAGCGGCGCGAGATGCTTGAGGAAAGTCTTGTTGACGCAGGCTTTTTTCTTCCGTTTTATGAGTTGAATGTTTGGTATCGAGCGAAGCTAAACGAAACAGGAATTCCGCACGTTTTTATTTTGGGACAACCAATGATTCCGCGCATAGGTGATTATGCAGACGATGAAACAAAATGGCAAAACGATATTCAGATTTTGCGAGCGATAGCAGCGGAATTTAGTGAAAAACAACAAGCCGAAGCTGAAACGATGAAAAAACATTTCTCTGAACATCCAGAAACGAAGAGGGCAAACGTCATCTATTCGACGGGGTGAAAAAACTCACCAAATCAATGGGCATCAGGGCAACACAACGACTTCATTATCGAAGATTTTTGGTTAGCGTGGTAGCTATTTCGCGCCACGTCATTTCAATAGTTAGTTGGCACTGCGCGATTTGGTCGTGTGTCTTATGTTAAAATACTGAATTGTGAGGGTAAAATAATGAAAGTCAATGAACAAAAATCGAAAATGAAGGAAGCGGGCGCACTGCTTGCTCAATTGTCGTCGGGAGATTTGGTGATATTGGGCGCGCGTCCGGGTCAAGGCAAAACGCAATTAAGTCTTGCACTCACTGCTGAAGCGATGAAGTCCGGTCGTCAAGGCGTGTTCTTTACCTTGGAATACAGCGCGAACGATGTCTTTAATTTATTCAAAAGTATCGGTGAAAACGCGGCAGATTTTCACGATAAATTCCAATTTGATACTTCCGATAACATTAATGCCGATTACATCATGGCGAAACTCTCGACCGTGCCGAAAGGAACAGTCGTAGTTATTGACTATCTCCAACTCTTAGACCAAAAGCGGGAAAACCCTGAACTTATGCTTCAAATTCGCGCGTTAAAGACATTCGCAGCTGAACGCGGCATTATCATGGTGTTTCTCTCACAAATTGACCGTTCTTACGATTCAAATGCTAAGACTTTTCCAAGCCTTGATGACGTTCGATTGCCAAATGCGTTGGATACTAAACTTTTTAATAAAGCCTGCTTCCTCAATGAAGGCAATCTACATTTTTCTGCGAACAACTAATGGCTGTCGAACAAATCAAAAGATGTGAAGGAGCGCACAGCGACTTTGTTATCGCATTGTCCGTTGAACTTTAATTTATAAATCGTTGACTTTCACTCTGAAAAGAATTTATGAATAATTCGGTTCAACATAAAGTTGGGCGCATCGCGGTGAAATTAACGTAATCATAAAACGAACGTGAATAGTCATTCTGAGAGCGAGCGTTGAGGAGCAAACTAAATGTCTGAATTTTTTAAGTCAAAGGCGGGAATGTTGTTAGCAGGTATTTATTTATCAATAGTTCTTTCTTGCGTGCTTTATATCTATCTGATTGATGCCAATTCACCGCCCTTGATTTTATTAATGATATTGATTGCTCCTTGGTTTTATTTGTTTGCATATTTTTTGAATGAACCATTGGGCATAAATTTCATGCACGAAGTAGCAGGAAGCAAAAATGTTGATTACAGAACTATTGTTGATAATGTCGAAATGGCTCTTAGCATCTTAATTAATGCTTTTATCCTGTATCTTCTGGGGTTTTTACTGGCAAAGGCTTTCACAACAAAACCAAAGCCTTAGCTAACTATCCTGTCCGCAAAGATGGCAAATGGATTTACGAAGCCCGGAGTTTATTGTTTTCTTGGAAAGTGCGAAGTTATTGACGGTTTTACAATTTACGTTAAATTGGACGGCACGATTGCCGACAACAATTTACGCCATAAGTTTGAGTTTTTCATTAAAATTATCCAAAAAAATTGCTCTCCATATCAATCTTAAATAAAATGAAATTATGATCTATCACATTTTAAACGGCGACGGTTTGGCAGGAGGATTTGACCTTGACGGCGAAATTATAATCTGTCGCGAGGCTTTTATTGAAGGTGATTTGCAGGCTGACAGTCAGAAAGATTTTTGGAATGTTCGGTCAAAATTTATCAAAGAAGCTTATGATGACGATTTATATTTTGAAAAAGTCAAAAGCGAGTTTGATAAGCTCGATAATCTTCAACCGACTGACGAAGTAAACTTGTGGTTTGGCGACGAGGCGTTTTGTCAGGTTAATTTGTGGTTTTGTCTCCAATTGTTAGTAGATAAAAATCCTAAACTATTCCGCGCTTTTCCTGATTCCGACGATTGGGATTGCAGTTTTCATGATTTGAAAAAATGTGTAGAATCCCGTCAAAATTTAACTGTTGGGGATTTACAACTCGGCAAAAAATTATGGCAAGCCTTTTCTACACAAGACTTTGAGGCATTAAAGGAATTAGGCGAAACCGATTCAGAATGCTTCCCGCGACTTGGCGAAGTTTGTCAGGCTTTGATTGAAAAGAATTATCGACCAAAAAAGATTTTGCAGGAAATTGTTCAAGACGGCGAAAAGGATTTCGGCAAAATCTTTATGCGATTCAGAGAACGGGCAGACATTTACGGTTTCGGTGATTCGCAGGTCAAAAACTTACTTGAAGCGATCTAAAAGGCTTTATTCAGAGCAACTGAAATTGCCGTTTTCGGCAACGGCTTGAGTTACAACATATTGTGATTGAAACATACAATTAAATTATCTGCCGATGTAAGTAATAGTTTCCGCCTACAGAAAGAAAAAACTCTCGGATGTCCGAGAGTTTATTATGAACTTTAAATCTTAAATCCCGTCCACAATCGCATTCAACGTCAACGAAGGTCGCATTGCGGCGTATGCTTTTTCGGAATCGGGATGATAATAACCGCCGACATCTTGCGGTTTGCCTTGCGCGGCGATTAATTCTTCGTTGATTTTCGCTTCGTTTTCCTGTAACGCTTTGGCGATTGGTGCGAATTTTGCTGACATTTCGGAATCTGCCGTTTGATTTGCCAACGCTTCTGCCCAATACATTGCCAAATAGAAATGCGAACCGCGATTGTCTATTCCGCCGACTTTTCTTGCCGGAGATTTATCGGTCGCAAGGAATTTCGCATTCGCTTCGTCCAAAGCATCCGCTAAAATTTGCGCTTTTTTATTGTTTTGAGTTTGTGCCAGATGCTCGAAACTCGCCTGCAATGCCAAAAATTCACCGAGCGAATCCCAACGCAGATAGCCTTCGTGCAAAAATTGTTCGATGTGTTTCGGCGCAGAACCGCCCGCGCCTGTTTCAAACAAACCGCCACCATTCATCAAAGGCACGATCGAAAGCATTTTCGCGGAAGTTCCGAGTTCCAAAATCGGGAACATATCCGTCAAATAATCGCGCAAAACATTGCCCGAAACCGAGATCGTGTCTTTGCCTTCACGCGCACGTTTTAGCGTTTCGGTCATCGCGTCTTTCACATCCATAATGCGAATGTCGAGACCGTTCGTGTCGTGGTCTTGCAAGTATTTTTCAACTTTTTTGATGATCTGAGAATCGTGTGCGCGGTCTTTGTCGAGCCAAAAAATCGCGGGCGTGTCGGACAGTTTTGCACGATTAACTGCCAACTTCACCCAATCTTGAATCGGCGCATCTTTGACTTGGCACATTCTGAAAATATCGCCGTTTTCAACTTTTTGTTCGAGCAGAACATTGCCGTTTTCGTCTTCGACTTTCACCGTTCCTGCTTCCGACAGTTGAAACGTCTTGTCGTGCGAACCGTATTCTTCCGCCTTTTGCGCCATCAAACCGACGTTCGGAACCGAGCCGAAAGTTTTCGGGTCGATCGCGCCGTTTTTCTTCATATCTTGGACGATCGCATCGTAAAAACCTGCATAAGTTCGATCGGGAATCATCGCCACCGTGTCTTCTTCTTTGCCTTCGGTATTCCACATTTTGCCGCCGCCGCGCACCAATGCCGCCATCGAAGCGTCAACGATTACGTCCGAAGAAACGTGAAAATTCGTAATTCCTTTGTCCGAATTGACCATTGCAATTTTCGCGCTGTTTTCGATTGTTTTGGCAATGTCTGCTTTGATTTCGGCTTCGCGTTCGTGACCGGAAATTTTTTCGTTAAGCGTTGCCAGACCGTAATTCGGATTGATGTCCAATTCTGCAAAAGTGTCTTTATATTTTTCAAAAACGTCTTTGAAATAAGTTTCAACGATCGCGCCGAAAATGATCGGGTCGGAAATCTTCATCATCGTCGCTTTCAAATGCGCGGAAAGCAGAACGTCTTTTTCTTTGGCTTCTTCAATTGCAGTTTCAACGAATGATTTCAACGCCGCCAGATTCATCACCGAAGAATCAATTATTTCGCCTGCTTTTAACGGCGCGAAATCCTTCAAAACTTTTTCGGAATTATCATTGCCGTAAAAAACGATTCTGAATTTGCCTTCCGCTTCAACGGTCGTCGAATTTTCCGTGCCGTAAAAATCGCCCGATTCCATATTCACGATCGAAGTTTTAGAATCCGCACTCCAAACGCCCATCCGATGCGGATTCGCTTTTGCGTAATTTTTCACCGCTTTCGGTGCGCGTCTGTCCGAATTCCCTTCGCGCAACACAGGATTTACCGCGCTTCCCAAAGCCTTCGCATATTTTTTGTTGATCGCGATTTCCTCGTCGGTTTTCGGCTCGCTCGGATAATTCGGCAACGCAAAACCTTGTTTCTGCAATTCGGCGATCGCTTCTTCGAGCTGCGGAACAGATGCCGAAACGTTCGGCAATTTGATAATGTTCGCTTCCGGTTTCGTCGCCAAATCGCCCAATTGTGCCAGCGCGTCGGGCGTTTTCTGTTCGTCGCTCAAATATTCGGGAAAATTAGCTAAAATTCTGCCCGCCAGCGAAATATCCGGCACTTCGATCTCAATATCTGCGGATTTCGTAAAAGCCTTCAAAATCGGTAAAAAAGAATGCGTCGCCAACATCGGCGCTTCGTCGGTTAAAGTGTAGTAAATTTTTGACATTTTATTATTTTATTTTATTGAATTAGAAAATAATATTTTAATCCTGTTTACGTCAAAACGTGAAACGTAAAACGTCGTAGAGACGCGATGCATCGCGTCTCTACCGCCACGCAACGCATTAACACCAAACGCCGTGAATAAAAACACGCGATGCATCGCGTTCCCACAACGTTTTTACCTATGCGGTCATTTAAATTGAGTTTGCATATTTTTCGTGATAAATTACTAACACAATCCCCGTAAATAACTTAATCACCTATATTTATGGCGGATAAATTTCAAAACAAATATCGTATCTCACCAGCACGTCTGCAAACGTGGAATTACGGTTTGGCGGCATCATATTTTATAACCGTTTGCACAGATAATCGGCAACATTTCTTTGGAGAAATTGTTGATGAAAAAATGATTTTATCGACGATTGGCGAAATTGTTGAAAATGAATGGACAAAAACCCTTGAGATTCGTCCTGATATGAATCTGGAATTAGACGCATTTTGCGTAATGCCGAATCATTTTCACGCCATAATTATTATCGGTAACAATGAATTCAACCACGGTAGAGACGCGATGCATCGCGTGTCACCAAACGACAACACCAAAAACAATGAATCCGATACCCAACATGATAGAGACGCGATGCATCGCGTCTCTACAACGCAAACGGGTAATAATTTCGCCCCGCAATCAAAAAATTTGGCATCAATAATGCGTGGTTTCAAATCATCCGTAACCGTTGCAGCACGTTCGATAAACACAAATTTCAAATGGCAGTCACGTTTTCACGACCACATAATTAGAAACAATATTGAATTTCAACGGATTAGAAAATACATTATCGAAAATCCGCAAAATTGGATGAAGGATAAATTTTACACGTAAAACGCACCGCACCGCGCATACACGTAGAGACGCGATGCATCGCGTCTCTACCATTCGGATATATTACCATTCGAATTCGTTACCGTTCGGGTTCATTACCTGACAATAAACATTCGCGTCTTAATGTTTTGACCTCGCTCTGATTTTCAAGGTGAATGTTCAAATCTCGGATAATTCCGTCGGTCAGATCGTAAATCCAGCCGTGAACGCGCAGAACTTGTCCGCGTTCCCATGCGTCTTGGACGATGGTTGTTTCGCCGACGTTGAGAACTTGCTCGATAACATTTAGTTCGCAGAGTTTGTTTAATCTGTCGTTATCGTCTTCGATTTTCGCCAGAACATTTTCGTAGAGATTCGCAACGTCTTGAATGTGCCGCAGCCAATTATCGATCAAGCCGTGCCGTTTGTTTTCCAGAGCCGCATTTACGCCGCCGCAGCCGTA